>ERZ1023440.50-NODE-50-length-53724-cov-254.257001_pt1 | contig 53724 bp, 52 predicted proteins | sample MGYA00380520_ERZ1023440 | MGnify/ENA primary metagenome ERZ1023440 (study PRJEB33173, sample SAMEA4830335) | metagenome | study: EMG produced TPA metagenomics assembly of the PRJEB25223 data set...
TCTAGCAGATAATCTAGGTTTGGTGTTGGGTTGATACAAGGGCGAACGGAAAACTTTAATAAATCATTGTATTATCATACCAAAATTTTGCACTAATTTTTACCAATTTTACAAAAATTTTTGGCATATTTTAGCCATATTTACCAAAAAATGATGATTTTATGGTAAAATCCGCCAAATTTTGATAATTTCCCAACATGAACGCTATTAACCTAGACCCCATTGACCATAAAATCCTAAAACTACTCACGGGCAATGCTCGCCTTGCCGTTGCCGACATATCTGAGCAAGTCAATCTCTCCGCCACGCCTGTCATTCGCAGGATTAAACGGCTTGAAGACATGGGCGTTATCACAGGCTATCACGCTCATACGTCCGCACGCTCGCTGGGTAACACACTATCCGTCTTTGTGGCGGTTAGCATGGATAAGCACACTGCCGAACGCTTTGGCGAATTTGAAAATCACATCAAAACCTTTGATGAAGTGGTGTCGTGTAGCCTTGTTACAGGGCGGTCGGAAGATTATCTGTTAAAGGTCGTGGTGCGTGATATGAGTCATTATGAAGAGTTTTTGCTTCATAGACTTAGCAAAATTGACGGGGTCAGCCAGCTTCATACCAGTTTTGAGTTACGGGAAGTGTTTGAGAGAAGTGCGGTTTAACCATGCTCCACCAAATGCGTCCCTAAAATAAACATGCCAATGCCAATTAGCATCGCCCCACCCACGCCCATGGCATAACGCCCAAAACTCGCTCCCAAACGGTTGCCAAGATACAGTCCGCCTGTTGCCATAACAGTCGTGGCAAACCCTATCAGCACGCACGCCAAAACGATGTTCACGTCCAAAAACGCCAGCGACACGCCCACCACCACCGAATCAACGCTTGTGGCAATGGCGGTAATGAGCATTAGGGCGATGTTTGAAGTGTTTGCTTGTTTTTGCTTGGTTTGTTGTTCATTGGTTTGCTTATCTACTTGTTCATCATGACACACCGCCCCATAAATAAACCGCACACCCAACACCCCAAGCAGCCCAAATGCAACCCAATGGTCAAAGGCTTGCACCCAGCTTTCAGCAGCCTTACCCAAGCAATAACCGACAAACGGAGCAAGTCCTTCCACCACCCCAAAGAATAGCCCGCCCTGCACCGCTTGCCATAGGCGTGGATGTCGCTCGCTCGCCCCTTTTGCCACCGCCACCGCAAAAGCGTCCATTGCCATGCCAAAAGATAGGGTGGTGAGTGTAAGTGCGTTCATGATTTATCCTTATTCTTTGATGATATGCCCATGCAAATATTTTAACAGCTCAAACACCGCATTCGTCCGCCCCACCACGTCTTTTTCGTCTTTAAAGGTGTATTTTAGTCCTGTCGCCCCGTTCATGCGATAGCCGTCATTAGACTGAATGAGCTTGATAATTGCAAGTCCGTCCACAGGCATGTCCGCTTTAAATTCCATACTAAGCCCATGAGCGGTTACGTCAATTTTACCAATGCCAAGCGGTATGCTCTGCACTCGCATTTTATGTACCAAAAACAGATTGGCAAGGGCGGTCGGCATCGCCCCAAAACGGTCAATCATCTCGGCACGCATCTCGTTTAGCTCGTCCATCGTCTCGGCATTGGCGATACGCTTGTAGCACAAAAGCCTCTCATGCACGTCCGCCAAATAATCGCTCGGTATCAAGGCAGACGCATGAATGTTAATATCACTCACCAAATCAAGCGGTGTGGCGAGACTTGGCGTATTGCCCGATTTTATCGCCTTGGTGGCACGTTCTAGCATATCCATATACAGCCCAAAGCCAATGGTCTGCATATTGCCCGACTGCTCTTTGCCCAAAATCTCGCCTGCCCCACGAATCTCCAAATCCTCGCTCGCCAGCATAAACCCTGCCCCAAGCGTATTGGCTCGGCTAATGGCATCAAGGCGTTTTTTGGCATCAGCCGTCAGCCCCTTGATAGACGGCACAAACAAATAACAATACGCCTGATGATGAGACCGCCCCACTCGCCCACGCAGTTGGTGCAACTGGGCAAGCCCAAACTTATCGGCTCGGTTGATGATAATCGTATTGGCATTTGGCACGTCAATGCCTGTTTCAATAATGGTACTGGCGACAAGCACATTGGTTTTTTTATGATAAAAATCACTCATGACATCGTGGAGTTCTTTTTCCGCCATTTGCCCATGAGCCACGCCCACACGCACCTCAGGAATCAGCTCGGACAAGTTCTCTGCCACCGTGTCAATGCTCGCCACGTCATTGTGCAAATAATACACCTGCCCCCCACGCAAAATCTCACGCAAAATCGCATCTTTGGTTGTCTGCTCATTTTTTTCGGCGACAAATGTTTTAATGGCAAGCCTTCTAGCAGGCGGTGTGGCAATGATAGAAATATCCTGCATACCCGACAGAGCCATGTTGAGCGTGCGTGGAATGGGCGTGGCGGTCATGGTGAGCGTATCCACGTCCGCTTGCATGGCTTTGATTTTTTCTTTGTGGCGTACGCCAAAACGATGTTCTTCATCAATAATCATCAAGCCTAAATTTTTAAATCTAACATCATCTTGTAACAGTCGGTGCGTGCCAATGATGATATCCACCTTGCCATCGGCTAAGCTGGCAAGCACCTTATCTTGGGCTTTTTTAGACGAAAAACGAGACAAACTTTCAATCTTAATCGCCCAATCGGCAAATCTGTCCTTAAAACTGTCCTTGTGTTGTCCTGCCAGTAGTGTGGTTGGCACAAGCAGTGCCACCTGATAACCTGCCTGCACCGCAATAAATGCTGCACGCATGGCAACCTCTGTCTTGCCAAAACCCACATCACCACAGATAAGCCTATCCATGGGCTTGGTCTGCTTCATGTCAAACATCACCGCCTCTATGGCACTTTGTTGGTCGGGGGTTTCATCATAGGCAAAACCACTGGCAAACAGCTCATAGCTTGCCATGTCAATGTCAAAACGAATGCCCTGTTTGGCATTTCGCCTTGCTTGCACATTCAACAGCTCTGCTGCCACGTCATAAATGTCGGTCAGGCTCTTTTGGCGTGCCTTATCCCACTTGCCCGAGCCAAGTTTTGACAACTGCACCGCCTCGCTATCGGTACCACTATACCGCCCAATCAAAGCAAGATTGGTAATCGGTACATAGACGTTGGCATCATCGGCATATTTGATATGGATAAATTCCTGCTCGCCCTCGCCCACGTCAAGCACAACAAGCCCTTGATACCGCCCAATACCATAGGACAAATGCACGACAAGCGACCCCTCGGTCATCTCGCTTACCGATTTTATCAAAAAGGCTTGCGATAAGACATTTTGGCGTTTGCGTTTGGTGGTTGCGACCACTCGCCCAAAAATTTGGGTTTCACTGATGACACAAAAGCCTTGATTTTGCTCATTTTTTAGCCATAATCCACGCTCTATCGGAGCAACGGTTAGGGCAATTTTGCCAAAACCGTACCCTTCGACAGGCTCAGGGCGAACGGTTTTGTTAGGGTTAAATTTATCCAAATTTGCCAAAAACTCACCAAAATCCGCCACCGTGTCGCTGTCAAGTTTGCCCTTTAATAATTCCAAAATAATCTCACGGCGACCAGCACTTTCACACACCAATAAAATCGGCTCATCGCACGCCCCCACAAAGTCCAAAAATTCGCCCAATGGTTCGTCTTTTTGATGATTGATTGGCAAATTGGGGACGGTGTGGGCGGTAAATTGGCGAAATAAGGAAAGCGGATTTTCTTTGTTGCCATTCGCTGTTTTCCGTTCGCCCTGAGCCATGCCTGCGGGTGGCGGAAAACCGTCATGGTTCGACAGGCTCACCACGAACGGTTGTTGGAATACTGCTCTTGGGTAAGTTTTTAAGGCTTGAAAAAATTCATTGCTTGGCAAATACAAATAATCAGGCGGTAAAATCGGCACGTCCTTATCAAACGCCCGAGAATGATAGCGTGCGTTTACCTGCTCCCAAAAGTTGTGATGATGAGCGGACAAATTGTCATCACAGACAACCAGCGTATTTTTGGGTAGATAATGAAACAGCGTGCCTGTCGTCTGCCATTCATGCAAATCAAAAAACAGCGGTGCATAATACTCCACCCCAGACGGCTGTATGCCATTCATAACGTCATTATAAAATTCCACCTTGCGAGCCGACGCATTGGGAAAAAGGCTTGCAAAATTCTGGCGGAACGTCTCTTTGTCGTCTAGGTCAAATTCACGGGCAGGCAACAGGCGAAAACTTGCCACTTTGGGCGACGTTGGGGCGGTTTTGTCGTCAAATACGCCGTCTTTTTTGAGCTTATCAAGCTCTTCATCGGTAACGGTTCGCTGGGTATCAGGATTAAAAAATTTAATCGTTTCTATCTCATCGTCAAATAATTCCAAACGAAACGGCAAGGCTTGTCCCACCGCAAAAATATCCACAATACTCCCACGCACGGCAAATTCGCCCGCCATATAGACATTATCCACCGCCTTATAGCCCGCCTTGGCAAGGCGTTCACGCTCACGCTCTATATCAAAGTTATCGCCCACATTCAAATCAAAAAACCGCCCCAACAGATAGCTTGGCGGTGTGATTTTTTGCATGAGTGTCTGTACGCTCACCAGTAGCACACCCCTTGTTGGCATATGCGTCAAAAGGTCAATCCGCTCGGAGATGATGTCTTGGTGTACCGACAGATTGTCATAAACAAGCGTCTCATAATCGGCAAACACATGAGCGGATACCCCAAAAAAATGTAGCTCATCGGCAAGGCGTTGCAGTTCGCTTTGGGATTGGCAAATGACTAAGGTCAAATCCGTGCCGTCTTTGGCAAGGGTAGCAAGCCACAGGGCGAAACTTGCATCCGCTTGGGTGGTAAAGTGGGTGTGGAAGTTGGGTTTATGAGTAGGGGTATTGATATTGATATTTATCATTAACATGACTCGTCTAATGAAAAACCCATATTTGGCATATGGGTTTTTGGTATTGTGCTTGTCTTAGTGCGACATGGCTTGTTCGTTGATTTGTACTTCTTTGGTGTCACGCAAGTAGTGCAAATAGTCTTGGAGTTGGTCTTGACCGACATTATCACGGATGATTTGTGATGCTGACAGACGTTCTGCATCCGAGATTTGGGCGGTTGCTGTGCTTTGGGCTTTGCCACCCACCATGACACTCGCCCCTGCGTCCGTCTCTACCACCCATGCACTCATGCCGTCTTTATTATGCACAAACAGGCTGGCACGCTCGGCAGGCAGTAGCTCTGGGCTTTGGCGAGTAACCACGCCCAAACGCTGGGCAGACTTGGTAAGGGTCGCTGGGTCTTCTTTGGCACGAGCATTGGCTGTGTCTAAGGCAAGTTTGATGGCTTTTTGTTTGGTTAGAGTCGCCTTGATTTGCTCACTCGCTTCTGCCAATGTCAGCTCTCTGGCATCTTGGTAGTTGGTCGGCTGTACCCACACCGTTTTGTCAGCGAGCGTGATGTTGGGGCTGACCGACTGGTCGCTGATGGCAAAGTCATCAAAGGCCGCCGACACCACCACAGGAGCGGACAGCTCGCTGGTGTTATTGTCCTCGGTATAACCCTTAATGCTACGGGCGGTCAGTCCCGTCTCTTGGGCGATGTCGCTAATGCCCATGCTGTCGGTCGCCATGGTGTTGATTTTGGTAATCATCTCGTTCATGGCATTGGCACGCTTACGCTCGGTCGCTCGTTTGGTCAGCTCATCACGCATGCTATCAAGACTTGGAGCGTCACCCATTTTGGTGACTTTAAAGATGTGATAACCAAACCCTGTCTGCACAGGCTCACTCACACCCCCTGCCGTCAGCCCACTGATGGCATTCTCCACAGCACTGCTACTGTCGCCAAAAAAGGCAGGGTTATAGCTTCCGATGTCGCCACCGCTCTCGCCCGTGGGGTCATCTGAATGTGCCTTGGCAAGTGCTTCAAAAGACTCGCCTGCATCGAGTTTTGCCTTGATGTCTTTGGCACGACTCTCAGCATCATCGCCTGTTAGCAAGATGTGCGACAGCTGTCTGCCATCGCCTTGACCTTGTAGGCTGGCTTGATATTCTACACGAATCTCATCTTCACTCACGGCATCCACTTTAATGTCAGCATCGCTTAGAGTTACATAAGCCAAATCCACGCTTGGCGACTGAATCATGTCCTGCTTATTGGCGTTATAATAGGTCTCAATCTCGGCAGGGCTGACCGTTACTTGGTCGGCAAAATCCTGCCAGTTGTAACGCACCACCCACGCTTCACGGCTTTGGGTTTGCAAATCTATCAAGCGACTGATTTGGCTGTCAGGATAAACAGCCGTTCCCAAAATACTGTTTGTCAGCTGTCGTAGCGACAACTGCGTGCGGAACATGGCAAAGAGCATGTCCTTATTCATGCCACGGCTTTGTAGATAATGAGCAAAGATGTCATTAGAAAATCTACCATTAGCATCATGGAAAGTCGGGTCAGCTTGTAGCAGGCGAGTGATGGCATCATCAGAGACAGTCATGCCAAAAAACTGAGCTTGGTTTTCTAGCAACGCTCTGTCAATCATACTGTCTAGCACTTCATCATTTAGAGCTTTGTCATTAATCAGACTGCCATCCACTTGTTCAAGCAGGCGAGCCCGATAGTTATTGACTTCTGACTGAAAGGTTGCGGTATCAATGGCGGTATCGCCCACTTTGACGATTTGGTTGGGAGCAATCTGTCCGCCACCGCTAAATGACTGCACGCCCAAAAATGCCATGGGAATGAGCGTGATGACAAGTACCGCCTTACCCACCCAACTCTGCATAAAATTACGCATCTGTTCCATAATACATCACTTTTTTAAAATCATAAAAACTCTTTATGATACAACATTTTGGCAAAATTCTCCACCACTTTTACGCCCATTTGACCACATAAAACCATTTTATGGCGAAACCAGCGACCCCATCATCTCCATCACCAGCGACAGCACTGCCGTATTAAAGAAAAAGGACAATACGCTATGAAACGTTCCCACACGACGCAGTTTTTTGCTGGTAAATGAGACGTCAGGCACACCCCCTGTCGCCCCAATGCCCAAGGCAAAATACAAAAAATCCCAATAATCAGGGTTGTTTTCATAAGGAAAATCAAGCGGATACTTGTCATCATGTGTGGTGTCATAATAGCCATGAGCATAATACAAGGCAAATAAGGTGTGGATAAACAGCCATGAGACAATCAGTGTACCAAAAGTGATACAAACATGCAAAGTAGAGAGCCAGCCTTCGTACTGAGCACTGATACGCATCTCATTGATGATGGCAATCATGCTAATAAAAGACGTGATAAGAATCAAAATGAGCATGGTGCGTTTGCGTTCATACTGCTCATGGGCTCGTTTTTTGATGTCTTCGGAGTTCGTTGTGATGAACATTCTAAGTGCCAGTAGCAAATATGCCACCAAAAAGCTGTCCCACGCCAGCAAATACACCGTCTCCATGTTGATGCTTGGCACAAACCGCTTTAAAAAACGCACATCAGACAAAGAAAAATACACACAAATGGCGACGATGACCGAGATAACAAGATTGATGTTGTCCCGCAAAAAGTCATAGATTTTATAAAGCAAGGTGCCTTTTTTGGGTGTTTTGATATTAAATATTGACATGGATACGTTCAAAAAACAAAAAGGCAAAAATTATAACACAAGCCCCATCTTGGCATGTTTGGTTTTTGTAGTGTGGTTAGCTCATCAGCTGTGGAAACAAGGTTCGCAATCCATTAATCAAAATCTCAATCGCCACCGCCGCAAGTAGCATGCCCATGATACGACTTAGGATATTGAGCCCTGTATCGCCCAAAAAGCGACTGATTTTACCTGCCGCCATGAGCGATGCATAACAAAACACACTGATACACAGCCCTGCCGCCAAAATCATGCCCACCTGAAACACGCCTTTGACCTGACTTGAATAAATGATGACCGTTGAGATACCCCCCGGCCCTATCATCATGGGAATGGCTAGGGGCACCACCGCTGATGCTGTCAAAGACGAGCTGACTTCCACATCTTCTTCGTTGGGCTTGACAGGATTACCACCGCCATTCATCATATTAATGGCAATCAAAAACACCAACACCCCGCCTGCCACCTGAAACGACCCCACCGAGATGCCCAGTACTTTTAGCAAACTCTCGCCTAAAATGGTAAAAAAAGTGATGCCCACAAACACCGTCAAACAGGCGATTTGGGCGACTTTTTGGCGGTCTTTGGCAGGATAGCCTTTGGTTAGATTTAAAAAAAGCCCCAAAGCACTAAATGGGTTTATCAACACCACAAAGGCAAGAATGATTTTGATGAGTTCGGTGTCCACAAGATGTCCTTGATGTCGTTGTCATGGCAAAGAGCGTATTTTATCATGACTTCTTTGTTTTTCCTATGACAATCATCGCCATCACAGGGCAATCATCCGCAAAAACTTATGGTACATGAGATAGGCATAAAAATAGGACGCAGCCAAATACGTCCTATGTATCAACCATAAACTTTAATATCAGTCAAAAATTTGCCCGATGATTTGCAGTGGCAAGGTGACCACGTCAAAAGCGGCGGCGAAAGGAAACAGCACCAGTTTTTCAACAGGGTTGCTTTGCCCTTCACGGTAAGCTGTGGTTTGCTCGTTGGTGTAGATGGTGACAGGGTAGGCTTTGCTCAGTGCTTTTAGGCTAGACTGATTGCTCACGGCAGGATAGGTGTGACCTTTTAGGGGGATGTCGAAGCAGTAGCTTTGAGCCCCAAGCTGTGATTCGCTGTGGCTGGTGCATTCTTTGACGCCATTTTGCAAAAAGAAGTTTAGTTCTTCGTTGGTCACTTCGGCTTTTAGCTTGGTGTATTTAAAGGCAAGCTCACCAGTAAAACTGCCGTCATTATTGGCAGAATAAAAGTCCAAGCCTTTGGTGAGATTGATGTGGCGTGGGTCAAGGCGAGTGATGAGATTGTTAAAGCGAGTACCGCCTTCAACCAACACATAGCTGTTACGCTGACCGACAATCACGATCGCATCCGATGGGATGTTGGGTAGCTTTAATGACGGCTTACCAAATGCCACAACGACATCATTGGTGAGTACTTTCTTTTGGGTGGTGGTGTAAGTACCGCCTGAGTCCTTTTCTAACAATGCACTGGTTGCACAGCCTGATAGTAGGGTTGCTGATAGGGCGGATGTTAGGGCGATTTTGCCAAGCTTGCTTAGTTTTTTCATAAAACAGCCTTATATAACCAATAAAAAGGTAGATTATTTTTATAAAACCAAATAATCTACAAAACCGATTATAAATAATTTTAAAACGCCTGTAAACGCTCCGCATAAAAATAACTTGCAAACCCATGATTTTTAGGCACTTTCGGCTTTGACACAGACCAGATTATCATGTTTATCTTTATCAACCAAATGACAGTCTGGCACGAGCGACTGATACACCGCCAAAGTCTCAGCGGTCATCTGCTCGATGGTGTATTCGTGCGTCATTGGGGGGCGAGTTTTGTTTTGTAGGTGGAATTTGATGTTTTTGCACAGGACAAGGGCGGTCTCTTCTTTGACCAGTCCTTGAGGGTAGGTGGTTTGTAGGATGTCGGCAAAAGCCCCCTTTGCCCAGCCGATGACAGGCGTGCCAAGATGTATCGCTTGAATGGCGGTAATGCCAATACTCTCGGGGCGTTCGGCAAGGGCAAGCACCACGTTGGCAGATGACAGCCATTCTTTCATGTCGGGGGGTCGCCGTCCGATGAACGTCACACGGCTGTTTAGTCCTAAGGCATGCAGGCGTTGGACGAACTCTTCGTGGGCGACGTCTTGGTCGGTGACGTTTGCCAAATCATCTTCCATGATGATGGCGTGGATGTTGGGGAATTTCTCTTGTAAGTTGCCCAAAATGTCCACAAGCCAGTCTTGACCGTATTCATGCCCGACAGGCGTGGGGAATACGAGCCATTTTTTGTGTTCAAGTTCGGGATATTCGGCAAACACGCCATGAAGCCAATGCACGGACGCATGATGGCGATAGGGGTATTTACGAGTGTCCACGCCACGGCGGACGCAGACGATTTTAAAGGGGAATTCTTGGATGTTGTATTCTTCTTTTTTGATGGCGAGCTTTTCTTTGAGATATTTATCAATACTGCGAGACGCACTGATGATAACATCAGAGAAAAACAGGGCTTTGCCGTAGTTGTTAAACGGATAAAAGCCATAGATGGTCGCCACGATTTTGGGTTTTTTGTCGTCAGGTAGCGGACGGATTGCCCAATGTAGCACCCATGCAGGCGTGCGAGAATGGACGTGGACGATGTCGGGTTCGTGTTCGCTGATGAGTCGTCTAAGTTTTAGGACGTGTACCAATGACAGCCACGATTTTTTTGCCATGGGAATGCGATAATACTCGGTGTCATCACGAAGCAGGCGAAGCACAAGCTCATCATCAGTGGTGGCAGAGCCGATGACCACGGATTCATGCCCCGCTTTGGACAGGGCGTGCGTGATGGCAAAAATACCCCGTTCGGATTCATCGTGCTTTAACGATGATGATAAGTGCATGACTTTCATAGGGGTTTTAAAAAGTCCAATAGGGCGTTGGCGTGTTCTTTGGCTTTGACGTTGCGAAAACTTGCGACCATCTCCCCTGTTTTGTCAAACACGAATGTTGAACGCACCACGCCTAGGTGGGTTTTGCCATACATCATTTTTTCTTTGATGACATCAAAATGTTGGCACAGCGTCTCATCAGGGTCGCTGATAAGCCCAATACCCAGCTCTTTTTTGCTGATAAAATTCTGATGTGAGCGTACGCTGTCACGAGACACGCCAAGCACCACATAGCCAAGTTTGGCAAACTCATCGGACAAGGCGGTAAAGTCACTCGCCTGCACGCTACATCCTTGGGTGTTGTCTTTGGGATAAAAATACAAAATCAAGCCTTGACCATAGGTGCTGATATACTCTGCCAAATTAATGTCTTCATTAATAAAGTCATCATCATGCTGACGAACCAGATGAACATTAAAGTTGGGTAGGCGGATATTTTCTTGGGAGTTTTTCATGATGGTGTTTTGTAATTTAAGTGGGCAAAAGATGATAAAAACAATCTAGGGCGTGCTGAATATTGGTATTTGCCATGAAAAATGAGAAAAATCGCCCGTTTTTCAAGGAAAAAACGCAGGCTGATAGTCATTCTATCAGACAAGTTTTTGACGATGAAAAACAAGATTTAGCCATTTTTCATGCAAAAATTGATAAAAGCGTTAAATTTTCATCATTTTAATAAATAATGTTATCAATGTTCAACACGTCCTATCTATTTTACCCAAAAACCGCCTAAATTACCAATGTTAAAAAAGCATACATAATGAAAAAAATTTTCGTTAATATTTGTAAAAATTGTAATTATACGGTAAAATTACCCGCTAATTTTTTGGGCAATTTAAGATAAGGCGATTTATGTCTTTGCTTTCTTTTTTTAACATCAATGAGCGTGGCTCAACGGTACGCCAAGAAATCATCGCAGGCTTGACCACGTTTTTGGCGATGGTGTATTCGGTGATTGTCGTTCCGGGGATGCTTGCTGATGCTGGCTTTCCTGCCGAGTCGGTATTTATTGCCACCTGTCTTGTGGCGGGGCTTGGCTCTATTTTGATTGGCGTGTTTGCCAATGTACCAATGGCAATCGGCTGTGCCATTAGCTTGACAGCATTTACCGCGTTTAGCTTGGTGCTGGGTCAAGGCATTAGCATTCCTGTCGCCTTAGGAGCGATTTTTTTAATGGGGGTGCTGTTTACGCTGATATCGGTCACAGGCATTCGGGCGTGGATTTTAAAGAATCTACCCAGTTCTATCGCTCACGGGGCAGGGATTGGCATTGGCTTATTTTTGCTACTCATCGCTGCCAATGGCGTGGGGCTTGTCATCAAAAATGATGCAGGACTGCCTGTCAAGATGGGCGAGTTTACATCCTTCGGGGTCATCATGTCGCTCATCGGTCTGGCAGCGATTGTCGGTCTTGAAAAACGCCAAGTCAAGGGCGGTATCCTGTGGGTGATTATCGCCATTACCATCATCGGGCTGATTTTTGACCCGAATGTCAAATTTGGCGGTTCTATTTTTAAACTGCCAAGCTTTGGCAATGAGTCGCTGTTTGGGGCGATGGATGTCATGGGAGCGTTAAATGCGGTGGTGTTGCCTGCGGTGTTTGCCCTTGTCATGACGGCGGTGTTTGATGCCACAGGGACGATTCGTGCGGTGGCGGGACAGGCAGGTTTGATTGACAAAGACGGGCAAATCGTTAATGGCGGTAAAGCTCTCACGGCAGACTCAGTGTCATCGCTCATGTCGGGCGTGTTCGGTACTGCCCCTGCAGCGGTCTATATCGAGTCAGCGGCAGGTACGGCAGTCGGTGGTAAAACGGGACTGACGGCAGTGGTCGTGGGCGGTCTGTTCTTGCTCATGCTGTTCTTTCAGCCATTGGCATTTTTGGTGCCAAACTATGCCACCGCTCCTGCACTTATGTATGTGGGACTGCTCATGCTAAGTAACGTCTCTAAACTTGATTTTGATGACTTTGTGGGAGCGATGAGCGGACTTATTTGTGCGGTGTTTATTGTTTTGACCGCCAACATCGTTACAGGTATCATGCTTGGCTTTGGCTCGCTCGTGCTGGGTCGTGTCATCTCTGGCGAGTTTAAAAAGCTCAATGTCGGTACGGTCATCATTGCCATTGCCTTGGTGGCGTTTTATGCGTTGGGCTATGCCATTTAAATTTCAATACTGTAAAAATAAAAATCATTTACCAACGGTGAATGATTTTTTGGTAAATAGATGTTATACAATAAATGGTTATGTTAATGCACATCGTCTGCCAATTTTAGCAAATACGCCCGCATGGCAGGCAATTCATCATGGGGGATGCCATTGAGCCATGCACCATCTACGGCACAGCGTATGGCGGATAAACGTGGGTTGCTGTCGGTGCCTGCATGAGTTTTGATTTTTTGGGCAAGCCAATTTGTCCATAGCCCATACATCTGCACATTGGTGGTCATGGCTCTAATAAGACCTGCCCAATCGCTTTTTAGTCCAATCTCTTGATTGTCAAACATCACCCGAACATAGGCTTTGGTAAACGCTCCCATCTCGGTGGGGTGTGCGTCCATGTCGGCTAAGATGGCGGTGTTAATTTGAGCAATAAACAGCTCTACCACGCTGGTGATGAGTTCGTCTTTGGATTTGAAATGATGAAACAGTCCGCCTTTGCTCGTGCCTGCCATGTCCGCCACTTTTTGCATAGACAGATTGCCAATGCCAACGTCTAGCATGAGATTTTTGGTACAGACCAAAATGGTATGGCGTAACAGCTCGGGGTTGTTTTTACGTTTGGGGGTTTTATCATCAGGTGTAGGCATGGCGGTGTTGGTGGCAAATAAGTCATTCATAAGAATCTCTTGGGGTTAAAATGATTTAAAGAATAATCTTGAAGGCTAATGGGTGGTGGCAGACGAGAAGACATTCATAATCACCACACCTGCCACGATAAAAGCCATGCCGATGATGGCAGGCGTGTCTAAGGACTGTTTTAGGATAAACACGCCAATCAAGGCAGTCAAGATAATGCCCACGCCCGACCAAATGGCATAGGTCATGCCAAGGGGAATGACCTTGACGACATGAGACAGAAGGTAAAAAGCGATGGCAAAACAGATGAGCGTAATACAAGTGGGAATGAGCCTGCTAAATCCGTCTGATTTTACTAAAAAAGTCGAACCTGTTACTTCGCTGATGATGGCAAGGGCGAGCAAGGCGTAAGCGGTGGGTAGTTGCATGATGATTTCAATGTTAACTATGATGAATAAAACCGACTGGTCGGTTTTATATTTTACAAAAAATCATAGCTAAGTGCAAGTTTTTTTAATTTATCCCTGTCTTATCTTGATAACGAGTGGGGTCGGATATGCCTGCTTGCACAAAGCCTTGATGACGTAACACACAGCTGTCACACTCGCCACAGGCTCTCCCATCACTGTCGGCACGGTAGCATGACACGGTTTGGGCATAGTCCACACCCAACGACAATCCAAGTTTTAGAGTTTGGGCTTTGGATAAATATTGCAAAGGGGCGATGATGGATAAGCGTCTGCCTGCTCGCCCTGCCACGGTGGCAAGATTTGCCATGGTCTCAAAGGCACGAATATAGTCATCTCGGCAGTCAGGATAGCCTGAAAAATCAACCGAACTTACCCCGATGATGATGGCACAGGCTTCGGTTACTTCTGCCACAGCCAAGGCATAAGACAGAAAAATGGTATTACGTGCAGGGACGTACGTGACAGGCACAGCATCGCTGTCTGCTTGATGGTCAGGCACCTCAATACTGCTGTCAGTCAGTGCCGAGCCACCAAGCTGAGCGATGTCAATATCAATGATGCGGTGCGACACACCAAGCATCTGGGCAATGGCGGACGAAAAAGCAAGTTCGCTTAAATGACGTTGTCCATAGCAAAAACTGATGGCGGTAACCTCTTTAAAAACAGCCTTTGCCCAATACAGGCAAGTGGTGGAGTCAAGCCCCCCTGAGAGCAAAACGACCGCTTTTTGGTGGGCAAAATCATCAGAATGGGGGATGTTTAGGCTATTGTTATCGGGGCAAAATGTCGTCATGAAGTACAAACCATGCAAATAATCAAACGGTTAATTTTAGCATAAAATTTAAAAATTCGTTCAATTTTAATAGGGTGTGTTGAGCCTTTACAACCCCATTTACATTTTAGAAAGTTTATAGAAAGAAAATGATTGTATTTTCCCAAACAATTTGCTACAATTCGCCAGAAAAACAAGCCTTTTGTTTTTCATTGGTCTTTTTATATCTCGCTCATCTTTTGGCTCACCAATGAAAACTCTCCTAGACAACTTCTTTAAATTATCCGAACATCACACCACCGCCAAAACCGAACTCATCGCTGGCATTACCACGTTTTTTACCATGGTTTATATCGTCTTTGTCAATCCGTCCATTTTGGGCGTGACAGGCATGGACACACAGGTCGTCTTTGTCACCACTTGTCTTATTGCCGCCTTTGGCACGATAGCGATGGGACTGTTTAGCAACCTGCCCATCGCCCTTGCTCCTGCCATGGGGCTTAATGCCTTTTTTGCGTTTGTGGTCGTCTCTAAGATGGGCTATTCGTGGCAGACAGGCATGGGGGCGATTTTTTGGGGGTCGGTGGGACTGTTCTTGATGACGATTTTTCAGATTCGTTATTGGCTCATGGCAAGCATTCCTTTGGGGCTGCGTGTGGGTATTAGTGCAGGCATTGGGCTGTTCATCGCCTTGATTGGTTTTAAAAACATGGGACTGGTCATACCTAACGAAGCCACGCTTGTGACGGTGGGCGATCTACATTCGCCCACGCTACTGATGGGCGTGCTTGGCTTTTTTATCATCGTTGTGATGGCAGCCAAAGGTCGCCACTCTGGGGTGTTGGTCTCTATCGTGGTGGTTACCGCCCTTGCCCTGATGTTTGATGACAACGTCAAATTCTCAGGACAGATTCTCTCACTACCCCCTGCGCTCACGCCCGTGGTCGGACAGGTGGACATCATGGGGGCGTTGGATGTGGCATTGTTTGGGATTATTTTCTCATTTATGCTCGTGAACTTGTTTGACTCATCAGGCACGCTCATTGCGGTGGCGGACAAGGCAGGTTTTGCCGACAAAGACGGTAAATTCCCCAAAATGAAGCAAGCCCTGCTCGTGGACAGCACCAGTGCCATGGCGGGGTCATTCATGGGAACATCCGCCATCAGCACCTACATCGAAAGTGGCTCGGGCGTGTCGGTCGGTGGTCGCACGGGGCTAACAGCGGTGGTCGTGGGCGTGCTGTTTTTACTTACCATTTTCTTCTCGCCACTTGCCAGTATCGTCCCCGCCTACGCCACGGCAGGTTCACTCGTGTTTGTGGGGATTTTGATGGCGAGCAGTCTTATCAAGGTAGAATGGGACGATTTGACCGAAGCCACGCCTGCCTTTATTACCACTGCCATGATGCCGTTCACCTACTCCATCACCGAAGGCATTGCCTTTGGCTTTATCAGCTACTGCGTGATGAAGTTTGCCACAGGTCGCTACAAAGAAATCAACGCCCCTGTTGCGGTGGTCGCCCTGTTATTTATTATTAAATTTGCATGGGTGGGTTAGGTGTGTATTTTTGTAAAAACACCATCAATGGCAGTCACGCTCCAACCTACACCACAAAATCTTTACCCAGATACACCCGTTGCACCAACTCATTTTGTAAAATATCATTGGGCGAGCCTTGGGCGATGATGTTGCCTTCGGACACGATATAAGCCTTTTCGCAGATGGATAAGGTCTCACGCACGTTATGGTCAGTAATCAGCACACCAATGCCCCGCTGTTTTAGGGCAGTGATGACGTCCTTGATGTCGCCCACCGAAATGGGGTCAACCCCTGCAAACGGCTCATCCAATAAGATAAACTTAGGGTTGCTTGCCAACGCTCGGGCTATCTCACAGCGACGACGTTCGCCCCCTGACACACTCATGCCCAGCGAATGCCGTACATGTTCTAAGTGGAACTCGCCAATGAGCTTTTCAAGCTCGGCATGTTGGGCAGGTTTGTCCAAATCCTGACGGATCTGTAATATCGCCAAAATGTTCTGCTCAATGGTCAGCTTACGAAAAATAGACGCTTCTTGGGGCAGATAGCCAATGCCCGCCTTGGCACGTTCATGCATGGCTTTTTTAGACAAATCAGTATTGCCCAGCATGACTTGCCCTTTATCCATCGGCACAAGCCCGATAACCATATAAAAACTGGTGGTCTTGCCCGCCCCATTAGGCCCTAAGATGCCCACCACTTGCCCTTCGTCTATCTCAAAAGAGACGTCTTTGACCACCCAACGCTGTCCATAGCGTTTGCCCAAATGGTGCATGGCAAGCGTGGTCATGGGCGAACACCTGTTTGACTGTTGGACTCGCTCGGCGGAAACACCAACTCCACACGGCGACCACCGCCAGCATTGGCTTCCACATCGCCCAGTTTTAGGCTATAGCGAATGGTATTGCCCGAAAAGCTCGCCCCTGCTTGGGTTAGCTTGGCATTGCCCGTGAGCGTGATGATGCCTGTCACGGCATTATAGTCAATCTTATTTGCCTGCCCCTTAGCAAGACCCTTTTCTTGGGTGACGACTTGTTGCATGGTTGCAGGGCGACCTGTTGCCACGGCAGTTTTGATACTGCGTTTGTCATCTAGGTTTAGCGTGATGTTGTCGGCAGTGATTTTGAGCGTGCCTTGCTCGATGATGACATTACCCGAATAACTGGTTACACCTGTACGCTCGCTGTATGTCGCTTTGTCAGCAAGCAGACGAATAGGCTGACTGGCATCTGACGGCAGAGCATGGGCGGATAACGCCATGCCCATCCCTGACACAAAAAGTAGGATTTGGGCTGATATTAAGTGTGATGTTCTCATAAGATATCCATGATAGATGAATTAAAATAAAGGCTTGTCTTCACGCTTGGGCGGGGCAAATTCCATTTGAATGCGGTGAAATTCATACTCGCCTGTCTGCAAATCCCCTGTAAAACCCTGTGCCATGAAGCTGTCCGTCCCTTGGGTGACGCTGATGGGTTCACTGCTTGCCACTTGACGTTGTTTGGTATTGCCTGTTAGTAGGCTGCCTTTGATGGTCATGTCAGGCTTGGTGTCATCGCCTTGTCGCACCAACACAAAGCCTTCTTTTAATAACAAATCGCCCGTGGTCTGCTCCAAACTGGCAAGGCTGGCTTCTAAATGATAAGTTTCGCTGTTTGGCGGTGTCCAGTCCATTTTGGCGTTTTTCATCTCATCCACGCCTGCACTGTTTTTTGCCAAACTGTCCGCCGTTAGCGTGTATTCAATCTCGCCCGTCTCAGGACTGGTCTGCACCGCCTTAATCTCGGTGACTTCATAAGAGACGGCAGGGGCAGACGGCACAGCAGGTTCGATTTTAACGTCTTCTTTATAAAAAAACCATGCTCCGACCATGAGTGCCATCACACCAAGCACGCTGAGAATTTTTAGATTCATGAGTGATTATCTCTATTTTCCAGCTTAATTATTACCAACTTAGATGCTTAGATGTATTGGGCGATAAAAGCATCATAAGCCCCTTTTGCCTTTAATAACTGCTCGCACACTTCACGCACCGCACCATGACCACCTGCCTTGGTAGTGACAATGTCCGCCACCGCTTGCGTTTCGGCACAGCCATTTGGCACAGACACGCCCACGCCTGCTTCACGCACGGCTTTTAGGTCGGGCAAATCATCGCCCATGTACATGCATTCGCCCACAGACAGTCCAAGCTCATCGACAAGGGCAGATAAAGCAGTAAATTTATCATCTCGCCCCTGCACCACATGGTCAATGCCCAGCTCATCAGCACGACGTGCCACCATGGGCGAGCTTCTACCTGTGATGATGGCAAGGATAATACCCTGCTCTTTTAGTGCCTTTAATCCCACACCATCTTGGACATAAAAGGCTTTGGTCTCCACCCCATTGGCATCATAGATGATTTGTCCGTCTGACAAAATCCCATCCACATCCATGGCAAAAAGTTTGACTGCTCGCAATCGTTTGGTTAAGTCGCTCATGTTTTTCCTTTTGTTGTTTTGCAAATTTAGCTTACGCCTGCTTTTAGCAAATCATGAATGCTAATCACACCCGCAAGCCTACCATTATCCAGTACCAATAACTGACTAATGGCATGCTCATTCATCAGCGTTAGGGCATCAGACGCTCGCATCTCGCCTGTGGTGTGCTTAGGGTGCTTGGTCATGAGTGTACTCATGGGGGCGGATAGCGACACGTTATCCGCCAGTTTACGCCGTAAATCGCCATCGGTAAAAATACCCACCACATCATCTTGTTCATCAGCCACCACCGCCAAGCCCAGTCGCCCCCCCGTCATCACAAGCAGAGCCTTATCAAGACTGGTATCGGCTCGCACCACGGGCAGATTCTCAGTGTGCATGACATCCTTGACACGGGTCAATAGTTTACGCCCCAATGCCCCTGCTGGGTGCGACAAGGCAAAATCATTACTGGTAAAACCCCGAGCATGCAACAGTGCCACCGCCAACGCATCGCCTAATGCCAGTGTGGCAGTCGTGCTTGATGTCGGTGCCAATCCGAGCGGACAGGCTTCTTCAAAATTACCAAGGGTCAAAGCGATATTGGCAGATTTGGGTAAAAACCCACGACGGTCACGGCTGATACTGATTAGGGGAATGCCCAACTGTTTGACGACAGGGATGAGCATTTTAATCTCATCAGACTGCCCTGAATTAGAAATGGCAATCAGTACATCGCCCTGTACCAACATGCCCAAATCGCCATGCCCTGCTTCCCCTGGGTGCATAAAAAACGCAGGCGTGCCTGTGCTTGCCAATGTCGCCGCTATCTTACGCCCGATATGCCCGCTTTTGCCCATGCCTGTCACCACGACACGCCCCCGACACGCCAAAATCGCCTGACACGCCTGCACAAAACGCTCATCAAGCTCATTTTTAAGTAGTGCCAATGCTTCTTGTTCGGTATTAATGGCGGTCAAGCCCACGCTGATAAAGTCAGTATCAAGGTCGGCTGTGTTCGGGGTTTGGTCATTCATGAGTGGCAGATAGTCTATAAAATAAAATAGGTATGATACCATATTTGACGATGTTTTATGGCAAATTTTTATCAAACTGCGATAACTTTTATCATAAAAACTTTTACGATAAAAAAGCCCACATCATGTGAGCTTTTTGGCATGGTTAATTACCACGAGTGACGTCATTCATCGTCATTGGTTTTGTCAAACCCTTGGCGGTCAAAGGTGCTGTTGTCAAAGGCTTTATTATCAAATCCCTTGCCATCAAAACCACGTTCATTTTTCTCAAAGCCTTTACCATCAAAACCACGCTCTTCAAAACCTGAACGCTCAAAGCCCTGATTAAAGCCCATGCCCCCTTGTGGATAGCCACCACGTTCAAAGCCTTGACCGCTAAAACCTTGGTTTGGCGGAGTGCGAGTAAAGCCACCCACAGGACGGGTCGTGCCCGCCCCACCGCCAAAGCCTTGACGGTCAAAGCCTGCATTAGGATAGCCTGTGCCTTGATAGTTATTGCCACTCATCACGCCCACCGATGACGGATAACCCGTACCTGTGCTAGGGGTTGCACCATCTGTGCGTGGGTTGCGAGTGGGGACAACGGTAGAAATGGCGTGCTTATAGACCATTTGGCTGACGGTATTTTTAAGCAATACGACATACTGGTCAAATGACTCAATCTGACCTTGTAGCTTGATACCATTCACCAAAAAAATAGATACAGGAATGCGGTCTTTACGCAGAGCGTTTAGGAAGGGGTCTTGTAGGCTTTGCCCTTTTGACATTGTTGTTCTCCAAAATTAACACAAGAAAAAGCAACCAGCGGTGCTTGGAAAAATACGTTAAAAAATCACGCCAAAAGCTCATTTTGTGCGTCTTTCATGCTTGCAAATGAAAAAATCCGTTGCTGTGATTGGGGGTCACTTGTTATGCTGGCCTTTGTTTTATTCATTTCGTTGGCGTTTATAAATTGGGGTAAACTGGTCAGTTGTTTTTGCCATGTTGATTGGCGTTTTGCCAGTTGCCTTGTTGCATATAATGCCTTATTTTTCATGTCTTGGCAAGCCATATCATGCATATTTTGCCCTTTTGTTACAAAATTCTTGCCATTTTCGGCAGTCATTTTGTTGTTTTTTTGTAAATTTAGAGCAAACGCTTGCCAAATGGGGGAAATTTGCATAATCTCATGGTCGGTTATCGCCAAAAATTCCAATACCTGCCGATAGCCCACGCACCGCATGGACGGCATATCAGGCGTTAGGTCGGGGTATTTTTGCAAAAGATAAATCACTTCATCTACCAGACCCTGCTCCCACATGATATCAAGGCGTTTGGCGATACGCTCATGTAACCACGCACGCTCAGGCTCTACCGATAGGGTTAGCCAATATTGGTGCGGATTTTGGCACGGGGCGACTTTGGGCGTATCTTGCCAAACACTCATGGGCGTGCCTGTCTGCATATGCACTTCTACTGCCCTTGTGATACGCTGGGTGTCGGATATTTTTAGACGCTGACAAATCTTAGGGTCGTGCATTTGCAGATAAGCGTACAACTCGCCAATGCCTTTGTCAGACAGCCACGCCATGACCTGTCCACGAATGACGGGGTCGGTGTCAGGCACGGCGGACAAGCCGTCAAGTAGTGCCATATAATACATCATCGTACCGCCCACAAGTAGCGGAATCTTACCCCGTGTGTGAACGTCGCCAATGAGTCGCTCCACGTCCGCCACAAAAGTCGCCACATTATAAGTTTCGGTTGGCTTGATGATATTAACGAGATGATGCGGAAAACGGGCAAGCTCATCATCGGTCGGTTTTGCTGTGCCGATGTTCATGTCCTGATAAATCAACGCACTGTCCACCGAAATCAGCTCAAACCGCCCCGTCTCATACAGACGGCACGCCAAATCGGTCTTACCGCTAGCAGTCGGGGCGATAAGGGATAGGACGGTGTTATCAGGCAGGGATTGATAATGTAAATTCATGACAACTCTAGCTCAATCCCAACAATCTGAACCGCCCTACTCTCATCGGCTTGTCTTGTAATGTTTATCGTTATATCAGGCTTTAGTAAAATGCTCTCGGCACGACTTGCCCATTCGATGACAACCAGCGAATTTGACTCATCAAAATATTCAAAAAAGCCAATAAAATCCAGCTCTTCTGGGTCATTTAGGCGATATAGGTCGGCATGGTACACGGGCTTGCCGTTGATGCTATACGGCTCAACTAGGGTATAAGTTGGGCTTTTTACCGCCCCTGTATGCCCTAATGCACGCAAAAGATAACGGGTAAAGGTCGTCTTGCCCGCCCCCAAATCGCCCGATAGCCACAGACTGCCTGTGGGATTGATTTTGGCAAGGGCGTTGGCAAGACGCTCGGTGTCGGTTTCATTGTTTAAAATAATGGTATTCATCATCGCTAAGAGTATCATCACAATTGGCAAATAATGTTTTGCCACGTTCAAAAAGAGCTTTCATTTTTTCATTGGGTTCGGGCGGATTTTGTAGAATTTGCAACATTCGTTCCCATTCTTGTTCATTTAAATAAACACCCTTATCCGTCATACTTTAACCTGTCTTAACGGCTGTGGATTGACAAATTTCTCACCACGTTTTAGCTTATCAAACAGCTCGCTATCGCCCCACTCGGCTTTGACTTGTTCGCTAAAATCAAACATATCCAGCGACAATTTGCCCATGCGTTCGTTTTCCACATCTTCTTTAAAACACTGAGCATAGCCTGTGGCGGTCTCGTGGACGATGACCGAATAGACAGATACGCCTGTTTCGCCATTTTGGGTGGTGGTATTTTGCATGACTTTGTCCGCCCAATAAAAAATCACACGGCTAAACTGCTCGGCAGACGGCGACACAGGCAGGCTTATCCAGCGAGCCGAAAAGTCCTTGCACGCACGGATATAATCGCTATCGTCCTTATCCCAAAAGGTAATGGCATGGTCAAAGCTGTCAATCAAGTCCTTGATGTGCGACTTTAATAGCCCAAAATCATAGACCATTTGCCCATTGTCAAGGGCGTGGGCTTCTAAAATCAGCTCCACTTGGTAGCTATGCCCATGAATGGAACGACTACAACGGTCGGACGTGCAGTTACGGACGATGTGGGTATTTTCAAATTTAAAGAGTTTACGGATACGCATTTTTGAATGTTGTGTAGTTAATTTTTTGTATTATATCATGAAATTTGGGTTTTGGACGGATACGCATTTTTAGCCCAAATAAATAAAACCCCACATAATGCAGGGCTTTATTGATTGAAAAGTATTTATTCATTGACAAAAGCAATCTTAGTCAGCCCTGCCCCACTTGCCGTTGCCAGCACTTGGGCGACTGTGTCATATTTGCCTTCTTTATCAGCACGCAGATGAACCTGTGGGTCTTTACCTTTTGCCACTTCTTCGCCAAAACGAGCGGAAAGCTCATCTAGGCTCAGTTTGGTCTCGTCCCAAAAAATCTCGCCCTTGTCATTGATACTCACCTGTATCACATCGGGGGGCATGTCATTGACCTGTGCCGATGTCTTTGGTAAATCAAGCGGTACGGTCGGGTTTAGCACCGTTGCCGTAACCAAAAAGATAATCATGAGTACCAGCATGATGTCAATCAAGGGAATAAGGTTAATCTCATTCATGCCCCCATTGTCGTTGTCGCCTAGCTCAAATGCCATATCGCCCCCTTAGCGAGCCACACGGGCAAGCAGTGCGTGAGCGGTATCGTTGGCGTGATGAATGGCACGCTTATTGATACGTGTGATGATGTTAAAAAACACCACCGCAGGAATCGCCACCGCCAGACCTAAACCTGTCATAATCAAGGCTTCACCCACCGGCCCTGCCACTTGGGCAAGTCCTGCCTGCCCGCTCTGACCGATAGAATGCAAGGCATGAAAAATCCCCCACACCGTCCCAAACAGCCCGATAAATGGGGCAATGGCAGCGGTCGTACCCAGTACCGATAAGCCCTTTTCAAGCTCAAAACGGTAGCGAGCGATGTTCTGTAACAGGCTCTGCTCGGTGATGATTTTGCGTTGATTAAAATCAAGCTCGCCAAAATCTTTGCTGACGTTATCAATCTCGGCAGTGAGCTCATCGCCAATCACGCCTGCCATTTGGCGAGAGCTAAGCAGGCGAGTAATACCCACAAACCATGAAACCAATGACAAAGCAATCAAGATAAAAAATAATGTTTTACTGACCATGTCAGTATATTGCCAATAATGTGCAAAATCCATAATCATTCCTTATAAAGAATGGGTTAAGTAAAATTGTTGTATGCTAATTTTTTTCATTAAAATTAATCCCATAGCTTGCAGTACCTGACATCGGCTGACCACTTGCTGATTTAAAGGGATGTAATCTGGCTTGTGTTAATGCTCGCCTGATTTGTCTGTTTAGGTTTGCATTACCCGTATTAATACCAGATATATTCGTAATTTTACCAGTGGCATCTACCGTCAGTGTTACTGTAAAAGGTGGTGGTGTACCCGACACTTCACTAAAATCAAGCCCACGAAAATTCGGCGGTCTTTGCCAACTGGCATTGGAGACAGTGCCAAGATTTTGACCTTTTAGCTCGCCGCCGCCAGTACCACCACTTTTTGTCGTGTCTTTATTGCCAGTTTTATTGTCGGTTTTGGTGTCTTTACCATCACCGCCCCTGCCTTGACCTTGTTCGGCACGGGCTTTGGCATCGGCTTCGGCTTTGGCACGAGCATCGGCTTCTGCCTTGGCTTTTGCTCTTGCGTCCGCTTCGGCACGGGCTTCGGCTTTTTGGCGTGCCAATTCTGCCTGTCTGTCTCGCTCAGCTTGTTGGCGTGCTAACTCAGCTTGTCTGTCTCGCTCAGCTTGGCGTTCTCTTTCTTGTTGCTCACGCTCACGCTGTTCTCGCTCTCTTTGCTGTTGTAGTTCAAAGGCTTTTTGAGCCCGCTCCTGAGCGATGATGTCCACCTGTGGCTCTGTAACCTTGGGCGGTTCTTTGGATTCGAGTTTAACAGATTCTTTTTTGGGTTCAGGTCTAGACTCAGGCTTGGGAGCTTTTGGTGGTGGTGGACTTGCCTTTGGTGGGGCAGGTGCTGCCACAGACTGTGCAGGGGTGGGCGTTGGCTCAGGAGCAGGTATGGGAGTTGGTGGCTCGGGCGACTCTTCGTTATTAAGCTTAATCATCTGAATTTCAAGCGGTGGCGTGATTTTGGGTGGCTCGATATGGAGCATTTGCATGGTCGCCAAACCCACGCCTGCCACGCCATGCAAAATAATCGCCACAGCCGCCGCCAACACCTTGTATTTATTAGAATGCTCAAAAGTCATCATCACAAGCCCACAAAAGAAAAACGCTGTTTTTGGGTTTAAACAGCATTGATCATAACAAAAAGTTATACAAAACGGATAAAAAAGTAAGAAACGATAACAATTATCAATCGGTATATTATCTTAAATTTTGTACAAATTGCAAGGGGTTAAGAATGATTATTTTTAAAAATTTCACAATTAAGATTTCTCGTCCGTGTCGTCCGTTTCTTGCTTTGGAGATAACACCACCACTTTCGGCTCGCTTTTTGCCTTATAAGCGTCATAATCGGCATAGGGGTCGGTTTTCATGTCGTTTTCGTTTTGGTCAAGCACTTTGATTGAATAATCTTGTAAGACAAACTTCACATACACCACCTGCACCCACACAATCGCTACCACCATAAGCGGTGTCGCCATGGCAATGCCAAGCACGCCAGTAAGCGTTCCCATGATGATTTGCGAAAGTAGCAGAGCCACAGGGGGCAGGTCGATGAGTCGTTGTTGCACCATTGGGGCGACCACATAGCTTTCTAACTGCTGAACCACGACAATCATAACAAGTGTCCACAGTAACAAATCAGGCGAGACAATCAGCACAAGGAGCAAAATCGGCACCGCCGACAGCCAAGGACCAATCACAGGCACAAAATCCAGCACAAAGGCAATCACGCCCATTGCCAACGCAAACGGAATGCCCATAAGCCACAACGCCACCCCTGTCGCCACACCCACAAACGCCATGACCACAAACTGCCCGATGAGCCATTGCTCTATCGCTCCATAACTGCGTTTTAGCAGGTATTCGCCCTTGTCTCGATACGGCTTTGGCACAAGGGCAATGGCACTTTTGGTGTACACGCTTGGCGATAATGCCAAAAACAGCCCCACCACCAAAATCACAAAAAACGTCCCCAAACCGCTTAACATACCCCCAAAAAATGCAGGCAATCCGCCGACAATGTTTTCTTGGAATTTGGCAAAAAATGCCTTGGGGTCTTGTTGAAATTCCACTGCCCACGCATTTTGGGTCAGCCATTCATAGATGACAGGATAGCCCTTGGCGTACTCTTTTATGGCATCAAAGGACTTGGGGGCAAGCTCTTTCATGTCTTGAAATTGGGCGACAAGCTCCGAGCCAAACATCGCCAAAAACCCTGCCACCACCGACAGCACCGCCACCGTTACCGCACCGACTTGCACGCCGTGGGGCAGTTTGGCAAAGTAGTCGCCCACTTTGGGAATTTGGCAGGTGAGCCGTGCCAAACTTAGCAAAAACACCGCCACCAAAATGGACGCAAATACCATAAGCCACACTTGGATAAGATAATAAAAACTCATCAAAAATAGGACAAGGGTGACAAAAAAGACAATGGCGGATTTGTAAGATGTGGTCATGGCAGGCACTTAGATGAATGGGCTAAATTGGTTTGATGCAGATTGGATAAATAAAAGTGCAAATGTAGCCCAAAATGGCGAATTTGGCAAGGGATTTTTGTAAAATGCTGATTTATGGTCAATTATCCCAATTTGCACCAATGCTAACTTTTAAACAATTCATTTGTCGTATGGCAGGGTGCGTAATACACACCTTACTGCCATTGGTGCATTTTAAAGTTAAATGATTGTATTTTTATAATTAAAAGTTTGTAAATTTATAAAAATTATAAATAAAATTTGTCAAATATTATCCTTTAAAAAGTGCTAAAATAACCCTTTTAGCCAACCGCCAATTTAGGAAAAAAAATTATGCCACAATACCGCTCAAAAACTTCCACACACGGTCGCAACATGGCAGGGGCAAGAGCCTTATGGCGTGCCACAGGCATGACGGACGATGATTTTAATAAGCCAATCATTGCCATTGCCAACTCATTCACGCAGTTTGTGCCGGGTCATGTTCATCTAAAAGACATGGGGCAACTTGTCGCCCGTGAGATTGAAAAGGCAGGGGGCGTTGCCAAAGAATTTAACACCATTGCCGTGGATGACGGCATTGCCATGGGGCATGGCGGTATGCTGTATAGCTTGCCAAGCCGTGATTTGATTGCCGACAGCGTGGAATATATGGTAAACGCCCACTGTGCAGATGCCCTTGTGTGTATCTCCAACTGCGATAAAATCACCCCTGGTATGCTCATGGCTGCCTTACGCCTAAATATCCCTGTGGTCTTTGTCTCAGGCGGCCCTATGGAAGCTGGCAAGGTGCTGGCAAGCGAAGTACATGACGGACACATGACGCACGAGACCATTACCGATGAGAGTGGTAAAAAGATACGTAAACTTGACCTAGTCGATGCGATGATTGATGCCGCCGATGACCTTATCAGCGATGAAGACGTGGCAAATGTGGAGCGTTCTGCTTGCCCAACTTGTGGCTCATGCTCGGGTATGTTTACCGCCAACTCCATGAACTGCCTAACCGAAGCATTGGGGCTGTCATTGCCTGCCAACGGCTCACTACTTGCCACGCACGCCAAGCGTAAAGAGCTTTTCTTGGAAGCAGGTCGGCTGATTGTTGAGCTTGCCAAACGCCATTATGAACAAGATGATTATAGCGTTTTGCCACGCTCTATCGCTACCAAAGATGCATTTTTAAACGCCATGAGCCTTGATATTGCCATGGGCGGTAGTACCAACACCATTTTGCACCTATTGGCGGCGGCAAATGAAGCAGGCGTGGACTTTAAAATGGCGGACATTGACCGTCTATCTCGTGCCGTGCCGTGCCTATCCAAAGTCGCCCCTGCCACGCAAAAATACCACATGGAAGACGTGCACCGTGCAGGGGGCGTGATGGGGATTTTGGCGGAGCTTGATAGAGCAGGACTAATCCGCACCAACGTGCCAACCGTGCATAGCCCGACCCTAGCGGACGCCCTTGCCAAATGGGACGTAATGAACCCTGATAACCAAACCGCCCGAGAGCTGTACATTGCCGCCCCTGCTGGCGTACGCACCACGCAGGCATTTAGCCAAAACAAAGTCTGGGGCAATCTTGATTTGAACCGTGAATCGGGCTGTATCCGCTCCAAAGAATTTGCGTACAGTCAAGACGGCGGTTTGGCGGTGCTGTTTGGCAACATTGCCGAGCGTGGCTGTGTGGTCAAAACCGCAGGCGTGGACGAGAGCATTTTGACCTTTACAGGGCGTGCCAGAGTCTTTGAAAGCCAAGACAGTGCAGTAGAAGCAATTTTGGCGGACAAAATCGTGGCAGGCGACATCGTCATTATCCGCTATGAAGGCCCCAAAGGCGGGCCTGGTATGCAAGAAATGCTCTACCCCACGTCTTATCTAAAATCCAAAGGTCTAGGCAAGGCGTGTGCGTTGCTCACGGACGGCAGATTTAGCGGTGGTACATCGGGGCTGTCTATCGGACACGCAAGCCCTGAGGCTGCCGAAGGTGGTGCGATTGGGCTTGTGGAAGAGTTTGACATCATCAAGATTGACATTCCAAACCGCACCATTCATCTGGACGTATCGGACGATGAGCTTGCCAAACGCCGTGCCGCCATGAACGAGCGTGGCAAACAAGCGTGGAAACCTGTAGACCGTGAACGCTATGTGTCCCAAGCCTTGCGAGCCTATGCCGCTATGGCGACAAGTGCCGATACAGGGGCAGTGAGAGATGTGAGTCAAGTTGAGTGATTGTCAATTTGGCATAAAAAACTGGACAAGGTTGATTGTCCAGTTTTTTATTAGGTAAAATTTAATGGTTGGAATTTTCAAATTAGATTAGTTATATCTAAATCCTTTTGATTTCATGCATTGATTTAGTAAAGCAGTTTTTTCGTCTTTACTGACCTTTGCCAATCCAATTTCATATTGACATTTTGCCAACTGGTTTTGGGTTTCGTATAGATTAACACCTGCTTTATTCCATGTTGGGTCAGAACACGCTGTTAAAAATAATGGCAAAACCGCCACAATAGCCAAAGAAGGTTTTTTCATGGTAAATTTCTCCAAGATTGAATATATTGATGATTTTATCATTTCGTGATATGCTTAACCATTCCAAAAAGTGAAATTTACTGGCGAAAAAGTGGAGAATTGTATGCTGGTTTTTGAAAAAATAAAAGACATAAGAGAAACCAAGGGGTTTACACAAGAAGAGATTGCAAATGCGTTGGAAATCTCCCCAAGTGGTTATTCTAAGATTGAACGTGGTGAAACTAGGATTAGCATTGACCGCCTACAACAGATTGCTGATATTTTGGAAGTTAATATCTTTGATTTAATCCCAAATAAAGAACATAATATTATCTATGAGTTGAATGGTGGATACAATAATTTTCAAGGCAATTATTATAGCGGAGATAAATCACAAGCTGAAATTGAAAAATTGCAACTCATTATCGCTCATAAAGATGAATTACTTGCCCAAAAAGATGATGAATTAAAAACCTTAAAAGGAATTTTGGCATTACTCCAAGAAAAACTTGCCTAGTTTTACATTATTATGCTAAAAGCCTTTTTATTATTCCTTTATGCCACTATCAAAACCATAGGCTTAATTATCCTATGGTTTGTTTTAGCAGATGTCATTTCTCATGGTATCAGCGAATTAAACACAGAGCGTTATCAGCTCAATGATACGCCCCATGATGGATTTATGATAATTGGTACAGATGCCGATAATGGCTATTATCGTCAAACGTGGCAAGAATATCAAACCAATCCCAAACTGCCATTAACCATACCTGACAAGGATTGCATAGAAGATTGTTTAAAACAGTTGGATAATGGCAACTATCTGTTTATCAATGAAAGTGCTATGTATATGAGCCATTCTGAATATCAGATTAAGGGCAATAAAATTATACCCATATCTTTTAAAACCTATCATCTAGGGCATATATTTGTCGGTATGATTGGGGCGTTTTTTGTCAGGGGATTTTTAAAATACTTGTTTAGCATTTTTCAAATCAGAAAAGACAAACAAGCGATGATAAGTTATCATAAAGAATTGGCTAAAAATCTACTTATTGCTTGTGCTGTCTTAGGCATATTTTGGGCGGTAATTTATCTGACGGCATAGTTTTGGTAAAATGGCATGATTTAAACTTTTGGTATTATTCATTAACTATACCTTTGGATAAATTTGTAGGGGAAAATCACATTTGCCCTTTGATAAGATGTTGATTTTTGGGCGAATTGCAATTCGCCCCTACACATTCAAATTTTAAAATATATTTTTATTTAACAATCCCAAACTCTTAAAATAACCCATTTTACCGCCAAAAATCTGTTATAATTCTTATTTTCATTTTAAAAATAGGATTATTATGATAGTCGGTATTGATTTGGGGACGACCAACAGTCTCATCAGTTATTTTAAAGACGGCAAACCCACACTTATCCCAAACGCACTTGGCAAGGTGCTAACGCCGTCTGTGGTGAGCGTGGACGATGACGGGCGGATTTTAGTTGGTGAACCTGCCAAAGAACGTCTAATTAGCCACCCGACCGCCACCGCCAGCACCTTTAAACGCTTTATGGGAAGCCAAAAAACCTACACGCTCACCACAGGCAAACATAGCCAAAAGTTTAGCCCCGAAGAGCTGTCGGCACTTATCCTAAAATCACTCAAACAAGACGCACAAACACATCTGGGACATGACGTTACGGACGTGGTCATCACAGTGCCTGCCTATTTTAACGACCACCAACGAGAAGCCACCAAAACATCGGCAACACTTGCAGGGCTAAATGTCGTCCGTCTCATCAACGAGCCGACCGCCGCCGCTATGGCGTATGGCTTGCATGAGTATGATGACGATGATGAACGCAAATTTTTGGTGCTGGATTTGGGCGGGGGGACGTTTGACGTTACCTTGCTTGAACTGTTTGCAGGGGTCATGGAAGTCAAAGCGTCCGCAGGGGATAACCTGTTGGGCGGAGAAGATTTTACCGACATCATCATCAAAGATTTTATCGCTCATCACGAAAAACAAGGCACGCCTGCCGACTTTTGGCAACGTCATTACGCTCTGCTGTACGATGCTTGTGAGTCTGCCAAACGCACCTTATCCACCCAAAATAGCACCGAGATTCGTCTAACGCTTGATGAAAAAGAGTACAGTTATACACTAAATGACGATGAGTTTGAGACACTCTGCCAGTCCCTATTTGCCAAAATCACCGCTCCCATAGAACGCACGGTGCGAGATGCAGGGCTAAAAGTGCGAGAGTTGGACGCGATTGTGTTGGTTGGCGGTTCTACTCGTATGCCCATGTTTAAAAAGATGATTGCCCGTCTGCTTGGGCGTTTTCCCACCGCAAGCCTAAATCCTGATGAAGCCATTGGCATTGGGGCGAGCATTCAGGCAGGACTTATCGCCGAAGATTCTGCCTTAGATGAGCTGGTTCTGACAGACGTATCGCCCTATTCGCTTGGGGTGCAGACCAGTATGCAGATAAGTGAAACCGAGAGACGGGACGGCATTTTTGCCCCTATCATTGAGCGAAATACGGTCATTCCTACCAGTCGTGTGCAAAATTTTAGCCCTGTTTATAATGACCAAACCGAAGTGCGATTTGGCATTTATCAAGGCGAAGCTCGGCTGGTCAAGGATAATATCAAACTGGGCGAAATCACCGTCAAAGTCCCCCACACCTACAAAGGCAAAGCCACCGAGCTATCCATAGACGTGCGTTTTTCTTATGACGTGAACGGACTTTTGGAAGTAGACATAGACGCAGGGGGCAATCAGCACAATCTTGTGATAGAAAATGGGGCAAAACGCCTAACCGACACCGAGCTAAAAGCGTCCAAAGACAAACTTTCCGCCCTAAAAATCCACCCACGAGACACGCTAGAAAGTCGCACGCTCATCGCACGAGCCGAACGCCTGTACTCTCAACGGCTAGGGCATGACAGGGACGAAGTGGGGCGACTCATCGCATGGTTTGAGAGCGTGCTTGACAGCCAAGACACCGACAAAATCCGCCACGCCCAAGTCAAATTTGGTGAATTTTTGGATAACATAGAAAGCAGGGACGACTGGTGATGACGGCATGGCAAATACTGGGCATAGAGCCGACCGATGACGAATCCGCCATTAAAAAGGCTTATGCCAAACAGCTCAAACACAACAAACCCGACAAAAATCCAGACGGCTTTAAGGCGTTGCGTGAAGCCTATGAAACCGCCCTTGCCACACGCTATTATTATGCCAATGATGACGATGATTATCAAGATGATGATTACCCAGATAGCAATGTGAGCGATGACAGCGTGGGCGATGAATGTGCGGACGATGACAAGGCTAATCATCTTGATAACAATCATGATGACACAAAGGACATAGCCAAGCCTAGCCAACACGGGCTTATCATCACAAATTATACCAGTGCGTTTGATGAGTCGCTACTGGATAAATCGCCATTGGCGGACGATGACGAGCATTCGCACGATACGCCTTATGATAAGACAGCCGATGACAGCCATAACAGCGATGATGATTGGCAGGACGACGTGGACAACAGCCCACATTTTAGCTCGTTGTGGTATGACATTGACAATGATGATGACGTGGCAGACAAAGACCAAGCCCTACTTGACGTACTCTACGCCCAAACCGACAGTTTGTACACATTCGCCCTTGATGAACGTATGGATTATGAACAGGCATTGTTGGACTTTTTGACATGGTCAAATGCCGAATATCCCAAAAGCTATCGCCATGCGTTTGGGACATTTGCGTGGCATGAAATCATACAATCATGGCAAATAGAGCGTTATCCGTGGTCTCGGTTGATTGATTTACAAGAGCGGTATCAATACCAAGCACCGCCCTTTTCGACTTATGGTAAATTCCATGAATTTTTAATGGATAATTACCCTGTCTTATATAATTATTATTATTCGCCAAAACCCAGAAATCGGGCGGTGTTTTTATGGCATTTTATCAAAAAATCTTTTTATCCTGAATATCTGCTTGTATTAAACCATGATTTACAAAAGGTCAATGAATTATTAACCCGACACGCCAATCAAGAACAAGAAAACTCAAATGGTAATAACCTGTATCACAATATCCTAAATCATGATAAAGAATATGGCTTATTAAATCAATGTGTCAATAAAGGCGTATTTAGACCCATTTATCTGGCATTTGCTTTTGGTGGGGTGTTTTTAATAGGTTCAATATTCTCTTTAATCATTGCTGGCGATTTGTCATGGTTAAATCGCCATGTTTTGCCGATTGCTTTATTTGTATTTGCCATGATGATTTTTTGGCAATTACGTTGGCATTTATTTGCCAATCCCAGTGAGTTTTCTTATCAAGATTATGCCTATCAGCCCAATGCTCATTTTTTAAGAAGTTTATATATTTCATTGCCGTTAATTTTTGGCATTCTGTCATTTTCATTTTATCGGGTTTGGAAAGAACATGAAGTTGTCATAGACGGCGTAACGAATATTACCGAGCTGTATGACAAACCAAGCTATTTCTTGGCTCATTTGGCAGGATTTGGACTGTGGTGGTCGCTCATGCGAGCCAATCGCTATGGCAATCCTTTTGTCATACAGGCGTATTGGGTGGCGGTATTTGTGTTTTTGATATTGGCGGTATTTTATCCGAGTGTGGTCTTATTAACTCAGGATTTGGAATTTAAAGATGCCATTATGGCATATACGCCTTTATTGTGGGTTATTATTTGTTTGCCAATTGGTATTCATCTATTTGCCCATAATAACAAAATGCACTGGCTACACCCTATGGCGAATTTAAGTTTGCAAATACTGGTTGGTGTCTCCATGCTATTTATGTTTTTTGCAATGATTTATGCTTTATGCTTATTATTGTCATTGCCGTTACTTAGTGTGATTGTCGCTTTTGGGATATTTTTATTTTTTAAATCGTTCACTTATGAAACAGAAGAAGAGTGATAAATAGTTACAGTAGGTGCGTATTACCATATTTGGGCATGTTTTGGACAGTGATCTATCTACCTGTCTAAAACTTATTTTTTAATTCACGCAGTGCCGAAAATACCGATAATTTATCGTCATGATTTAAGGGATAAATTTGCTTGATATTATTTATCATCGCTTCATTATCCGTTTGCAAAAAGACGTTAATCAGCCGTTCTTGCTTTAAAGACGTTGGCAGGGACGGGATATTGTTTTTTAACTCATTTTCCACCGTATTTTTATAACTCAAAATCTCTTTTTTGGTCGTCTCATCACATACCGACAAGCCAAAGTTGAGATTGGAGAGCGTATATTCATGCGTGGGATAAAACAGCGTATCAGCAGGCAAGGTATCAAACCGCTCCATGCTATCAAATAACTTCCCAATCGTCCCTGTAAACACCCGTCCACAACCGCCACTAAATAGCGTATCGCCACAAAATACATGGGTCTTGTCGTCCATATCACACAAATAGGACAAATGCGTGTCGGTATGTCCTGCCGTTTTCCATACTTTAAAAGTCAAGCCGAGCAGTTCAAATTCGCTATTCTCATCGCACGCCACATCAGGGGTCATGCCAATGGCGTTAAGGTGCGACTTATGGGCGTAAATACGGGCATTGGGATAAGCGGATTTGACACTTGCCACACCGCCAATGTGGTCATCGTGATGATGGGTGATTAAAATGGCAGATAGGTTGAGATTATGCTGATTTAGATAATCCAGCACGGGCTTATCATCGCCAATATCCACGGCAATGGCGTTGTCGTCCTTCGCGATAAGCCAAACATAATTGTCATTTAAAATCGGAATGGGGGTAATGTGCATGAGTTTTTCCAAAATATAAAAACCGACTGGTCGGTTGTAAAAATAAGGGCGAACCAAATCCTCCCCTACGTCAAATTATCATAAAATCAAGCGTGCGTTTTTTCAAATTCTTTCATAAAGTCCGCCAACGCCTGCACCTGCTCATAGGTTACGGCATTATAGATACTTGCTCGCATACCACCAACGACACGATGACCTTTTAGATTTAACAGCCCTGCATTTTTAGATTTTTCCAAAAAGACTTTATCAAGCTCGCTATCGGCAAGCGTAAACGGCACGTTCATGATAGAACGGTGGCGTGGATTGACGGCATTGTCATAAAAGCTAGAATTATCAATGACTTGATATAGTAGCTCGGCTTTGGCTCGGTTGGTTTTGGCAATGCCTTCTACCCCGCCATTTGCCAGTAGCCATTCAAACACCAAGCCCGACAAATACCACGCAAACGTGGACGGGGTGTTGAGCATACTGTCGCTATCTGCTTGATTTTTATAATTTAAAATGCTGGGACACCACGCACTTGCCTGCTCCATTAGGTCTTTGCGGACGATGACAAGGGTCAAGCCAGCAGGTCCAATGTTCTTTTGAGCCCCTGCATAGATGAGCCCAAAATCATTCACGTTAATCGGCTCAGATAGGATACAAGACGACATATCCGCCACGATAGGAGCGTTTACTTTTGGCGTATCAAAAATCTGCACGCCATGAATGGTCTCGTTGGGGCAGTAGTGAAAATAGGACGCACCGTCTGTTAGCTCCCAAGTGTCGGGCATGGGTACGTCCTTGCCACCCCCTTGTGCGACTAGGTTAATCTTACCCAAGCCTAGCGTTTCATAGCGTTTGGCTTCTTTATAAGCCTTTTCTGACCATGTGCCAGTATTTAGATAATCAGCCGTACCGCCATTTAACAGGTTAAAGGCAATGGCAGAAAATTGCAATGACGCACCGCCTTGCAAAAACAGCACGGCATAGTCGTCCGAGATACCCATGAGCGTGCGTAAATCCTGCTCGGCTTTGGTGGCAATCTCAATATAATCGGCACTGCGGTGGCTAATCTCCATGACGGAAACGCCCCTGCCACGCCAGTCCAACAGTTCGGCTTGGGCTTTTTGTAGGACTTCGGTGGGCATGGTGGCAGGGCCAGCACAAAAATTGGCAAGACGGTTCATGACTATCCTTTAAACTTTAAACATGAAAAACGATAAAATAAAAGCATTGTAACAGATTTTTGGGGAAATTTTAACAATTGTGAACATATTAACCAACAACCGTTTGCCAAAACTGTTTTTTTAGGGCAGGATTCATCATCATCTGATGGATATTTGGCAAAGATTGTGTCGTTTGGGTGATGATGGCTGTGGGCATGTCTGTCAAGAACGCCACTTGTACCGCTTGATGCTGACCAGCAGAGACACAAAGTCCGATGACAAAGCCGTCAAAGGTATATTGGGCGGGATTTAGCCCCACGTCCGAGCGAAATTCGTTTTTGACCAATGGATAACCAATCTCACGATAAAAGGCGGTAATGGGCTGATGACTGGCTTGATTGCTTAGGGCATTTTTGAGCGACTGCCACAGCGACTGCTCATCACGGCTCATCATCAGCATATCCACAATCAGCACCCACTGCCCGAACCGCACGCCTTGTAGAGCAAAGCGGATGTCAAGATGGGCAGGCGGAGTAAAGGGCTGAGCTTGGGCAAGGTTGGTTATGGGATTTGGTTGGACTGGGGGCTGGGCTGTGGATTGGGCTTGCTCGCCTGTTGTATTACCCCCCAGCTCTCTTTGTGATTCGGGCGTGGCTGGTGCTAATTCGGCAGATGACGGATTATCGGCTGATAAACTGGCAGGACTGAGCAACGCTCTGACATCCACGGCAGATAAGATTTGCGATTTGTCAGATATTGGCTTGATGTTTGGCGTAGTGTTTGGCTTGGCATGTGGCTTGGCAGGCAACTCGTCGGGCAACAAATGAGTCAAGCGTGGATTGGGTTGCAAGCGGTCATACGCAGGCGGTAGGGTTATAATCTCTGCCCTACTCTGCCCCACCACTGAATGTCTTTTTGCCCACAAAGGTATGCCCGCCAATGCTAGGATATGGCGACTTTGGGCAAGCTTTGGCGGACAGTCGGACAGGGTATTCATGTTATATGGGGCGTTTTGCCAATATTATTTTTTAAGTTAATTTAGAATTAGGATAAAATCAATACAAAACAAATTCATCATCAGGACACCAATATTGATGTAAGGTTAATAATATTTCATAATCACGCTCACACAATATCCCATCGCCCAATAAAGCGGTATGTAGTGTATCAATATATCGCTTAGCCGTCAATGTATTTTTCTGCTGATATTTTAACAGCCACAACACCATATCTATCGCACTAAATGCATTCATGGCTTGCATTAATTTTGTCATGTCCATCTCATTAATCACAATCTCATGATTGATAAGCCGAATCAGCCGTTGTATGCTTGCACGGCATTTTATGTCATCGCCATCATCATAATGAGCCATAACCATATATATCATTACTGTTATCATTATCCAATCATTCATGTCCATGTCATATTTATGATACATGAATGTCAGCTTTTGTAACAATGGCTTATCAGTAATATCCATATCATCGGCAAATATCGCCAATAAGCGATATAAATGCACGCCCTGCCATAATAGGCTTAAATCATTATGATGATTATCTGGATGATGTGGCTTGTTGATAAATCCCAATAGATGATGAACGTCATTTTTTAATAAAGTTCTTTTATCATCATGCTCCAAATCCTTGATAATACGATGATAAATCAGAATTAATAAGCCATTATCAATACGCCTATCCATCTCTGCCACGGTTTTTAATAAAGACTTATCTATTTTTATGGTATCATTATTACCTGATTTTATATAAAAAATATCTGCCAAATCCAGTGTATCGGACAAATAAAACCCATCATTATCATGACAAAAGATAATCGCATAAAACAGCGAAAACAATTTACTCATGGGGCGATGTAGGTCATCATTACGCAAATAACGAGCGATGACAAGGGGTAATGTCATGTTTTTGACATGAGTCATATTAACATGATGAATATTTTTTAATTCATAATCGGCTCTGGCTTGCTTGGGGTATATCATCTCGCTTTGGGCTTGCCATGATTTATCCACAACCAATCTGCCATTAACCACTTTATCTTGTGATATTTCAATGTCATTATTATAAACAGCGATATCAATCGCTTTTTTATTATCACCAGAATTCACAAATAAATGAGCATTTTTATCTTTACCTATATCTTTATCATCACACAATACAAACTCCACAAATGTATAATCACTCACGCCTGATTTTTTATGCCAATTGATGAGCATCATTTTATCATGAGTTTGTTGTAATACATCCACATCCAAATCATCAATCGCCATCTTGGCAAAGTCATCATAATAATGCTCATTCAACGCCAGTATTCGCTCATGATTGCTCGGGTGCGTGCTACCCATATGCCCCATTCGCTCACGCCAATTAATAGATGTCTGGGCATCTTGGGGGTTTAGGAAGAAAAAATAACTCAAATGCGTGGTATAGCGTTCTTGGGCGTGTGCCAAATACGGCGTTCGCTGTAAGGTTTGTAATAATTTTGCCACGCCATCGCTACGGGTTAATTGCACCGATGTCGCATCCGCCAAAAACTCACGCTGACGATTAAAATGTTGTTTTATCCATTCGCTACTTGCCATACCCAAAAAACCCAATAAGCGAATCACCAAAGAAATAAACTCTATGGACAATCGCCCCGTACCCATCACAATCACATATTCTTGGTGTTCGCCTTTATCATCTTGGTATTGATAGCGTTTGGCCTTGGGTTTTTGTCGCCATTTGGATAGCCATTCTAAGCCATCGGCAACATCATAAAGCCATGACAGCCCCGACATTAAGACATACATTTGCACATTTAATTTGGCATCGCCATGTAAAATATGCCCATATTCATGCCCGATAAGTCCATAAAGGCTTTCATTATCTAATTCTAACGCCCCTTTACTGACAACGAGCATCATATTTGCTTGATTAACCCCTGCCACAAAGGCATTTACCCCCGTCTCATCCATGACGTATAATTTGGGTAAAGTAATATTTGACGCAATGGCTAACTGCTCAGCAAATTCATAATACCGCCGATATTTTGGCTCAAAGTCCTTGATGTCTTTGGCATAAATTACCTGTTGTCTTTTTTTCTTTTTATTATTATCTTTATCATCATTAAAATGATTAACAGGCAAATCCACGCCTGACATATTAATAAATAAGCGTGTGACATCAATGTCTTTTAATAAAAAGTCATTATCATGGCTGATTTTATTATAATGATATAAAACACTCATGATAAAATAGCTGGGTACAAGAATCAGCACCCAAAACCACGCAAAACCACCCAAATCACCAAAGATGACATACCATATTATCATAAAAAATAATAAGGCAAGCAATACATGAATCATCATCGCCATGACAAATAACGCATATAACACCATGCTGTTTCTTTTGTAATGGCGTTGTAATTCAAAAAAGTTTTGATAAATTCGCTGTGGCATACATCACCAATACATCAAAGACTGACTGCTGGTGCAACATCAATGGCGGATTTATCGGCAAATTCTAATTGTGCTATTGGCATAAATCCAAACCAATTTGCCACTAAATTATTAGGAAAACTTTCACGTTTGTTATTATAAAACATCACGCTGTCATTATAAAACTGACGGGCAAATCCAATGCGATTTTCGGTGTTTTTAATCTCATCAGACAGCTCTTTTAGGGCAGAATCAGCTTTTAATTCGGGGTAATTTTCTACCACGGCATAAAAACTGCCCAACGCCCGAGACAGGTTACTCTCAGCATTTGCCAGTTTGGCAAGCCCGTCCGTGCCTGACAGCCCTGTATTTTTAAGGGCATCCAATCCACTTTTGGCGATGTTTCTGGCTTCGGTCACTCGGGTTAGTACCTGCTCTTCGTGGGTCATGTAGCGTTTGGCGACATTGACAAGATTGGGTATTAGGTCGTGGCGACGTTTGAGCTGAACATCAATCTGTGCCAGTCCGTTTGCCACTTGGTTTCTTAGGCGAACCAGTGCGTTATACACCGCTATCAAAAAGCCGATGATAACTGCCAATATGATGAGTGTCACGATGATAGCCATAATTTTTCCTTATTTTATAAAATTTTTTTATAAAATTTTGCCCTAACACAAAATTTTACTGTTAAAAATCATCAAGATGAATTAAAATAGTACGTTTTGATAAAAATGTCGGTCACTGATATTGAGCAGTCATGCGACCATCTTATTAATTTATCATGAAATCCGCCAACTATCAGCAATTTTTTGATAAATTTTATCAAAAGTTTATCCAACCGCACCACGATTTGCCATGAGAGAAGAACAGTACCGATTTTCACGCCAAAGCCATCACTTCGTTGGGCGAGATTTAGAGCCGAGCGTGTGGCAACGCATTCACATCGACCCGTGGCTGACCCTGATTTTGTTCAGTATCTGCTTTGTGGGTTTGACGGTGCTATACAGTGCGTCCACGCAAAACACCGCCATGGTCATCAGACAAATGGTGAGTTATGGCATTGCCTTTGTGGTCATGGCAGTCATGGCACAGATTCCCCCAACTTTTTATCGCACGCTAAGCCCCATTTTTTATGTACTGGGGCTGATTTTGTTGGTGCTCGTTGAGATTATTGGCGAAGTTCGCATGGGGGCAAGGCGTTGGATTGACATCCCCGGCTTTGGTAGCGTTCAGCCGTCTGAATTCATGAAGCTTGGCATGCCGATGATGTGTGCGTGGTATCTGTCGAGAAAGGAGCTACCGCCAAGCATTCCCACGGTCTTTACCACGCTTGCCATCATCGCTGTGCCTGTGATACTCATCGCCAAAGAGCCTGATTTGGGGACGTCTATTTTGGTGGCGGCCAGTGGCATGTTTGTGCTGTTTTTATCGGGGTTGCCTTGGTGGATGATTGGTGGGGCGATTGCGGTGTTTATTCCTTTTGTGTGGGGCTTGTGGAATTTTTACATGCACGACTACCAAAAAACCCGTGTCATGACCCTATTTGACCCCGAAGCGGACGCCTTGGGGGCAGGCTGGAACATCATCCAATCAAAAACCGCCATCGGTTCGGGTGGCTTGACGGGTAAAGGCTATCTAGAAGGCACGCAGTCGCACTTACACTTTTTGCCCGAAGGTCATACCGACTTTGCCATCGCAGCGTTTAGCGAAGAATTTGGGCTGGCAGGCGTTGGGCTGTTGCTGTTCTTTTATCTGTGCTTGTTGGCTCGTTCTTTTTATATTGCCGTTGTCAATCCTGACACTTATTGTCGTCTGCTCGCTGGAGCATTGACCATGTCATTTTTTGTCTATATTTTTGTGAATATGGGCATGGTCAGTGGCATACTGCCCGTGGTTGGCGTGCCTTTGCCATTTATCAGTTATGGTGGTACGGCGGTGATTACCCTAATGGCAGGTTTTGGACTGCTAACCTGCGTGCATACTCATACCAAGCAGTAGGATACAATACCTTTTGTCGCTATTTTAAGACCTTATGTCATAAAACGATGTACGGTTTTGTTATAAATCATGTTAAGATAAGAGCATGACAGATTTATGACAAAAAATCATAAATAATGGTTTTTATTGAAGTTATTTTAGCAAATAATGGTTAAAAAACTCCTTTATTTTGTTAAATTTGAAAAAACAATAGGGCGTGCCTGCCTTTGGTATTTGCAATGAAAAATGAGAAAAATCGCACGTTTTTCAAGGAAAAAACGCAGGCTGATAGTCATTCTATCAGACAAGTTTTTGACGATGAAAAACAAGATTTAGCCATTTTTCATGCAAAAATTGATTGAAACGTTAAATTTTCATCTTATTTTATAAAAATGTTATCAATGGCAGGCACGCCCTAACATCATTGTGGTTATTTGGCATAAAACTTGCAACAATTAATTTTATACTATGGGACGGATTTCATTTTAACCTTTGCAAATTTGTAAAGTAACTTATTTTTTCAAGTGACTCATATAGCAACCTTGCAAAATAAAAAAGAAACCCCCATCTTATTAAGATAACTAACGATTGGCTTGCTTAAATTGACTTAACACCAATCATTAACCCACCAGAATGCCATCATGCTTTTGTATGAATAAGTATGAATGACAAAAAATGTCAGGCATTCCTTTATAGGTTCTCACATGAAATATCTAAAAACTGGTGCGATTGCACTTGCAACAACCCTAGGAACAGTCGCTCCTGTTCAAGCGGTCAATGCGGCAAATACAAGTGCCAATATTGATAAAGTATTGGGCGAGCTTAGCCGTCAGCACAATAACGCATCAAGCCTTGTCAAATCCACTCGTGACAACACTTCATTGGCGTTATCAAGCTCTTTAATCAAGGACGCTAAGAGTGACTCTCAAAAAGACTCGGACATGCTAGGACAGCTCTCTGCCGTTGCTTCTAACACCGTCAGCAAATTTAAACAATCAGGCATGGCATCATGGTACGGTCGTCAGTTCCACGGCAAACCTACCGCCAGTGGCGAAACCTTTGACATGAATGCCATGACTGCCGCTCACAGCTCATTACCAATGAACTGCTACATCAAGGTCACCAATAAAGACAATGGCAAATCGGTCGTCGTTAAAGTCAATGACCGCCCTGCCCAAGCCAACCGCATCTTGGATTTGTCTTATGGTGCCGCCAAAGCCATTGGGCTAACCCAAAAAGGTGTGGGCAATGTCAGTATTGAGCGTATTGATTAACCCCTTTTTTTCCTTCTAAATTCCCATTTACCATTTACCTTAGAAACCACGAATTTACATTTGTGGTTTTTATTTTATAAGTAGCTTAGCACATAAAATTACAAAGGACGTGTTTAACACGTCCCTACGCCCACACATCATAAACCTGTGGTAATTTTAGCTTTTTGGCTCTATTTTATAAACCTGCTTCTAACTCGCCTGCTTCGACACTTTGGCGGATTAGGGTGTTAATGGTCATCGGCCCTACACCCCCTGGTACAGGTGTGTAGAAACTGGCAATATTCTCAATACCATCAAGCTCAATATCGCCCACACCGCCTGTCTCAGTCGGATGAAAGCCTGCATCCACGACCACCGCCCCTTGTTTTACCCAATCTTTTTTGATAAGCTCTGGCACACCCACCGCTCCCACGACGATGTCGGCTTGGCGGACATGGTCGGCTAGATTGGCGGTCTTAGAGTGGCAAATGGTTACGGTGCAGTTGGCATTTAGGAGCATCATCGCCATCGGCTTACCCAAAATCGCACTACGCCCCACCACCACAGCGTGCTTGCCTGCCAGTGGTACGTTATAGTGATTTAGCAGGTGCATGATACCTTGTGGTGTGGCAGAGCCATAAGCACGCTCACCCATCGCCATACGCCCAAAGCCCAGACAAGTCACGCCATCCACGTCCTTAGATAAGGCAATCTCATCAAAGCAGGCACGCTCATCAATCTGAGCAGGCACAGGGTGTTGTAGCAAGATACCATGCACATCGGGATTGGCGTTTAATTCACGGATTTTGGCGAGTAGCTCATCGGTGGTCGTCTCGCTTGGCATTTCCACACGGATAGACTCCATGCCCACACGCTTACAGGCATTGCCTTTCATACGCACATAAGTCGCTGACGCTGGGTCATCGCCGACTAGGATAGTCGCCAAAATGGGCGTACGTCCTGTTTTGTCTTTGAGTGTTTGCACTCGCTCTTTTAGGGAAGTTTCGATTTGGCTGGCAACGTCTTTGCCGTCTAGTTTGGTCGCTGTCATGATGATTACCTTGTGTTGATGGATGTTTGGTGGTTTTGCCGTGGTTGGGGAATGGCTTGGCTATTTAAATACTACTATCAGCTTTACATAACCAAGGGCGAATGACAATCCACCTTGGTTAAACTTCCTGCAAAACTAGGTTTTCCGTTCGCCTTAAGCTATGCCTGCGGGTGACGGAAAACCGTTATGATTCGACAAGCTCACCACGAACGGTTTTCTTCAATTGGAGTTTTGCAGGAAGTCTGTTTAAAAAACCATTGAACAATCGCCAAGATTGGTCATTTATGCCATTTCTGACGTTTGGGTTTGGCTTGCTGATTTTACCACATCAAAGATAAGTTTTGAATGCTTATCATTGGTTGAGTCATCGGATGAGTCATCAGACAGTCGCACTCTGACCACCCCACCCTGTGCCAGCTCGCCAAAGAGTATCATCTCGGCAAGGGGTTTTTTAAGCTCATCGGTTACCAGTCGTGCCATCGGTCTTGCTCCCATGAGTTTATCATAGCCCTTCTCGCCCAGATATGTACGCACGTCATCGCTGACTTCTAATACCACATTTTTATCATCCAAAGTGCTTTGTAGTTCGATGATAAATTTATCCACTACCGAACCGATGGTCTCACTAGATAACGGAGCGAACTGCACCACCGCATCCAGACGGTTGCGAAACTCTGGGGTAAAGGTACGTTTCATCGCTTCGCTGTTATCACTGCTGTGGTCTTGCTCGGTAAAGCCCATCGATGTACGACTGATACTCTCCGCCCCGACATTGGTCGTCATGATAAGGATAACTTGTTTAAAGGACACGCTTCTGCCGTTATTGTCAGTCAGTGTGCCGTGGTCCATGACTTGTAGCAGTAGGTTAAAAACATCATGGTGAGCTTTTTCGATTTCATCGAGCAGTAGCACGCAGTGGGGGTGCTGATTGACTTTTTCGGTCAAAAGCCCGCCTTGATCATAGCCGACATAACCCGGCGGTGCTCCGATGAGTCGTGATGCGGTGTGGGCTTCCATGTATTCACTCATGTCAAAACGGATAAGTTCCACGCCCAAGGCAAAGGCAAGCTGACGGGCGATTTCGGTTTTGCCAACCCCTGTCGGGCCTGCGAACATGAACGCCCCGATGGGTTTTTCGGCGGATTTGAGTCCTGCCCGAGCCAGCTTGATACTGTCGGCTAATTTGCCAATCGCTTCATCTTGCCCAAAGACGACGTGTTTTAAATCTCGCTCTAAGTTTTTCAACACTTCCACATCATCACGACTCACTGATTTGGGCGGTATGCGGGCGATTTTAGCGACGATTTCTTCGACTTGTGCCACATCCACCGTACCGATGATGGCTGTTTGTGTGTCATTGTCAGCATTGTCCAACTTCTCGCCATGTTGCAGTCGCATTCTCGCCCCTGCTTCATCAATGACATCAATAGCTTTATCGGGTAAAAAGCGGTCATGGATGTGCTTGGCGGACAGCTCCACCGCCGATTTGATGGCGTCATCGGTATAGCTGACCCGATGAAAGGCTTCGTACTGGGCTTTTAAGCCTTGTAAGATACCAATACTGTCTTCTATGCTTGGTTCTTTGATGTCTATTTTTTGAAAACGTCTGGATAAGGCATGGTCTTTTTCAAAGACTTGGCGGTATTCGGCAAAGGTCGTTGAGCCGATACAGCGTAACTCGCCATTGGCTAAGGCAGGCTTGATAAGGTTGGATACGTCCATGGTGCTATTCATCGATGAACCTGCCCCGATGATGGTGTGAATCTCATCGATAAATAGCACGGCATTGGGCTGTTTTTTAATGGCTTTTAATAAGTCCTTGATACGGTTTTCAAAATCGCCACGAAACTTCGTCCCTGCCACCAATGAACCGATGTCAAGGCTATAAATGATGGTATCGGCTAGGGCTTTTGGGGCTTTGCCACTGGTGATGAGCCATGCCAAGCCTTCGGCAATGGCGGTCTTACCCACCCCAGGGTCGCCCACCAACAGGGGGTTATTTTTACGACGACGGCATAGGATTTGGGCGGTGCGTTCTATCTCTGCCATGCGTCCGATGAGTGGGTCGGTCAAGCCTTGTTTTGCTCGCTCGTTGAGATTTTGGGCGAACTCTTTGAGCGGGTCTTTTTTGGGGGCGGACTTTTGGGCTTTGGGACTCTCATCTTCTTCGCTCTCGTCCTGCTCATCGTTAGGCTCATTCATGCCATGCGACAGATACCGCATGACCGACAAGCCCGATATGCCCTGCGATTTGAGCAGTGCCACCGCCTGTGAATCTCGCTCTTTAAATATCGCCACCAACACATCAATGCCCGACACCGCTCGCCCCTGCCCACTGGTCTGCACGTGCCAAATCGCCCGTTGTAGCACTCGCTGATAGGCTTTGGTCATCATCGGTGTGGCGTGCGTGCCTGTAATGCGTGGGATATAGACTTGCAAATACCGCTTCAACTCATTTGCCAAAAAGTCCAAATCCACCCCGCACGCCGTCAAAATCTCTCGTGCTTCGGGGTCGCTGATAAGCCCCAGTAGCAAATGCTCAACCGTGATGTATTCGTGCTGTTCTTTGTGGGCAAAATCTTCTACCGCTTGGCGAGTATTTTCAAAGGTTTTATTAAACATAAAGTCCTACTTGATGAATGCTTTGATTAAGGCGTGTCTGCCCTTTGTATTTGCCATGAAAATAGGGGAAATCGCCCGTTTTTCAAGAAAAAGCCCGCAGTTGATATTGCAATATCAACAAGGATTTTGACGCAAAAAACATCCGACCGCTTAATTTTAAAAATGAAGTAAAAAAATCTTAAAATCAAACAGTTAAGTGGTCGGATAGCCATTTTTCATGCAAAAACAGATGGTTTGTTTTATAAATTTTAACATGTAAATTGTGCTATAAAGGGTAGGCACGCCCTATTAATATGGGGATAATGCCACAAAAAACCATGATTATTTTACAAAAATAATGAATAATGGGATTATTTATCCATCTGTGTGACTTTTAAAAACTCATCAACCACTTTATATTGTCCGCTTGTCGTCTCTTCACGATACATCGCCTCACGAAAGGCGTTGGAATTGGCAAGTCCGCCTGTGTACCAAGCGATGTGTTTTCGGGCAATGCGACAGCCTGAATATTCGCCATAAAATTGATACAGCTCGTCCAAGTGAGCCAGCACAATCTCACGCAGTTCACTCACGCTAGGCGATGGCAAAAGCTCGCCTGTGGCAAGATAATGAGCAATGTCCCGAAAAATCCACGGTCGCCCCTGCCCTGCTCGCCCTATCATGACCGCATCCGCCCCTGTGTACTCTTGCACCCATTTGGCTTTTTGGGGGCTGTCAATATCGCCATTCACAATAATAGGGATTTTGGCAGTTGCCTTGACCTCTTTGATAAGCTCATAACGGGCATTGCCTGTATAAAAATCCTCTCGGGTGCGTCCATGTATGGCAAGGGCGGAGATGCCTGCGTTTTCGGCAATTTTGGCGACCGTTAGGATATTTTCTTGTCCATTGGCAAAGCCCAAGCGTGTTTTTAGGGTAATTGGCACGCCCAAATCGGCAACCGATTCCACCGCACTGTCAAGCAATTTTTTTACCAAATCCAAGTCTTGCAAAAGTGCCGACCCCGACAATTTGCGACACACTTTTTTGGCAGGGCAACCCATGTTAATATCCACGATACACGCCCCATTTTCTACCTGAAATCGTACCGCTTGGGCGAGCTTATCAGGCTCCGCCCCTGCCACTTGGGCGGATATAGGGGCAATCTCACCCGAAAAGTTGGCACGATACAGCGACTTTTGGTGGGCGTATAGGGCGGTATCGGCGATAATCATCTCACTGACGGCATGACCTGCCCCAAAGGACTTAGCAAGACGGCGAAAAGGGTTGTCCGTTACCCCTGCCATTGGGGCAACGATAAGGCGATTGGCAATGGTTTGATTGCCGATATTTAGGGGAGTTAAGAGTATGTGTTTATTCATAAATGGTTGGTTTTATTAGGTTAATTGATAGTATCCAAACCCACTGCCACTTGCAAAAAATCCTTTGCCAGCACCAGTTTGCCGTCATAATACCGCTCCACTTCCTTGCGGATATGCCCCATGTTGGGCTGTTTGGCAGTGTCATTATCAAAAGGGGCATATCTGGCACTAAAATGGGTCAATATCAGCATGGGAACGTGGCAGGCGTGGGCAAATTGAGCAACCATTTTGGCACTAGAATGCTTGGGGTCAAATCCGCCCAGCTCGGCAGGTTTGTTCACTATTTTTTGCATGACATCATCGGTATAGGTCGCCTCATGGACGAGGGCGTGGCAGTCTTTGACGGCTTGGGTCAGTAGGCTTGGCGTGTCGTTGTCGCCTGCGATGACGATTTTGGTGGTGCTTTGGATATTGACTTTGTAGTCATGCGGATTGATGGTATTATCATCAAGTGTTAGGGGCGTATCCGCCTTCAAAATCTCATGCCAATACCTATTGGCGATGTTATCGGCTTTTAATTTATCGGTCAAAAGTTTGTCTTTGTCAAGCGTCTGGTTAATCTCAAACCCAAACGATGCAATGCGGTGCGATAGCGTGTGCAGGCGTATATCAATGCGATGATTATCGCCCAAATCAAGGGATAGCTCACGCTCCAAATTATCCTCAATGGCAATAAAATCAATGGGATAATTAAAATACAGTTCACTCACGATGGTTAGCGTATCCAGCAGTTTGGCGATGGCTTTTGGGGCGATGAGCGTCAAAGGCTTGGTGCGTCTGTTCATGCCAAGGCTCGCCAAAAGTCCGCCCAGCCCATAACAGTGGTCGCCATGCGTGTGAGTGATGAGTATGGTGGATAAGCCATTGGGCGACAGATGGCTTTTTATGAGCTGATGCTGTGTACCTTCTCCGCAGTCGATGAGTAGCCAAGCATGGCGTTTGGCATGGGCGTTGGCAATGCATTCTAAGGCAAGAGCAGAGACGTTGCGTTCACGGGTTGGCACACCGCTTGATGTGCCTAAAAAAGTGAGCTTGAACATGGGGTTAATTGATAAATATGGTGGCACATTGTACCATATTTATCAAAATGGGTTGGGATTTATCAAAATAAATCAGGGCGATTTTACCACCCCGATACGTAACTATTCGTCGTCCCTAGCCATTATTAGACAACCACAAACTGCTGTCATCATCATAGAACTCCTGCTTCCACACAGGAATGTCGGCTTTGATGGCGTTTAATAGCCATTCGCAAGCATCAAAGGCGGGCGTGCGATGAGACGCACACACCCCAATCCACACCGCCATATCGCCAATGCCAAGCTCGCCAATGCGGTGAATGGCGACAGCGTGCGTGATGTCAAAGTTGGCTTTGGCTTCACGGATGAGCTTCGCCCCGTGGTTGATGGCGAGCTGTTCATAGCCGTAGTAAGTCAGACGGCTCACCGCTCGCTTGTTATTATGGTTACGCACCCACCCTTCAAACGTTACCAACGCCCCTGCGGTGTCATTTAGTAGATACGATTTTAACAATCTATCATCAATGGGGCAATCCGACAAAGCAAAACCGTCCACTCGGGCAAGCTCATAGGCTTGCTCCACAGGCAGGCTTGTGATTAACGCATTATCATGAACCGTTTTCATATCAGCCCCCTGCCACAGGCGGAATAAAGGCAATCGTATCGCCTGATGAGACCGTATCGCCCCAACCGCCAAACTCGTGATTGATGGCAACCGCCACTTTGTCTTGGGGTAAATCAAAGCCGTATTGGGCGGACAGCTCATTATAAATCACTGCCAAATCATCGCTATCTACCTGCACAGTCTCACTATCCTTACCTGCTTGTTCGGCAAGGCTGGCAAAGTACAGCACAGTAAGGCTTATCGTATCAAATGGTTGATTGTTATTTGTCATAATCGGATTTTCCCCCTGTTTTTTGGACAAGATGAATGTCAGTTATCGTGATGTCATGGCTGATTGCCTTGGTCATGTCATAGATGGTCAGACACGCCACAGATACGGCGGTCAAGGCTTCCATCTCAACGCCTGTCTTGTGGGTAACTTTGGCGACCGCCCCCACCACGATGGCACACTCATCATCAGCATACTCAAAGCTCATCTTGATGGTGTCAAGGGGCAAGGCATGGCATAAGGGTATCAGCTCGTGCGTTTTTTTGCCCGCCATAATCCCTGCGATGTGGGCAGTCTGAATGATACTGCCCTTTTTGGTCATGCCGTCTGTGTCTTTGATGTGGCGGTACACGTCAGGGGCGAACACCACCTTGCCCTGTGCGGTGGCGGTGCGTGCGGTGGCGATTTTGTCGCCCACGTCCACCATGGTGATGTTGCCGTCTTTGTCTAAATGGGTAAGATTCATGATTGCTCTTTTTGTAGGTTGTTTTTAAAATACGACAATGCCAATTTAAATTCATCAGGCGTATTAAAATTGGCAAGATTTTGCCAATCTGTTGGCATGGATATTTGACAAATGCTTTTGTCCTTTAAAAATTTCATCACAGACCGCTCTCCTTTATCCAAATACACTTTTAATTCATCATACAAAGACAACGAATAACAGCCCAATAAGGGATAATCTTTATCGCCTAATGTGTCTTTTAAATACGCCCCATGATGATTTTTTAAATCACATTTTTTTAATAAATTAAAAATTTGGCTAACATCAATCAAATTATCACAGCTAATTACCATTAAAAATTTATCGGATAAATTTTTATTTTCTAATTCATCTTTATTATTTAAAAAATGATTTTGGCAATAATGAAAAGCGGATAATATACAAGATAACGCCCCTGCATTTTTGATATAGTCATCAATGATAACAACAGGTGAATTGATTGAATTGGTTTTTTTAAATGTAATGTCATTATTTTCGTTCGCCCTGAGCTTGTCGAAGGGTTGTACAAAATTGTCATCAATATCCAAAAAACCTTTATCCAAAAACCCTTTATCATTATCGCCAATGAGTATCGGCAAATTTAACGCCTTAGCATTATTGACATGAAAATCAAGCAATGTTTGATGAGTTGGCAAGGGCAACAACGCCTTGGGCGAACCCATACGGCGAGAATTACCCCCTGCCAAAATCAATAGACCAATCACGCTCATGGCTTTATCTTTTTTACCTTTTTGCATTTCATATTTATGCCTTAGCCGTGCGTGGGATTTTGACGCATAAGATGTGGCACAAAGTTGCATGGACGTGTGCGGTTGTCAAGCTGTTCTAACAAAATGCCTTCCCAGCCCGTACGGCACGCCCCTGTCGAACCTGGCAAACAAAAAATCGCCGTGCTGTTCGCCATGCCTGCCACCGCCCGAGATTGCAAGGTGGACATACCGATGTCATCCTTGGAGAGTAGGCGAAACATCTCGCCAAAGCCCGCCACTTCTTTGTCAAACAGCACCGACACCGCTTCTGGCATGTTGTCCCGATGATAAAAGCCCGTACCGCCCGTGCTGATGACGGCATGAACATCAGGGTCGGCAATCCACGCACTCATCACGGCACGGATTTGGTAGATGTCGTCTGTTGTGAGCTTGCGGTCGATGAGCGTATGCCCTGCCTTTTTGATACTGTCCGCCAGATATTGCCCTGACGTGTCTTCGTCCAGCGTGCGAGTGTCCGAGACGGTCAGCACGGCAATGTTGAGCGGGATAAATGGCTTGTCCGCTTTTGGCGGAGCGATGTGGTTGGGGTTGTTGCAAAGTTCGCACATAGGATTGCCCTTTTAAAATTAAATAAATGAAATATCAATGAGCTTTACGCTTGTCGTGAATTTTCTTTTTCCAGCTGATTTCTAGGCAGTCAATACCAAGCCATTTATCCGCCGTCTGTGCCTCAATGCCAGATTTTTGGTTAATCAATGACCACAACGCCGTCAAATTAGCAAAAGGATAAGGGCGGTCAATGAGATAAACCGGCATGTCCGCATGAAGTATCCCAGTTCGCACTACCTGATAATACCACCCTGCAATGCCCTCTCGTGCCACGAAATAGGACACGCCTGCATTGCCAAGCTTGTCGTTAATCTTGTAGCAAGGACGACGTGGCTGTATCAGACGCACTTGCACGCTTTCATCGCCCTCGCCAAACTGATAGATATCACCAATGCAGACATTATCCTCGCACATCGGCTCGCCTGATGTCATCACGGTTAGGTTCTCGCCCAATGAGCCGATGGGTGCGTTCAAATTAAATTCTTGATTGATGGCGTCATAGGTCGTGATGGGCATTTGGTGCAGGGCTTTTAGGTATCCGCCGTGAAATTTATGCTCCGCCTGCTCATCCTCGGACAGACCCAGCAGATTCACCGTCATACTACCTTCAATCGCTATTTTGTTAATGGCACTCACGCCACGCACGAACGGCTCTACCTTGCCTGCTCGTACATCGGTTAATGTGCCGATAAATCTTGGCAAGTCATCTGCTTGCGTGATTGTCTCTGCGGTCATGATTGAACACCTTATGTATAAAAGCAACATCATATCATAAGATACGACTAACCGCCCACTAGTGATAAATTATTCATGATACCGCTATGGCTGTCCAAATAATGATGCTCAGGTTTGATTGGCATTAAGCCTTTTAGTGCTGTCATTAGCCCTTTTTTGTCTTGTGTGGCAAGATAAGGGCGAATGTCATAATTTTGAGAATCAAATAAGCACAAATGCACTTTGCCAAGACTGCTGACTCTTAACCGATTGCAACTATCACAGAAGTTTTTGGCATATGGCTCAATAATGCCAATACTGCCTGCATAATCAGGGTGGATATATTCAATGGCAGGCCCATCGTCTTGGGCTTTGGGTTTGGATTGCCAGCCGTGTGTGATAAGATGGTCTTTGATAAAATAAGCGGTTTGATTTTGAGCAAAAAACAAATCGGCATTATCACTGGTTTGCATAAATTCAATAAAGCGATAAGTCACAGGACGCTCTTTGACAAAATCAAGGGCGGATAATAAATTATCATAAGCGGTATCGTGCATTAAAATACCGTTCATTTTTAATTTAATGTCGGTCGTTTGTAATAATTTATCCACATCATTTAATAGCGTGGGCAATATGTCAAAGCCTGTGATTTTTTTGAATATGTCTTTATCAAAACTGTCAATGCTAAGATTTAATTGATTAAGCCCAGCGTTTTGCCAAGATGATAGGTGTTTGGCAAGTTTGTAGCCGTTTGATGAGATGGCAACTTTGGCAATGCCATGCTGTTTGGCAAGGGCGATGATGTCCGCCAAATCACGGCGAACAGATGGCTCTCCGCCTGTCAGACGCACTTTTTTTGTGCCAAGGCTGACAAAGCCGTCAAAAAGCGTGTCAATCTCGGCAAGTGTCAGCTCGTCATCAGGGCGTTTGCCTTGATAGCCGTTCGGCAGGCAGTAATCGCAGCGAAAGTTACAAAAGTCGGTAACCGATAGGCGTAGGTAGGTCAGCTGTCTGTTAAATCCGTCCACAAGCGGCGTGGGGGTAAGTTGGGTGTGCGAGCCTTGCCCGCCCATGTCGGCAAAGGGGGCTTTGGCGTGGTAGGTGGGGACGGACGTCTTCATGGCTTCGTAAGGCGTTGCCTCGGTTGTGGGTATAGGCTAAGTGTAGCAAAACCGTGCGTTCGCCCCAATCGCCCAAAAGGCAAACGGCATACTACTTTGGGGGTAGGGGTGAGATGATGGGATTTTTATTTGCATGACTACAATATGTCATCATAAAACCACTTGAACACCAAACCAAATCGCTGTATGATTTAAAAATCCAAATAAAAAGTTAGGGCGTGCCTACCATTTGGTAACATTTTATTGAAATTTAACAAAAACCTAATAAATTAAATCAAGGAAATAACCCCATGATATTGATATTATTCTTTATTCTTTGGTTGGTTGGGGCGATTGTTTTTGGCACGATATGTACATTTATTGGCGGTTATGTCCGTTCCTATAATGATACAGGTATGTGGCTTGGTCTGGTATTATCTGCACTTATTTATGTCGTGGCGACCATGATATGGTTGTTGGGTTGATGAGTTTATTTAGCCATTTTATTAAAAAGGCAAATTGATTAAAAAAGGGCAAAAAATTGAACCGCACCCCAAAAGTTAGACACACTAACCTTTG
>ERZ1023440.51-NODE-51-length-52546-cov-304.508068_pt1 | contig 52546 bp, 55 predicted proteins | sample MGYA00380520_ERZ1023440 | MGnify/ENA primary metagenome ERZ1023440 (study PRJEB33173, sample SAMEA4830335) | metagenome | study: EMG produced TPA metagenomics assembly of the PRJEB25223 data set...
CATTGTACCAAAATCGTTTTTTGTTTTGTTAATAAAGTTCAACGTGCCCTAAAAACCCAAATAGACCATATAAATAAAATGATAAAAATGTGAATGCGTTTATTTTATCAACAGTTAATCAACCACTTTAAACGACTGCGTGCCAAACTCAGCACCCCCCACGCCAACTCGGATATGATAAATGCCTTTTGGGGTATTGGCGGCAAAAAACCAACAAGCATCTAGCTGATTTTGGGTGGCGTAAATTTGTCTGGTAAATTTGGCGGTATTTGAGCTTGTTTGTACGCTACTGGTTAATTGATTATTGTCATTTTGTCCTGCATTGCCTGTAAAGCTTGCATGAACTGGCATGGTAAATAGCTCACTGACTTCATAAGTTTGAGAGCCATTGACAGGGGTAACCGCCCAACACAGCATGTCATTTTTCTTTAAGGATAGATTCATATGACCTTTGGGTTTGCCTGTTTTTTGATTGATGACTTGCACATACAGTCTGGGCTCTTGTGCCTGCTCATATCTTTCAAGTCGTCTGCCCAATTCTTGTTCTAGCCTTTGTCTTTCTAACCGCTGTCGTCTTAGCTCTTCATAATAATACGCATCTTGGGCATTTTCATATCTGGCACGGCTCGCCCTTTGCTCATAAGCACCGAATAAGTTGGGGATATACATGGCATGGGCGGTGAGAGTGGATAATAATAAAGTTGATAAAGTGAGTTTGGGTAGGGTTTTCATAAGTAACCTCTAAAATTGATAGCCATACTGCAAACCTATTTGATAAGCATTGCAAACTGCTTTTATTTCTTCCGCTCCTAATGTGGTAGGTGGAAATCTAGACCAACTATCAGATGAATGCTTTATAACATTATATCTTTCATGGGCAACTGGATTTATATTGTTATTGTAGTATCCGACTATTTCTTCAAAACTTGATTTTTCATTATTGCAATCAATATACATAAAAATATGCCTGATATTATATGGCTTTCCATCAACATATTTTACTATTGGACTAACATTTCTAATCCACGCCGTAAGATAAAATCCTTTATTATTGGGAAAATAGTGCTTTTTGATACTATCTATATCAATAAACATTGTTCCATTACCTACATTACTTGGGTTTTCAACCCAATTTACCGCCATTGCTATTTTACCACTTGCCAAAATCAAACTTGCTAACATTAACTTTTTCATAAAAGCTCCTAAATAAAAAATTTTAAAAATCAATAACAAAACCCATAACTATTGTCAGAGATTTGCCATTGTCTACCATTTTGGTCTATGCCATTGGTATTAAATAACATACCGCCAGCAACATAAATATCATTGATTTTAATAATACTGGCTTGACCCCTATCCCACCAAATGACGGCATAATGGCTAAACATGTCATAATTGCCAAAAAAGGGATTGCCTGTGGCTTGATTTAACTCTTGCCCTGTGTAAATCTGCGTCTGCACTTGATATGCCTGTGACCAACTATAATTGGTCATATATTTAGCACAGACATTTTTAACTTCATAAGCATGGGCGTTATTTATCAAAAATAATGCCGTTAATGCTAAGAAAAATTTTTTCATAAAATCTCCTTAAAGATTGGTAATTAAATCTAATTGCATGGGATGAATGACAGTTGCAGGACAAGTAACACCATTTATTTTTAAATGCCTCTCTGACAAAATGATTTTTTTATAGCCATGACTACCGATACTACCGAAAGTACTGTCGGATAAGCCATAGCCCAATTTATTGATAAGTTCATATTCTAATTTTGCAGACATTTCGCCATCATCTAATTTTTTGGTAGAAAAAATAGGACTGATAAAATGCGGTTCTGGTGATTGCCAAAATCCACCACCAAGATCACGACCCAAAACAATGCGATAACGGTATTTTGCCATGTCTATGGATTTACCATCTTTACTTGATTTAATCACATAAGACATATCTCCATTAAAAAAGTGATAATACAAATACTGGTCATTGTCTGAACAATCAAAAGACATGATATTATCTACTTCATAATGCTTTGTGATGACCTGACCATTGTTTAAATACAAAAATAAGATAAACAATGATAAAATAAACCCACCAATGATTATGCCAATCGTTTTTCCCATATCAATTCATCTGCCTTAATTTACCATTTTTAAAAGTAAAACCATTATCAACGACCATAGATAGGAAGCTTAACAAAAGTTAACTTCTATGGCTTCGTATGAATTAAATTTCTCAAATATCCCAACTTTTTCATTTGATAAAGAACCCTTTACAATAACACAACTTTCAGACTCTACTAGATTATTTAAGAAATCCGTTGTAGATACCTCTAAATTAATACCATAATCCAAAATATAATATTGATTGTTTGCAGTGGACAAGACATAGCAATAAGTGCCATTTGAGCTACCACAACCATATTCAATCTTTCCCCTTACAGATAATGCTTTACCGTAATGTTGATTGATATTTGAATGAATAAAAATTCCCATATTTTGTTGACGATGCTGATTTTGATAATAAGCAGGTCCAACATTTTTAGGTTCAGGTGGTGTAACCACCGTATTTATTGTGTTTTTAAAAACTCCGCTCTCTCATTTAATTGTGGTACTTCGCACGCATAACGATACGCCTTTGCCAAATCCTTGTTCGTGCTTTGGGCATTGCCATAAGCGGTGCAATCAGCCTCTCGTTTTTTATTTATCGCTCGCTGTTCTGCTCGCAAAAAGTCTTGCATGCTTGAGTGTAGGCTATTCCACACCGTATTGATGTTAGCAACCGCATTGTCATATCGCTTTTGAGCCTCTGCCAAAATAAGCTGTGGGTTTAATTGTGGCTGATGATTGACATTTGGTATTTTAATGTCATTAGGTGAAATGCTCGGTGTCTGTATATTGTTAGACTGATTATCTTGATAAGTTGTATTATCTTGATAATTAATGGCTTGATTTTGCTTATCAATCACCTTAGAAATTAAGGCAAAGTTATAAAGTAATGCAATGACAACCACACCCCAAAAAGAATTGTCTTTTTTTACTTCTATTTCATCATCAAAATAACCATCTCTCGGATCAGCCCCAAAACGATTTGTCCCTTGTGTCGGGCGAACAAACCAAATAACGGCAACCACAAACGGTACTAAAATCCACCAACCTTTATAATCACAATCGTGCAACCTTTTAATACCAATAAATACCAAAAAAGACCAAGGCACTAACTCAATCATAGTCGCAAGTAATAAATATTCAAATGATGGCAACGATGATGATAAATCAAGACCACCCTGTATTCCTATACGAACAATCAATAAAATAAATATTGTAGGTATAGACAATAAAATATAAGTCGTCCGCCTCATTCTCCCAAAAGACCAAAATGATGGTTTATCTACTGTCTGTTTATTATGTTGGTCATGATGTTTTTTGCGATTGTTTGAGTTGGGCTTATCATTACGATAATTACGATTGTCTTGATTGCCATTAGTATATTCATAATATCTTTGGTAGCCATTTGTTTGATTATGCGTGTTTTGACTGGCACGCTCATTTGAGTGGCTGGCAGATGATGAACCATTGGCTGTATTTTCATAAGCATGAGAGTTTTGATTACTTTGATAAGATTGCTCCGCCTTTTTTTCTTGCTCGGCTATCCATCTGTCATGCTCTGCTCGCTTAATTGGGTCGGATAAAACTTCATATGCCTTATTGATAACTTGCATAATCTTTTGGGCATTTGGGTTGTTGGGGTTTTTGTCAGGGTGATATTTTTGGGCAAGGGCTTTATACGCTGCTTTGATGACCGCAATATCAGCATTTCTGGCAACATTTAGATTGTCATAATGCGTGCGAAATTTTTTCATAAACTGCCCCAATAAGTCTCCTAACCACATGACTAAAAACAACCAAAAATAACGCCCTAAAACCAAACATCATATTTTGATGACCAGACATCATCAATTGACTGGTAATTAACTTTTATATATCTTATCGGCAATGTGATGGTTTAAGATGCGTTATTCATCCATGCAGGATTTTATTTGCCAAAAAATTTCCCTTATGTTACAATAATTTACTAAAAAGTTAAACCAACCCACACTCTACATCTGCCAACTGACAGTGGTCTTTTATTAAAAATAGGTTTTTTATGATTGATTTTGACACCATTCGTGAACTTCGAGAACAACGCCAATGGACACAAGAACAAATGGCAGAGAAATTGGGGCTAACTCGCAACGGCTATGCCAAAATAGAAACAGGAAAAAGCATGCCCAGTCTTGAACGATTGGATGAAATCGCAGGCTTATTTGGGGTGAAATTGTTTGAATTATTAAAATTAGATGGTCAAAATGTCGTTTATCAAATTGGCGAAAATTATCACGGCAACAACAATTATTATAATAATAACGAAAAACTACAAACCGAAATTGACAAATTAAAACTAGAAATGGAAAAATTAAATTTAATCATCGCTCACAGGGATGAATTATTAAAACAAAAAGAGGATTATATTCAGGTTTTAAAAAAACTTGTTAGTATTGGCGAGGAACTACCAGAGCTATAATTTTTTATTTTTAAAAATAAAAATACATGAAAAGTTATTATGAATATCTCAAAAATTCACCCTTTTGAAATTCTATAACCTTTACTTTGTGGCATGATGTGCTTAGAATACTGACATTGATTATCATCAATACCGTTTATTTTTCATCACTCTAAGGAATACATCATGACTTGCACCATTCACGCCAATCACGACCACGTTCACGGCACAGGCTGTGGACACACCGCCATTCGTCATGGCGACCATGTAGATTATCTGCATGACGGACATTTTCACCATGTGCATGGCGACCACGTGGACGAACACGTCCTAGAAGTCAGCGAGCAAAACCCTGCCGAGTGCAACCAAGCTCACCACTGCACGGGTCACGTTCATGGCGAAGGCTGTGGACATGAAGCCGTGCCACATGGTGACCACATTTGCTATATCGTGAACGGACGTTTGCACTATCAGCATGGCGACCACTGCGATGACCACGGTGCGGTAGAGATTGTTGCTTGATATTATCACGCACGAAAAAACCCAAAAGCATGAGACTTTTGGGTTTTTGTTTTATCAATCAAATGATAAAATAGCCTAGCGATTAGGCATTGCCTTCGGCTTGGGCTTGGCTTTGTAGGAACGCTTGGTCAAAATTGACAGGAGCAAGCAGAAGTTGTGGGAAGCTACCACGAGCGATGATGTCGCTGATGACCTCACGAGCATAAGGGAACAGCACGTTCGGGCAGTAGGCGTTCAATAGATGTGGCATGTCCGCCTCTGGGATATTGCGTAGCAAGAAAATACCTGCTTGTTGTACCTCAGCGATGAATGCGGTGCTACCTGCATTTTTGGCGGTAACGCTCACGGTCAATACCACTTCTTTGTGGTCTTCGTCTAGGTCAGAGCTGGTGGTGGTCAGACCGATGTCCAGCTCAGGTTGCCACTCTTTGGTGAACACTTCGGCACTTGGAACTTCAAGTGAGATGTCTTTGACATAGATACGCTCTAAACCCAGTTGTGGGGCGGTTTGTTCGTCAGCCATGATAGCCTCCTCTGATTTAAAATTAAACTTACATTAAAACTAAATTAAACCATTTAGGCACTTAACATCTCGTCAAGTTTACCTTCTCTGTCTAGTTTGTTTAGGTTATCAAAACCGCCGATAAAGGTGTCGCCAATAAAAATCTTTGGCACGGTGCGGTAATGATTGGTCTTAACGGCAACTTCTTCAAGCTCTGTCTCGCTCATCTTGGTTACGTCAAACTCAGTGTACATCACGCCCTTATGTTCTAGCAGTCGCTTGGCGTTAATGCAATAGGGGCAGGTTTGTTTGACATAAATGGTTACAGGTTTCATAATTACTCTAAATGTTGTGTATTGCCATTATATAATGACGGATTTGGCGATTTCAAGGGGTTATTTTTTGGTTGTTTTTACGCCAACCAGTGGCAAGCCTTGTGCTTGATAATTGGCAATACCCCCTTCTAGTCGCATGGCATTGGGCTTGGCAACCAGTTGCACCGCCATGCCTGCCTGCATACCGATATCACAGATAAAGACAATGGGGGCGGTCATCGCTTGTAACTCGGACAGATGATTTTTTAGCTCGGTAAAAGGAATGTTGCGAGAGCCTGCGATGTGCCCTGTGGCAAATTTATTGGCAGGGCGAATATCAATCAACGTCGCATTGTCGTTATTGACCAGTAGCCCCAACGCTTGGGGGGCGATTTTTTTACCGCTACGTTTACTCTCAATACTAAAAAACATGATGGCAAGGACAAAGAGTAGCCCGAATAAAAACGGGTGATTGCCCATAAACTCAAACCAACGCTCCATGACTGCTCCAAAATTTCAAAAGCTGATATTATACCTGTTATTTGTCATAAATGCACTTATTTTGGGCTATTTTATCACACTTGCCCCTTGCCTGGCTTCTGCGACCAGCCCATTAAAGCTCTCCACACGCCGAGACAGCACCGCCCCGTCCGCCACCGCCTGCCAAAACGCACAGCCTTTGGCGTTGGGGGCATGGCTACAATCTCGAAATTGGCACGCCCCATGCAAATCATTTAACTCATCAAACCCCTTTAAAATATCATCTGCCGACAAATGCCAAATGCCATATTCACGAATACCAGGAGTGTCAATAATCCCGCCTTGGGTCAAATCACTCACATCATAGGCGAGAAGGCGACTGGTGGTCGTGGTGTGCTGACCCAACTGCGAGCCTACCGAGATGATGTTCGTGGACTGCTCGGCATGGGGCAGGATTTGGTTGATTAGGCTTGATTTACCCACCCCTGACTGCCCTGCAAAAATGGCAAGTTTGCCTGTGATGTGCGACATCAGGGTATCTAACCCCGTCCTGTCCATGCTTGAACTTTGGATAACATCAAAGCCGTATCGCTCCCCAAGTGCTTGATATTCTTGATAAATCTGCACCACATCGGGGTGTTCATCTAACAAATCCGCCTTATTTAGCACAAGCAGGGGCGTAACGCCCGCCAGTCGTGCCACAAGAATATAACGGTCAATCAGCCCTGTGGCAGGCTTTGGTAAAGGAGCAAAAATAATCGCCAAAATTGCCACGTTACTGGCGACAGGCTTGACTTTATGATAACGGTCAGGGCGAGTGATTAGGGTCGTGCGTGGCAGTAGCTGTTCAATGCGTCCTGTACCTGCAACATCATCAATGCTAAACTTGACCGTATCGCCTGTGGTCAGCATGGGCAAATTGGTGCGAACATGACACCGCCATATCTGCCCGAGTGCCAACGCTGTCTGTGGCATGATGTCAGGCAAGGCGGTGATTTGCACATCTAACTGTTTGCCAAAATGCGACACCACCACCCCTGTGGCAAAAGTGCCGTCATCGATGATGGTTTCTTGGTTTTTTTGGATTTGGCGAGTTTGGTTTTTGGTGAGTTTGCGTTTACGGATAAGGGACATGATGATTTTTGGGAAAAATTTCACACATTTTAGCCCAAAACCGCCCAAAAATAAATGACTTTATCCCAAATGGTGTGGTTGGGTTTGGCAGATTGGGTTGATTTAAAAGGCGATTTTATTTTAAAACACCTTTAAACCATAATGATAATTTTAACCTACCCACACCCCATAAGCATATTTTATCAGCCCCAGTGCAATCGCCCACATCACCACACCAATGAGCGTGTCTAGCATTTGCCATGTTTTGGGCTTACTAAATAACGGTATCAGTAGCCTTGCCCCATAGCCCAAACCAAAGAACCACACCCCTGACGCTCCAACCGCTCCCAGCAAGAATAACTGTTTTTGGTCGGCGGTCAAAGGGGATGCGATACTCCCGACAAGCACTAACGTGTCCAGATAAACATGGGGGTTTAGTAGGGTCAGTGCCAAGGTGATGCCCACGCTCTGCTTGATGCTCTTGCCACCGCCATCTTCATCACTTTCAGCCGACACCATAAGATTTGCCCCACCCTGCCAAGCTGATTTGAACGCACGCAAGCCATACCAAAATAAAAACAGCACGCCAACCACGGCAAGGCTCAGCAAGGCAGTCTTGCTCTGTCCGATGAGCGTGCCAAATCCCAGTACGCCTGCACTTATCAGCACCGCATCGCACAAAAAGCAGGTCAGACACACCCAAAAAACGTGCCGTTTTAGCAGTCCTTGTTTTAGAACATGGGCGTTTTGAGCTCCGATAGCCACAATCAACCCAAATGACACCCAAAATCCATGAAAAATATGCGTAAACATCATTCCCTTCCCAGTCAGCACAAAAAAACCGCCCAAAAGGACGGTTTTTCAAATAATGGCGGAAGCTGAGAGATTCGAACTCTCGGTGGGCTATGAACCCACGCCGGTTTTCAAGACCGGTGCATTCAACCGCTCTGCCAAGCTTCCATGGGTGCGTATTATAGCTAAATTTTTAAATAATGCAAGCCTTTTTTGTAAATTTTTAAAAATATTTTTAAAAAGCATTCAACCCTAGAAAAATACTTTTGGTTCACGTCTGGGCGTGCTAATCTCTTCTAAGCTAATCTCATCAGCTGTACGGCAGTTGTTCTGTGGGCGAAAAATGTCTCGTGCCAACGCCACCATCTCATAAATCGTCCGCCGTGAATGCACCCAGTTATTACTCCAATCCGTCCAATCAGGGGCGATGGCAAGGGGGGCGATGATGGGGGCGGTGGCAATGCCAGCCCTTGCAAATTGTCGCCTTGCTCGTGCCATGTGGTAGCGGTCGGTGATGAGATAGACGCTTTTGGGCAGTTCGTGATGGCTCATGAGTTTGGCGGTAAAGGTGGCATTCTCGCAGGTGTTCATGCTGGCGTTGTCGCTCACGATGACCGCTTCGGGGTGGACGGTTTTTATGTGTTCTCGTAGCCACGGCGACTCAGCTCCGCTTGTGATGATGGGCAGGGGCGTTTGTGCGTACAATGTAATGACAGTATCAGCACGGCTTTGGCTATAATGATTTAGCACAATCACGCCATCTTTTTTGGTAAGTCCGCCCCCCAGTACCGTCATGGCGGTGGGATTGTGGGCGGTGTCTAGGGTAATTTTGCTAAACACATCAAGGGCAAATACCCCCACATTGGCAAAAATGGGCGTAAAAATAGATACGGCAGTCAGTCCACCGACCACTACTGCCGTCTTGACCGTCCGCCAAATCCACCGCCCTATGCTCATCAGTCCACCCACACAGGCTCACGCGCCAAGGTTATGCCAAACTTGTCCTGCACGGCATTCACGATAAAATCCTGAGCCGTGCGAATGTCGTCTTGTGTGGCGGTGTATTGGGCGTGGTTGGTTAGCACAAGGGCTTGCTTGTCGTGTGTCAAAATCGGAGCGACTCCCTTGCCCTTTAAGCCTGCCTTGTCAATGAGCCACCCTGCGGGGATTTTGATAATATCGTCATTGACAGGATAACTTGGCAAATCGGCAAATTGTTCTTTTAGGGCGGTAAACTCGCTCATGGGGATAATCGGATTTTGAAAAAACGAGCCACAATTTGCCAAAACGGCAGGGTTTGGCAGTTTGCTGTTGCGAATGTCAATGACTGCATGAAATACGTCAATGGGGTGGGGGGTGTCTCGTCCGTTTTTGTTGGCAAGCTCTTGTGCCAAACTTGCCAAATCGCCATAGTTGGTTAAGGTTTTGGGGATTTTGTGAAGCGTGAATACCACATGGCTAATCAAATACCGCCCTGCATTGTCCTTAAAAAAACTGTGGCGATAATCAAACTTGCAAGCGGTGTTGTCAAACTCGCATTTTTGACCGTCCGTCAAATCGTAAGCGATGACTTTTGTAATAAAATCAGAGACTTGCACGCCATAGGCTCCGATATTTTGTACAGGACACGCCCCCACAAGCCCCGGAATCAGGGCAAGATTTTCAAGCCCAAAATAGCCCTTGTCTAGGCAAGTTTTGATAAAATCGTGCCAATTTTCTCCGCAAGCAACTTGCAAGGTTATACGCTCATCATCTTCTTGCAAAATCTCAATGCCTTGTATCTTGGGCAATAAGACAAGGGCGTTTAGCACACTTGGCAAAATCACGTTACTGCCGTAGGACAGCACAAACAGCGGTAAATCATGGCGTTTGGCAAAGGCTATGGCGGTCGCAATGTCATCGCCAAGCGTGTCAATATCATCCAAAATCATCGCATGGCGAGCGGTGCAGGACAGTGCCATGGTGTTGTTGTGCGATAGGTCGTGGTTATTTAGAATGTTAGCCATGTTATTTTCCGCCCTGCCAAAGGTCTAGCCATGCACGGCTGACACGCTCAATATGCCCAAACATCGCCCGAAAATCGCTCACATCGCCATAATATGGGTCGGCAACTTCTTGTTTGGTAAATTTATCAAACAGCATAACTTGGGCGGTGGCATTGGTCGGCATCACCTTTTTGATATTGGCTAAGTTGTTGTTATCCATCGCAAAAATTATGTCAAACTTATAAAAATCCTGCGTGGATAGCTGTCTTGCTCTAAGAGAAGTTAAGTCAAAATCAAGCGTACCGCCAACGTCTATCGCTCGTGGGTCGGGGCGTTCGCCTGTGTGGTAATTTGCCGTACCTGCCGAGTCAAAATTGATACTAAGTCCTTGATTTTTGGCAAATTTTGTCATGACAGCTTCGGCAGACGGGCTGCGGCAAATGTTGCCAAGGCAAACAAAAAGAACGGATTTTGGGGTAGTCATGATGATAGCCATTGTAGTAGATGGTTGCTTAGATGGTTACTTGGATGATTACTTGGATGAGCCGAGATAATCACTGGGCATGAGTGGTGTTACAAGTTATTTTATTACAAATTACAGATGACCCATAGAACACCTGTAATTTGTCTTTATTCTGCTTTATGCTTATTAAATTATGGACTGGGTTTGTGTGATTGATGAACAAACCAAATAAAAGTGGATTGTTTTGTTGTTTATTTCATCTTGACTTCATGGCTATCAATGCCTTTGGCGGTCATCAACATGTCATCAAGCCCATCGATTTGCAATGTGCGAATGGGAAAAGGAATGTTAATGCCCTGCTCATCAAAGGCGTATTTGATGCGTTCTAGCAGGTCGCATTGCACCGCCCACCAGTCGTTATTATTTGTCCATACATACATGATAAGATTCACCGAACTGTCAGCAAGTTCCGTTACACGCACAATGGGTTTGGGGTCTTTTAATACCAATTCATGCTCATCTGCAACTTGTATCATAAGATGGCGTGCGGTCTTGATGTCACTGTCATAACCGATACCAACAGGCACTTCCACACGGCGGTTGGGCAGAGATGAATAGTTGATACTTGCTGATGTCATGATGTCGCCATTAGGGATAATGACTTCATGGTTGTTGGGCGTGCGTATGCGAGTATTTACCAGTGTAATCTCCTGCACCGTGCCTGTCTGCCCGCCCACTTCCACATAGTCGCCACGACGAAACGGATGAAACACCACAATTAACACGCCTGCCGCTAGGTTGGACACCTGGTCTTTTAAGGACACACCGATGGCAACTGTCATGGCACCAAGTACCGCCACAAAGGATGTGGTGCTAATACCAAGCTGGTTTAGGGATGCCAAGATGACCGCTGCCAGCATGACTCCATAAAGCAAATTGCCCAAAAAGCTCACCGCCGTGCCGTCCATCGAGCTACGCACCATGGCACGTTTGGCAAGATTAACAATGCGTTTGCCAATCCACTTGCCCACATAAAAGATAATAATGGCAAGCACGGCTTTGATGGCAAATTCAGCAGAGTTGGCGATAAGTGTGCGAGTATCCACCGTAATACCCAGTAGCTCCAAGGTGTAGTCACTGGCAGTCTCTACGGTTCTGGTCGTACCCGTAACAACCTCTCGGGTAGTCTCCGCCACCATCTCGCCTGTTTTTGATGCGGTGCTTTCTAGGCGTTCGGCGGACTGTTCGGCACTATTTTTCAGTTCGTCAAGAATCGGATCGGGGGTTTGTTTTGTCATAATTTAGAGTTTATCAAAATTGTGTTAATTGGTTACTTCAATTTTATCACTATATCGCCATGTACGAATGATTCTAATCTCGCTAAGCTTACCCATCTCTTCATCAAAATGACCATAAGGAGCAGATTGACGAACCGATTGCTTGGCAGCTTCGTCTAATATGGCAGAACCTGACGATTCAAGCAGACGAATCGCTTTGACATAACCATCGGGTGAGATAATCACCATCAAACGAACATCGCCCATGATATTATTGCGACGTGCTTCATTAGGATAATATCGATTGGCGATACGCTCAACATGGCGACGAAAATTTTCCAAATATCCTGCCGCAACCCCATGTGTGGTTGCATTGCTATTAACCGTGTGAATGTTGGATTTGGATGAAAAAACTTGCTGTTTTTGAGACAGTTGAGCTTCAAGTGTACGAATTTTTTTACGAATACGTTCTTCTTGGGACTCCAAATCGTTTTGATTTTTTTTGGTATTGTTGTCATTTTGGTTGTTTACATAGCGGACAGACAGTGTGGTACGTAGATAATTTTCTTGGTAGGCCTCTTGACGGCTTTGTTTTTGCAAGTTAATAATGTCTTGGGTCTCCTCCATGTCATCACTGACATCAGGACTGATCATGGTTGTTTCTTGGCGTAACTGCTGACGCACCTCTCCGCCACCCTCTTGACTGGCATTTGCCACAAAACGTGCTTCTTTGTTTTTCTCTTTATTATCACTTAAAACCGTCGCCACTTCTTGTGCCATCTCATTGGGCAACACATCTGCATTAAAACTCACCCCAAAAATCACAAAGACATGTACCGCCACTGCAATAACGGTCGCCATGGGAATGTCTGGATTTTTATCTTGTAGAATATGGCTTAGAAAATCAGGCAAGCTAGGCACAGGTTTTCTCTTAAATCAAAATGGTTGATATTCTATCTTAATTTGATAAAATTAACAAGTTGGCGATGGGCATTTTTTCATCTTAAATTCTTAAATCTTGTCCAATAACGAATAAAAAAGATGACAAAACTAAAAAATCCTGTTATAATTGTTAGGTATTGGTGACGTGGCTGAGCGGTTGAAAGCGCACGCCTGGAAAGTGTGTATACGTTAATAGCGTATCGAGAGTTCGAATCTCTCCGTCACCGCCATATTGTAAGCCCTGAATCTCATCAGGGCTTTTTACTCATCACTCATCTGTGTCGCATCCAGCAGTTTGGCATCTGCCAGTTCTAGCTTATGAATGTATGTTTCAAACCAAAATGGAACAAATGGCAAAACAGAAGCCACAAGTCCGATGACAAAAACTTTTAATGACCAGCCCTTTACCTGACACGCCAAAAGTAGCAGCACAATAAACAACACAAACATCACCCCATGGAACATGCCTGCATATAATACCAAAAATGGCTTGCCCATCATGTACTTTAAAGGCATGGCAATCCCCAAAAGCAGGATGAAGGATACCCCCTCCAAAAAACTCACCAAACGCAATAACTTTGTCATGATTTTTCCTGATTTAAAAAGCGTTATTCATCAATAATAAAATAAAACAAATGATAAAACAAAACACCGAACGAGCGGTGTTTTGTGTTGGTATCTTACAACTTAGGGCGTACCTTATTGTGCAGTACAGCTTACCTCAGCTGTGCCGTGTACGCCTGGATAACTAAATATTGCCATGTCGCCTTTTTCATGCCATTCGCCACCATGACCGAAGATGCCAGTATTTGAGACGTAACGTGAGCCTGACCCTCTCGTTGCAGCATTTAGAGTAGTGGTCGCACCTTGCAAGGTCAGTTCAACTTGGTTGTCATTGGGATAGTATAAAGATGGGGTCATGCCGTTCTCACACGAGAAAACCTTGGAAAATGGTTGATAATCTGGCAAAACAACCGCTGATGTGGCAGTTTGGTTAAGTGTTTTGGCGTTGTTACAGCCTGTTAGTGCAAGAGCAACAGCCGTTAGTACTAATGCAAGTTTTTTCATGACAGCTCCTTAGAAGCGTGGTTAAAATAAAAAAGAAAATTAAAAATTAAAAATTAAAAATTAAAAATTAAAAATTAAAAATTAAAAATTAATTCAACCATTGTACGCAAAAATTGGATAAAATACAAGGTAATATTGTTGCAATTATTTCTCTTTTATTGATAGCAGTTTAATTTGTGTTTTATCTGTATCTAATTCAAAATATTTACTGTCGATGGCTTTGATAATTTCTTGAATATTTTGATAGCCAAAAATTCTAGGATTCAAATCTGGGTTTCTTTTAGCAATCTCAATTGCTAAAAGATTGATAGAAGTCCACTCATTTAAACCACGATAATCTATTATCACATCATGAACGATTTTTAGCACCTTGGCGAAACTGGGTTTTTTCCTTAAATCTCTTTCCAAACTAAAAATAAACCCTTGTAAGTATTAGGGTTGAAGTTTTTAAAAATCTACAAAAATCAGGGTTTGGAAAGAAGTCTCTTACAAATTTTTGTGAACCTTCTAGTTTTATCTCAAACAAATCTAATGCCTGCAATAATCCTGATAGTTTGGCACGCCTATAAGTTCTTGTATCAAAATCAGGCTTAATGGTTGCCAAGTGATTGCCTAGCGTAGATAAATTTGCCCAACCATCATCATCCGCAACATCTTTGATGGATTTATAAATAAGTTGCAAAGTTGGCTCGTCTACCTCAACTTGTTGATTAGGCATGGTTGTTGGTTTTTGATTAATATCACTAGACGATTGTTTAGTGCTGTCTTTTGGCGGTGTATTTGCGTTGTCTGCTGTTTTATTTTTTTCATCAGTAGTGATGAATTTTCCTTATTATCAAGTATTTCATTGGTATCATTTTCCACATAGTTTTGAGTTAGATTTTCTATATAAATAAATTTGTCGCACGCATTGATAAAAGCACTTGGTGTTTGGGTTTTGCCAAATCCATAAACCGTCAAGCCACTTTCACGAATACGACTGGCAAGCGGAGTAAAATCGCTGTCGCTTGATATAATACAAAAGCCATCTAATTGATTGCCATACAGCAAATCCATGGCATTGATGATCAGCATCATGTCCGTGGCATCTTTGCCTTTGGTGTAGGCAAACTGCTGAATGGGTGTAATGGCATGCGATAGCGAAACATCACGCCAAACGTGTAGGCGATTGGTTGGCTTGCCGTTTTCATTAATCTCGCTACTCCAATCGCCATAGACACGCTTGACGATTGGCACGCCATATTTGGCAATCTCTTGTAGTACAAGCCCTATGGTCTTGTGAGATGTATTATCTGCATCAATGAGTACCGCCAACTTTTTCATATCACTCACTCACCCAAGCCCCATCTCTCCACACCAACGCAAACTTGGTCGCCTTACCGTCCTTTTCTGAGCCAACATATTGCTCGGCATTTTTGCGAGACCATCTTAAAATAGTCGGATTGCCGTCATTGTCAGCTGTGGGGGCGGATAGTAGATAGTGGAATTTGGGATCAAGCTCGCCTTGTATGGCTTGCAATTCTGCCACTTTGGGCGGACGAGTTTCACGGATTTTGGGGAACTTGCTCGCTGCCAAAAACAGCCCAGCCGCTCCTTCTCGCAAGATATAATGGTCATCAAACCGTACTGAACGTAAATGTGGCATTAAAATGGGCGTCATGCGTGGCGGTGCAGGTTGTCCGTCTTTTTGGACTTTACGGGTGTTGTCGCATTTTTGGCAAGCAAAATACGCCCCAAATCGCCCCGTTTTTAACTCCATTTGCCCATCGCATTTGTCGCAGTCAATGGTTGGTGCGTCATTGCCTTTGTGGGTTTCAAACACGCCTTTTTCTAGCAAATACCCATCGCAATCGGGGTTATTACCACAAACATGCAACTTTAATCCCCCATCCACGATATAGCCGTCCATTGCCGTGTGGCATTTTGGGCAACGCTTTTTTTCTAATAACGACAAAATCTCGTCCGACTCATCGTCTGCCGTCTGATTGGCAAAGGCTTCTACCGCCATGAGATTTTTTGTGCCTTTACAGCGTTCTTTTGGCGGTAAGTTATAGCCTGTACAGCCCAAAAACACGCCCGTACCGCCTGTACGAATCTGCATGGGGCGACCGCACAAATCGCAATGCACATCAGGGACATCGGTGGGGTCGTTGGGTTTCATGCCGTCTTTGGCTTTGGCGGTTTCTAATTTGCCCTTAAAATCGCCATAAAATTCATCCAGCACCGCCTTATAATCCACATCGCCCTCTGCCACATGGTCAAGTTTGTTTTCCAAATTGGCGGTAAAAGTGTAATCCATTAAATCAGGGAAACTGCCTGTCAAGCGGTCGGTTACAATGTCGCCCATTTTTTCGGCAAATAGGCGTTTGTTTTCGGTGCGGACATAGCCACGCTCTTGAATGGTGGAGATGATAGACGCATAGGTAGACGGTCGCCCAATGCCACGTTTTTCAAGCTCTTTGACAAGGCTGGCTTCGGTATAGCGAGCTGGCGGTTTGGTAAAGTGCTGGCTTGGGATAATCTCGTTTACCCCCAAACTCTCACCCACGTTGACATCAGGCAGTAGCACGTCATCGCTTTTGGCAGGGGGCTGGGCTTTGGTGTAGCCGTCAAAGGTCATGACACGCCCTTTTGCCTTTAATTCCACATTGCCAGACGACACGGTCAAGGTCATGGATAGGTACTGGGCAGGGGGCATTTGACACGCCACAAACTGTCGCCAAATCAGCTCATAAAGCCTTTGGGCATCTCGCTCCATGTCTTTTAGATGAGCGGACAAGACTGCCACATCAGACGGACGAATGGCTTCGTGGGCTTCTTGGGCGTTTTGTTTGTTGCCATAGACGTTGGGCGATTTTGGCAAATATTGACTGCCGTAATTGGTTTCAATGTACGTTCGTACACTTGATAAAGCGTCCGCACTCAAAAACGTGCTGTCGGTACGCATATAAGTGATATAGCCTGCTTCGTACAGGCGTTGGGCGAGCATCATCGTTTTTTTGACGTTAAAGCCAAGGCGTGTGCTTGCCGACTGCTGTAAGGTGGACGTGATAAAGGGAGCGGACGGCTTGGACTGGGTGGGCTTTTGCTCACGGTCGGACACGATAAAGGGGTTATTATTTAAAATATCAACCACCGCCATAGCTTCTTTCTCATTGGCAAGGCTTAACTCTTTGCCATTTTGGCGGACGGCTTCTAGATAAATGTTTTCTTTTGAACTGCTTAATGTATCGGCATGAATTTGCCAATATTCGGTGGGCGTAAAGGCACGAATCTCACGCTCTTTTTCTACGACAAGGCGAGTGGCAACCGACTGCACACGCCCTGCCGACAAGCCACGAGCGACCTTTGCCCACAGTAGGGGCGACACCATAAAACCAACCACACGGTCAAGAAAACGGCGTGCTTGCTGGGCGTTTACACGGTTGTAATTTAAGCTACTGGGGTGCTTAAAGGCTTCGGTAATGGCGGATTTGGTAATCTCGTTAAACACCACACGGCTGTATTTGCTGTCCGCTCCGCCGATGACTTCCTTTAAATGCCACGCAATCGCCTCCCCCTCACGGTCTAAGTCCGTTGCCAGATAAATGGTGTCCGCCTCTTTGGCAAGGGCTTTTAACTCTTTGATGACTTTGGTTTTGTTGGGCAAAATCTCATAATGAGCCTGCCAGCCGTTCTCAGGATTGACCCCCATACGGCGAACCAGAGCGTTATACGCCTTTTGTTCACGAGACAGTCCCGACTCGTCCGCTTTTTCGGCTTTGCCCGTCCCTGACACAGGCAAATCACGCACATGACCCACGCTAGACCGCACGATATAGCCCGAGCCTAGATATTTGTTAATGGTTTTGGCTTTGGCAGGGGATTCCACGATAACTAGGGCTTTGCCTTTGCCTGACACGGGGGTGTCCGCCATGTCGTCTTTGGCGGTTTTGGTCGTTTTTTTGGCGGGTGCTTTTGTGGCTTTGACGGTATTTTTGGTGCGTGTGCTGGGTTTTTTGGGAAGTGCCATGAGTTGCCTATTTGTCTTATAATGTTAAAATGTTCACTTTATAAGGGGGCTTTGGCATTTTGTCAATAGTTTGGTAAAATATTTTAACAATTTTATATACAAGTGGTCGCTTAGTGGGACGATTTTGGGGTATTGATATTTTGCACGCTTTGCAAAAAAGTTTTGAGTGCGAGCAAATCCTGCTCCATGATTGCCATCGCTTGCTCGTCTTTGATGGCAAAACTTTTGGCGTATTTTTCATCGTACCAGTAAATGGTTATGCTATTGGCTTTGGTGGTCAGTCCTTGGATATAGGACAGTAGTGGCTCGGGGGGCATGCCCACACTGACAGGCACACCATCTTCGTTTTGCCAGTCACCCCCTGTCCACAGCAGGCGTTTGGCAGGCAACTGCCAGCTGTCATCGATGACGGTGTACTGGGCTATCATGCCGTGATTGCCTATCTGTTTATCTTGCCTGCTCTCTTTGTACTGCCTTAGCCAATCAGGCGTGGCAACCAGTTTGGGGTGCAAGTCTATCTTGCGAGCAAACATTCGCATGTCGCCCACTCGCACTTCACTCATCTTTGGCTTTAAGCCCATGATGTTGCCAAGCACAAACAGCACGGCAACGATGACGACAATGACCCCAATAATACTCACAACTGGCTACTTATTTCTTTTTACTCATTTCTTAGCTTTGGCACTAAGCTCAATCAAGCGTTGCATGCCCGCAATCAGCTCTTCGTCATTAAACGGCTTGTAGATAAAGCCCCTTGCCCCGATTTGCAAGGCTTGTAGTGCTGTCATGCGGTCAGAGAGTGCCGAGACGACCAAAATACTCACGCCCGTTCCTTTGCCCACGATACGCTTGATGCATTCAAGCCCATCCATCTGTGGCATGGTCAAATCCATGGTGATAAAATCAGGACGAAATTCATCAAATTTTAACACCGCATCCACACCGTTATTGGCAGTCGCCACAATCTCAATGTCACTGCCTGCAAAACAACGCTCAATGCGGTTACGAATAATATTAGAATCATCAACAATCATCAGACGATAAGCCATCATGTACTCCAAAAATCAATAGATTAAAAAATCAACAATATCACGCCCTTGTGGCGTGTTTTTATAAAAAATCAATCCACAACTCACCGACCGATGAGTTGTGGCTATGGGGCGTATCAAAAGTGTAACACGCCAACTGGGTTATAGTGCATCAAAGTTAATGATGATTTTCGTGTTCAGTCCCGGCTGACTCTCCACGTTAATCTTACCATTGACTTCTTTGACCCACTCACGCACGATGTCCATGCCCACACCACGCCCACTGTCTTCATCCACACCATTGGCGGTTGAGACACCAGAGCGGAACATGAGAGCATATAGACGGCTGTCGGGCAGGCTTGATGCTTGTTCGGCACTCATGAGATTCATCTCAACGGCTTTTTGACGCAGTTTTTGCAAATCCACGCCTGCCCCATCGTCAATCATACTCATGCGTAGCTGATTGCCGTATTTTAGGAGCATTAACGTGATTTTACCCACGTCACTTTTGCCTGCCTGTACACGCACATCAGGGGTCTCAATGCCATGCACGATGGCATTTTTGAGCAGTTGAATGCCCACATCTTGGCAGAATTTTTTGAGCTTTTCGGTCATGTGAATGTCTTCAAAGCCTGTTAAGTTTACCTTAACTTTCTTGCCTTGACGTTCGGCGATTTGGTCGGCATAGTCGCTAAAATATTCATGGAGTCGCTCACGCTCGCTCGATGAAAAAGGCTTGGCGACATCTTCTTGTACGACCACATCATTGCTTGTAGTCACAGGCTCTGGGGCAATCTCTTTGGCAACGCTACTGATGCGTTGTAGTAATTTCTCTACAAATTGGTTCAAATCCAAAATTTCATTTAGGATGACCGTAAAGCCCAAAAAGTCCTGACCCGATACCGTTGATTGGTTACGGATAAACGCCAGATTTTCTTCGCCTTGCTCGGCAAGACGCACAAAGCTACCCATCTTAATGGCAGATGCTTCGCCTTTTAGACTGTGCATTTTTCTAAACAGAGCTTGGGCTTTATTGTGTAGCTGACCTTCAACTCTTAGAATCTCGTTCATCTCGCTCACACGCTCATAGGTGTTGTTGATGAACTGATTTAGCACGTTGATGTCCACGTTTAGAATATGCCCGATCATCTCAATCTGACGGTCGTGCTGAGCTTTTTCACTCTCCAAAGTTTTTTCAAGCAATACAGAATCGGTTACATCAACGACACTCACAAAGATTTCTTCGACTTCGTCGTTTTCGCTCTCTTGAACACGCAAGAAGCTAAATGATAGGTATTTGACCACCGTATCGCCCTGCTCGTTCGTGACGTTTACTTTGATTTGTCGTAATGGGTTCAAATCACTAATCAACTCTGATACCACCCAAGGATTATACAGCTGTTCAACAAACAACTTGGCCGCTTCAACATCATCACGCCCCACCATGCCTTGTAACAAGTCGGTCAATGTGATGCCAGCGATGTCCTTACGCCCCAAGATGACTTCTAGATTCTTAGAGTGAGCATCCGAGATGACAAAGTTTTTATCAATCAAGAACAGACCTTCTTGTACCGTACCTAGAATATTGGTTGTTTGACGTTGAGCTATCGCAAGTTTCTCATCCGCTTGCAACAACTGACGAAGCGAACCAAATATGATAGCCAAGAATAGCAAAAATGCAAGAGAGATGCCACCAATCTGTACCATTTTAAGTTGATTGGCACTATTTTGAATCAAGCCATTTCGATAGCTGGTAAAGTCAGCTGTCTCCGCTTGTAGTGCACTGCTATACAACCGAGTATAATCCACCAAATAATCACTGGTTTGCTTTGCAATAACACCATTTTTTGATTCCTTAGCAAAACTATCTAGTAAACCCAAATATGGCGTCCAAATTACCTCAATATCCGTCAAAACTTTTTGCAAATAAGCAGAATCTATTGCCTTGACTGTCACTTCTTGACCTAAGGCATCTGTAACTGTACCTCCTGATTTTAATGCTGTCAAAACCTGAGTAAATTCTTGGGTCTCTGCTTTTAATGCATCAAGCTGATAAATGGCTGTTTGTGACAACAACTCAACAGGAATATTATCTTGAACCACAGATAATTGTTGGTCTTGTTGGGCAACACTTTGTGCTTGTGCGGTTTGCAAATGCAGATTTAAATCCAACAAGTTTCTAGCCAAACGTTGAACCAAAACCGTTTGTTGGGCAGAAAGCTCCAATTCTTTTGTCGCATCTGCAATTCTTTGTGACATAAAGAAGGTATAACCCGACAAAATGATGACAAGTGCAAAAAAAGCCACTGACAGCAAAACCAAGGATCGATACTTGGCAACACCTAATTTTTGAGACGCTAATATGGTATCTTGAGACATGATTTCCTCCTACTGAACTTCTTGGTAAGGCACTTGGATTACCCTATATTCCATGCGATAATCAATGCCATTTAAAGGACTCACATCTGCTGCTAGATTCGATGCCAACCGTAATGCCACCTTTGCCTGATTTGTTGCGTCATTGAGCACGGTTGCTGTCATGCGATCCGCCTTAATAGCATCCAAAGCCTCGCTTGTTGCATCAATGCCAAAAATAGGTAGATTTATCTGCCTTTCTGACAAGGCTCCAGAAGCCCCCAATGCCATAGCATCATTATTTGCCAATATTATCTCCACACGCCCAAAAGCAGGACTTAACGCCCACCGAGAAACGGTTTCCTTAGCTATTTCTTTGTTAAACATGGCGTGTTCATGAAACACAGATTCAACTGGAATGCCTAGTTCGGGATAACTTTCCATGGTGCTGATTGCCCACTTGGTGCGAGCCTGAGCTCCTGCATGCCCAACCAAACCCTCCAACATAGCAAACTGAATCTTGCCATCTTTATTTTTATCCCAATCAGGATTTTCTTTCCACAACTCAAGTACTTTCAATCCTTGCAAAACACCTGCCTGCGTGGCATCACCATCCACAAAGTAGGCATTCTGGCATTTGGCAAGTGCCTTATCCCCTGGATTGCGGTTAAAGAAAACCAATGCCACTTGATTACAATACTTGCCAATAATAGCTCCGCCTTGATTGACATCAGCCAAATTTATCACTAACGCTTTTGCACCTTGACTAATCATTTCTTCAATCTGCTGATTTTGCACATCTTGATTGTCATTGGCGTTATTCAAAAATGCTGTCACTGAAGGCTGGTTTTTTACCTCTACTTCATAAGCCTCATAAAAAGCTTTAAAGAAAGGGTTTTGAGTATTGCTGATTGTCAGACCCACGGTTGATTGCGGATAATTGCTCATCTGCACCTGATTCATTGAATTTGAGCAAGCCCCCAACAAGACTGCACTTACTAGTAACCACAAATAAGTTAACTTCATTACAAACACCTTTACAATCTAATAAAGAAAAAATCATACTAATCTAAAAACATATTAAGGGGTATTGAACTTTTGTATTTGCAATGAAAAATGAGAAAATCGCACGTTTTTCAAGGAAGAATACAGATTGATAGTCATTCCATCAATCAAGTTTTTGATAATGAAAAACAAGATTTAGCCATTTCTATTCTATGCAAAAACATTATTTATTTCTACAATATTTCTAAATTTTAAATTGCGTTATAAATGTTCAACGTGCCTTAATAAATCAACTGCTTATATAAACTTGGGAACGAGATATATTATTTGCCGTGATGCTGACCGTCAAGCTCCACCAAACGAGTGGTGGCTTTATTCATGGCGTGCATGATTTGCCCGAGTAGAACCTGCTGTTTGGTAACCACAATCAAAATCATGGGCTGATTGACATTTGGCACGGCACTAATCATAATTTTGCCATTTTCAGCATCCAAAATCACCGAACGACACCCAGTCAGCTGAGCCTCAGCAGTCAAGGCTTGTACCAGTGCCAAGATGGATGAACCGACTGCTGAGAGTTTATTGCCATCATAGTTTTTTTGAAAGATAGATGATACTTCAAAACCATCGGTCGATGCCAGTAATACACCATCTACGCCTGTGGTAGAATGCACCAACTCATGAAGCACTTCTTTTGAAAGTGTCACAAATTGCTCAGCAGGCTTGACACGATTAGAATCCAATTTAAAAGGGCTAAGACTCATTATTTTACTCCAAGATGTTTATTTGTATGTCAGTGTTGTCAAGTGATTTACTCAGACTGTTCTAGGCTAGCGATGATACTCTCAACGAGTAACAAGACATCTTCACGTTTACGCATGTCCACAGGGAATAGTGGTAAGTTACGCCCAATGCTCGCTAGATAATCACGATAAATGGAGAATTCACGCTCGGGCATTTTGTCCACTTGACTGATACCCAGCACGATACGACCATCATAAATGCCATCAAAAATCTTTAAATAATGTGCCAAATCTGCCACAGAATCAGGTGCCGAATGGTCAATCAAAATCACCACGCCCAAAGCACCTTGGGATAGGATGGGCCAAATGAAGTTAAAACGCTCCTGCCCTGGGGTGCCGTAAAGACCAATACTTGCCCCACCATCAATGGTCAGCTCGCCATAATCCATGCCGACTGTGGTCAAAAGCTTGGCGTTGGTGTCAAGGTCGGTATTCATGACCTCGGTTGAGACCACAGGAATGTCAGAGAGACTAGAGATGGCCTGGGTCTTACCTGCACCCATAGGGCCACTAAATACGATTTTAAGACGTTGCATAAGTGCTACCTAAATAACTATATTAAATATAAATAACATGAAAATGTAAATAATGATAAATTTATTGTATGATAAAAATACAAACATTGCAATTAGGACATGTCATCACAACCCCAGTTTACGACGCAGACGTGACAAGAAACCGATTTTCTCTTGTTGTTCGGCGGTTTTTGGCTCAGGTCTTGGTTCAGGCTCGCTCACAGGTGTAGGAGCTGTGACTGTCACTGGTGCCACGGTCGATGTCTGCATGATGGTCGCATTCACGTTTTGGTAGTTATCATCCATCAAATGCTGAGAAAGCAGTAGCGAGACAATCACTTTTTGGACGATAGGACGACCCAGTCCCGTGCGTGCCACAATCTCATCTACCGTGCGTGCTGTATCTTCTAAGGCAACCATTGTCCGCAAGATAATGCGTCTGTCGGCATTATTATCAGGCTTTGCCCATGAACGAAGCTGATAGCGGGCATTGCCATCGATGAGTGGTAATAACATCTCAGCATTCGCCCATGCCATCTGATACAGCCACTGATTCATGTCTATGGCTTGCTTAGGCTCGCCTGCCACACCGCCATACACACGCAGTCGCCATGTCGTCATGTCTGCCACTTTGGCACTTTTTAGCCATACCAGCTGGCGCACCCCATCAATAACAGCCAACACCTCTCCATCTTGGGTCAGCTCAAATAAGGACTTAGGACGAGCGTGCAACGTCTTAATCAAGTCTATCATGTCATCTAACTTTGATGTGGTAGACTGTGGCGATTGTGCTGTGTAAGCAGTTTGGGCTGACTGGCTGGTTTGATTCTCCTGATTGGTTTGGGTGCTTGTTTTGTCAGGCTTACCAGACGTGCTTGATTTTTGATAAGGCAGACCCTTTAATACATCCACTTTTTCATGAAGCCAGTCATTTAAGGCGTTGATTTGTTTTAGGGGCAACACCAAGGAGTCGCCAGCGATACCGCCATCGCCTGTTAGGTTGCGACTGACGTATAAGATGGGTGTGCGTGGGTGCAATTCTATTAGTTTTTGTACGCTGGCAGAATGTTTAAAATCTTGATTGATGACATATAAATCCACATCATTAACCTGAGCAGATACCCAATCCAAAGCCACGTCCAAACGCAATAGGACACGCAAATATCCTTTAAAAGTAATTTGGTCAGCAGGGCTAACACCAACCATGGCAATACGCATCGTATTTTTGCTATCAGTACTCGTCATGATTTACTCTCAACCAAAGCAATTGCTTGGAGATTATTAGTCTAAATTGCCTAACGCCATTGTCCTGATATTTTTTGATAAAGAAAATATCTGCTTAATTTTATAAGTAACCCGATACACCATAAATCAATATTTGATTTATGTTTTTCTTTTATCCCAATATCACATTTAATTAATACGACCATTGGTGATAATTGTTGATTTTAAATAAAATTTTAAAAATTCGGTCAGAAAATTTTAAAATTTAATAAAATACCATTATCTAATATCATGTTAAAAAATTTGGTATGGCAGTTAGAATGAGTGCTTTATTTTTTATTTAAAATGATGTCGCTTCATGATACAAATGAGAGTAATTATCGATAAGTTATAAAATTTATCAAAAATTCGTTATCGCTATTGATTAGCATTTGATAAAAAATTAATTTTAATCAATAAATTACCAAAATCAGGCACATTTAACGGCTATTTTGACATGATATCACGCCAAAACATTAATTTTAAATAATAACAGAGATAAAACAGCAAATTTAGGTTGTTAATTTGCTGATTATATTTTATAACATAATTTGGTTTACGGCTATACCAAACAGTAAAAATATTTTACCATTGAGCAATATTTTTATACCCATAAAAATATTATGGGTATAAATTAAGTATGTTTTGTGTATTATTTGGGCAAATTGATGATTTTATGGACACATTTATCCATTTTATCAATTTGATGAAATGTTATTATTTAACATTTTAAATGTCATGCATTAATAACATTTATTTAAATTCGACACGCCCCCACATCGCCATTGACCACCACAGTCGCCCCTGTCAAGGCAAATAAGCCCTTGATTTGTTCGGTGGCGTTATCGGTGGCAAGGGTCATGATGTCGCCTTGGCACGCTTTTTTTAGTACTTCGGCTTTGGCGGATGTTTGGGCTTGATTTAAAATCTCAGGGTCGTTATCCACCACGCCAAACAGCCCTGTTTTCCAGTCATAGACCTGTATGTCATCAAGGAACACCTCAAACACCTGCGATGGCGGGAGTGTTACCGTGATGTTGGCGTGTGGGGCGACTTTTGGGTCGGTCTGGGGGTCAAAGGTAACTTGCACGTTGTCCGCCGTGATTTTACCCAAATCCACGCCTGCCAAAACCCGCCCACGAGCAACAAACAGCCCCTTTTGTTCGTCCTGCCATAGCTTGTACCAATTGCCTTCTTTTTGGGCAGTGATGACCGTGTCCACGCCAAAAGCAACGGTATTTAGGCGAGCCATTTTTTGGATTTCGGTAACAACACCGTCTCGGCTAATGGCGGATACGGCAGGCTCTTCGGTCAATTTTAACGTCCAAAAAACTGCCAAAAATGCAATCATTGCCATGACCGCCACGATACAAAATAGGGTGAATTTATTGGCTTTTTTGGATTTTGGGGTTGATATGCTCATGTGTCTCCTTAAGATTGGATGGAGTAAAATGAAAGAGAAAGATTGATAAGTTGGATCATCATAGCACTTTATGGGAATAAATTTTTAAAATTTTTATAAAAAGACTTGCACAGTTACCAAAGTTTACTTTAATATAATACGTTTTTACTAAATTTAAGATTTGGGATTGTTTAACCAACAGATATTGTAAAAAATTTGGATGCGTAAGAGCAATGTATTCGCTCAAAAAATCAATGCGTTTACAGGGCAAATGTGATTTACCCCTACAAATCTGCCCAAAGCATGACAATCCACAATACCAAACACCAATCAGCGAGAATTTTATGAAAGCCAGTCAATTCACCCTAGCCACCCTTCGCAACACCCCAAGCGATGCCGACATCATCTCTGCCCAGCTTATGATAAAAGCAGGACTCATTCGCAAACTTGCCTCAGGCTTGTATGTGTGGATGCCAACAGGCTTGCGTGTGCTAAAACGAGTGGAAAAAATCGTCCGTGAAGAGATGGAACGCATCAGTGCCCAAGAGCTACTTATGCCCGTCACCCAACCTGGCGAACTGTGGCAAGAGAGTGGGCGTTGGGAAGATTATGGGGCGGAGCTACTTCGCTTTAAAGACCGCCATAGCCGTGATTTTGTGCTAGGACCTACCCACGAAGAAGTCATCACCGACATCGCTCGTGGCGAATTAAAAAGCTACAAACAGCTCCCTGCCACTTATTATCAAATCCAAACCAAATTCCGTGATGAGATTCGCCCACGTTTTGGGGTGATGAGAGCAAGGGAATTTACCATGAAAGACGCCTATTCTTTTCATATTGATAAAGACAGCCTTGCCAAGACTTATCAAGACTTTTATGAAGCCTACACTCGCATTTTTACCCGTTTGGGGCTTGATTTTAGGGCGGTGCAAGCGGACACGGGGTCTATTGGCGGATTTGCCAGTCATGAATTTCACGTCCTAGCCGACAGCGGAGAAGACGACATCGCATTTAGCACCGAGTCGGATTATTCAGCCAACGTAGAGCTTGCCGAAGCCGTCTGCACCGCCACACGCCAGTCCCCAAGTGAGCCACGCACGGACGTAGATACGCCAAATATGCCCACTTGTGAAGAAGTGGCAGAGCATTTGGGCATTGAGCTATCACGCACGGTAAAAACGCTCATCGTCAAAGGCTCGTATTCAGAAGACACGCCCGATATGCCAAAACTTGTCGCCCTTGTCCTGCGTGGCGACCACACCCTAAACGAGCTAAAAGCGGAGAAGTTGCCCCAAATCAAAGCACCGCTAGAAATGGCAAGCGAAGATGAGATGAAAGAAGCAGGTCTCATCAAAGGCTATATCAGCGTGGACTTGGCAAAATATGGCATACCTGTCATCGCTGATAGAAGTGCGTCCGTCATGGCGGATTTTGTGAGTGGGACAAATGTGGCAGACAAACACACCACAGGCATGAACTGGGAGCGTGATGCAGTCTATGCAGACGTTGCCGACATTCGCAACGTGGTGGACGGCGACCCAAGCCCTGACGGCAAAGGCGTGCTACAAATCAAGCGTGGCATTGAAGTCGGACACATCTTTCAGCTTGGCGATAAATACTCGCACGCCCTAAACTGTGCCGTCCTTGGTAAAGAAGGCAAGCCTGTTACGCTCATGATGGGCTGTTATGGCATTGGCGTGAGCCGTATCATCTCGGCAAGCCTAGAACAAAACCACGATGATAAGGGCATTTTGTGGGCGGACACGCCAGACCCTGCCGACAACATCGCCCCATTCTATGTGGCGGTCGTCCCCATGAAATCCAAAGACGGCTCGGCAGAAGCCAAAGCAGACGAGCTGTACAACACCCTAAAAGACAAAGGCGTAAACGTCCTATTAGACGACAGAGACGAGCGGGCGGGCGTGAAATTTGCCGATTTGGAGCTTATTGGTATCCCACACCGCATTGTCGTGTCCGAGCGTAACCTTGCTGAGGGCAAATACGAATACGCCAAGCGTGGGTGTGATGATAAGGAGCTGTTGGGGCTTGATGAAGTGCTTGCGAAGTTTTGATTTTTTGCTTTAACTTTTAAAAAGACAAGCCGTGTGGTTTGTCTTTTTTTCATTCATGTTTATCCATAACAGCTCTTGATTTTTTAAATCACTTTGCGTAAGATAAAGTTTTTTTATCAGGAGACATCATGGAACGCCGTCAATTTTTACAACTTAGCTTAGGAACCGCTCTTGCCATGAGCCTACCCAAATTTGGCATGGCACACCCCCTACCCTTAGATTTGCCCACCACTTTACAAGACAATCCCCTACTACACTTTGACGGCTTGCCCAACTTTGGGGCGGTTGAGATTTCGCACATCACGCCTGCCATTGACTTTTTATTAAAACACAACAAAGACGTGGTCAAGCGTGTCTGTGCCCAAAAAAGTATCACATGGGACAACTTCTACGCCCCGATAGAAGATGCCCAAAACAAACTAGACCGTGTGTGGGGCGTGGTCGCTCATCTGCATTCGGTCAAAAACTCAGATGCCCTGCGAGCGGTATATCAGGACATCACCAAAAGCACAAGCGACTATGAGTCGTGGTTTGGTATGTATCGCCCTTTATATGAAGGCTTTAAAAAACTTGCCAAAAGTGATGAGTTCAAAACCTACACCCAAGCCCAACAAAAAGCGATAAACGATGCCTTGCTGGATTTTAAACTATCAGGCGTGGCATTGACAGGCGACAAAGCCAAACGCTATACCCAAGTGGTTGCTCGCTTGTCCGAACTATCTACCCAATTTAGCAACAACGTACTAGATGCCGACATGGGCTGGGAGCTTGTCATTGACGACAAAGCCAAACTATCAGGACTTAGCGACATCGCCCTACAAAAAGCAGAACAATCCGCCAAATCCAAAGACAAAACGGGCTACCGTTTTGGACTAGACGTGCCAAGCTATCTGGCAATCACCACCTATGCTGATGACAGAGAGCTACGCAAGCAAATGTACGAAGCCTATCGCACTCGTGCATCCGACAAAGGTCAAAATGCAGGCAAATGGGACAACACCCCCATCATCAACGAACTTATTGATTTGCGGTTGGAGCTTGCCCAGCTACTTGGCTACAAAAACTACGCCCAATATGTGCTTGCCAAACGCATGGCAAAAGACACCGATGAAGTATTGGGCTTTTTAAAAGATTTGCTTGCCAAAACTCGCCCCACCGCCAAAAAACAAATGCAGGACTTACAAAAATACGGACGTGATATTGGTGTATTGGGTCAAGATGATAAGATTGAGCCGTGGGATTTTGCTTATTTGTCTGAAAAACAAAAGCAAGCACTTTATAACATTGACAAAGAAGCCCTGCGGGTGTATTTCCCTGTGGATAAAGTGTTAAACGGCATGTTTGAAGTAACTCGCCGTCTGTTTGGCGTGGACGTGCGTGAAAAAACAGGCGTGTCCTTGCCCCACCCCGACACTCGCTTTTTTGAGCTGTATCAAGACGGCAAACACATCGCATCATTTTATCTGGATTTATTTGCTCGTGAAAACAAGCGTGGCGGTGCGTGGCATAGCACAGCGATTGGGCATTTTAAAAAATCCACTGGCGACACCCAAAAACCTGTCTCCATGCTCGTGTGCAACTTTGGCGGAGCAACCAGCGACAAACCTGCCTTGCTACTACATAGCGAAGTAGAAACGCTGTTTCATGAGTTTGGGCATGGCTTACATCACATGCTCACACAGGTGGACGTGCTTGCCCTGTCGGGTACTCGTGTGCCAAGAGATGCCGTGGAGTTCCCAAGCCAAATGCTAGAAAACTGGACATGGGATAAAGACGTGCTTGCCCTTATCTCGGCTCATTATGAGACAGGCGAACCTATTCCTATGGACATGGTTCAAAAAATGCAAACCGCCAAAAACTACCTATCGGCGACTTCTATCGTCCGTCAGTTAGAGTACGCCCTATTTGATTTTCGTTTGCACGTTGAGCATAAGCAAGGCGACAAAAAAACACTTTCTCGTCTGCGTGATGACATCCGCCAAAACGTCTCGGTACTCGGTGAACCTGACTGGGTGCGGATGGCTCACAGTTTTAACCATATTTTTTCAGGCGGTTATTCGGCAGGGTATTATAGCTATCTGTGGTCGGAAGTGCTGGCAAGCGATGCCTTTACTCGCTTTGACAAAGAAGGACTGCTTAAACGACAAACAGGGCAAGATTTTGTCAATGCCATTTTATCCCAAGGCGGTGCGGATGAGCCGATGAAGCTGTTTGAGCAGTTTATGGGTCGCAAACCCCAAAACGATGCTCTGTTAAAGGCTCGTGGGATTGGTTGATTAGGGCATGCCTACCCTTTATAACACTATTTGCAATTCAGAAATATTTTAGAGATAAATTAACCGTTTTTGCATGAAAAATGGCTAAATCTTGTTTTTCTTCGTCAAAAACTTGCTTGATAGAATAACTATCAAGCAAGTTTTTTCCTTGAAAAACGTGCGATTTTTCTCATTTTTCATTGCAAATACAAAAGATAGACACACCCTAATAAATAAACCCTGTCATTACAGGGTTTATTTTTTACTTTTATTTTATTGACGAATAAGCCGTCTAATCCGCCCCTTATCCGCATTAAATACCCGTACAGGGTTAATGTCAATCCCACCACGTCTTGTATAATTCGCCAACACTTTTAAAGAGGTCGGCTTAAAATACATCATCATATCGGCAAATATCCGCTCCACGCATTGCTCATGAAAGCCGTTATGCTGTCTAAATGACAAAATGTATTTTAAAAATTCGCCAAAATCCAATGCGCATTCGCTTGTCATCTCAATTTGCACCGTCCCCCAGTCAGGCTGATTGGTAACAGGGCAATTTGAACGTAAAAGATTGCTATAAAATTGATAGGCTTTTAATTCGCCTTTTTTGGCATTTTTTAAAAACTTGCTATCAATATCATCGCTTAAAATGACTTCATCAGATAAATGATTTAATACATCATCAATACAAATGCCAATAGGTTTTACGATAGCTAATTCATCGCTATTTAAATCAATAATCTCAACGTCCACATTCGCACCAACACAAGCGGATAAATCTTTTTGTAGCGTGATTTTTAATTCATCAATACTGCTAAATTTAGTAAAGTTTAGGCTATTCAGATAGAGCTTTAATGATTTGGATTCTACGATATTTGGCGAATTGGCAGGAATGGCAAAACGAGCCATTGCCACTTGTGAAATACCAATCGGATTTAGCCATGACAATTCAAAGGCTTGCCAAATATCCACGCCTTTTTTTAATTCGTCATGGTAATTATTAAAATCAAATCCCACGTCTTTTAAAATCTCATCTCGTCCGATTTGCCGAGAAATGGGATATAAAATAGTGGGGTCATAAGTTTTTGAATAGGTGGTGCTTTCGCCCAGTACGCCGTGAATGCTCATATTTTACCTTTTTTATTTGATTTATATTAGACTTCCTGCAAAACCCCAAATTAAGGAAAACCGTTCGTGGTGAGCCTGTCGAACCATGACGGTTTTCCGCCACCCTTCGACAAGCTCAGGGCGAACGGAAAACTAGTTTTACAGGAAGTTTATTAAACTAAGAAAGCCGAATTCTTTTACCGTCTTTTAATATTTTATATGCCACGCCATAAAACACCGCACAAAATACCAAAATCGCCAATAACGAATAACCGACATTCACATCAGAATGCCCCAATATGCCATAACGAAAGGCATTGACCATATAAACAATGGGATTTAGTAGGGATAAATTTTGCCAAAATGGCGATAAGTTTTCTAAGGAATAAAACACCCCACCCAAATAAGTCAAAGGCGTTAAAATAAAACTTGGCACAATAGAAATATCATCAAACGAGCGAGCAAATACCGCATTGATAAATCCGCCCAATGAAAATAATACGGACGTGCCAATAATGGTAATCAGCATGATTGGCAAACTGCTAATCGTTAATTTAGTAAAAAATAACGCCACAATACTCACAATCAAGGCAATGGCAAGCCCACGAAATACGCCACCGCCCACATAGCCCAATAATATGGCGTGCTTGGATATGGGAGAGACGAGCATTTCATCAATACTGCCATGAAATTTGGTGCTAAAAAATGATGATACGACATTAGAATAACTGTTGGTAATGACCGACATCATAATGAGACCTGGCACGATAAACTGCATATAGCTCACCCCGCCCATTTCTCCGACACGAGAGCCAATCATTTGCCCGAATATCACAAAATACAGCGTCATGGTAATAACAGGCGGTAATAAGGTTTGGGGCCAAATACGAACAATGCGTTTGATTTCTTTAAATAATAGGGTATTAAAAGCGGTTAATTGATTATTCATAATTTTCCCCATTATTTAATTTATTCTCACCTTTCATCTTGCCTTTATGAAAATGGCTATCCACCACACCCATAAATAATTCTTCTAGGCGGTTGGCTTTATTTCTCATGCTGACAATTTGGATATTTAGATGATTTAATTGGGTAAATACATCATTTAAATGTTGGGTTTTATTTAATGTGATTTCTAAGGTTTTATTATCCACTAAATGAATATGGCTGATATTATTAAGAGCTGGTGCATTTTTTAATTCATCTTTTAAATCAAAGACAAAGGTTTCTAAGGATAACTGCGTAAGCAATGATTTCATCTCAGTGTTAATTAAAATCTCGCCATGATTTAATATGGCGATATATTTACATAACTGTTCGGCTTCTTCTAAATAATGGGTCGTCAAAATAATACTTGTGCCTTCGTCTTTATTGATACGCTCCATAAAATCCCACATAGAACGGCGTAATTCAATATCCACCCCTGCGGTCGGCTCGTCTAATATCAAAAGCCTAGGGCGGTGCATTAAGGCACGGGCAATCATCAGACGGCGTTTCATACCGCCAGAGAGCGAACGAGCCTTGGTATCTTTCTTATCCCACAGTCCCAATTCTTTTAATAAAAATTCGGCTCGTGGCAGAGCGTCTTTCTTTTTTATGCCATAATAACCCGCTTGAATGATAAGAATATCCAAGCATTTTTCAAATTGGTTAAAGTTAAATTCTTGGGGGACAACGCCCAAATGAGATTTGGCAAGGCTTGGATTTTTGTGTAAATCCACACCAAAAATCTCCACCGTGCCGTCTGTTTGGGGAAATAAGGAGCTGATGATGCCAATCATCGTGGATTTACCCGCCCCATTTGCCCCAAGCAAGGCAAAAAATTTGCCCTGTGGCACGGTCAAATCCACGCCTTTTAGGGCGGTAAAGCCATTGGGGTAGGTTTTTTTAAGGTTGGTTATTTTTAAGGCTGGTGTGGTCATGATTTGATTTTTTAAAAATTTTATAATTAAATTAGGACAAATAACAAAAAGACAAATTCACTTTTTAAATAAGTTAATTTATTTAAATCAATACAAGTTAATTAAAAGAAATTGCTTACGTCTGTGATATAAAAATCACCGTCATTATCCGCTTGATAGAGCTTTTTGCCATTTACTTCTATTGCTGTCAGACAACCGTCCCCATATGCCCATGTGTCAATGCAAATAATACCGTTTTGAAATAACACCTGTCCGTCTCGCTGTTCGGTATGCCCGCAAATCACGGTTTTGCCCGAGACATGACCGACATGGTCGCTTTCCAATTTACGCCAGCGTAGGGCATAATCATTTTGTTTGTCCATTGGCAAATATGGGTGAATGGACGCATGACAAAAGATAAAATCGTCCGTTTCATGATAATCCACGGTGTTATTTAAAAAACCCACATAATTAAATGGCAAATGTAAACACTCTGATCGCATGGGCATTAAACCAAAAGATTGCAAGGTTTTATCGCCACCGACTTTTAGCCAAAATTCAAAATCATCTTTGTATTTTAACCCTGCCAGCATAATCAGCTCATGATTACCCATAATAAAGACCGTTTGGCATTTGTTGGGCAAATCCATTAATATATCCAGCACGCCTTTGCTGTCATCGCCACGATTGACATAATCGCCCAAAAATATCAATGTGTCGTCAAGGGTCGGCTGTATGCCGTCTATCAGCGTGGCTAGGGCAACCCTACTGCCGTGAATGTCGCCAATGGCGAAAATTCTTGTCATGATTTACCTTTTAATCAAAAACATAAAATATAAAAACGCCAAATAGCCTAAGCGGTTATCCGCCTAAGCCATTGGAATAATCAGATGAATTATTGCGATTGGGCGATGATATAATCAACCGCGTTTTTCACTTCATCATCAGAGATGTCTGCACCACCACGAGCAGGCATGGCGTTAAAGCCGTTAATGGCGTGGTCATACAAAGTCGCCTTGCCTTTGGCGAGACGTGGTGCCCAGTCAGCCGTACCAATCTTTGGCGAACCCACCAAACCTGTATCATGACACGTGGCACAGATGGCGTTATAGAGCATATCGCCTGGTCTTGCCTCGCCCTCCACCGCAGGAGCTAGCACGGTGATATTAATATCACATTCTTCGCCGTCAAAACAGACTTTACCCACAGGGGCGATACGAGCCACCAGTTGTGGAGACATGGCGATGAGTTTTTTGACCTGAGCACTGTCTTCTGGAATGGTTTCAGTACTATTTGCATGGCTGGTCATCACGCCAGAGATTGCCATCAACATGGCAAAAGATAAAGTTACAATTTTTTTCATTGTCTTATCTCATTTAGCCTTGAATAATCTTGTTATTCTGGGTTTGGAAAATTTACCCTACTATTATAAGGGAAAACAGGGGTAAATTGCCACGTTTTTTATGTAATTTGTAAAAAATTAGCAAGATTTTTTGGTATTTTTACAAAAACATGGTAATTTTGAGAAAAATCTGCTAAAATATCGCCCTTAAATGTGCCTGTAGCTCAGTTGGATAGAGTGTTGGCCTCCGAAGCCAAAGGTCGTGGGTTCAATTCCCGCCAGGCACGCCATTTATTTATCATAAAAAACACGCCCAAAAGCGTGTTTTTTTGTGTTTAGCCTTTTAGCTCAATAATCTCTACCCAATAGCCGTCTGGGTCTTTGATAAAGGCGATGTCTTTCATGCTACCGTCTTCGGGGCGTTTTTGGAATACGACATTATTCTCATCAAACCACGCTACCGCCTCTGCCAAATCAGGCACGGCAAAGCAAATATGTCCAAAGCCTCTGGGGTCGCTGTTGCCGTCATGATAGCTAAAATCAGCATCATTTTCGGTGCCGTAGTTGTGCGTAAGTTCTAGAATACCGCGTTGGCGAGAGACATAAGCGGTCAGGTTCTCTGTGGCAGGCAAATTCTCACGCTCATCTTTGGTCAATTTTGCCAAAAAATATAGGTCAAATTTGGCATCAGGGAATTGACTGTGGCGTAATAGGGTCATACCAAGCACGCCTGTGTAGAATTCTAGCGACTTAACAGGGTCTTTGATACGTAGCATGGTGTGATTAAAAGTAAAGTTCTCAGATGCTGTTGGAATGTCTTTGACACCATCAGCGGTCAAGGCTTGGTCAGGCTGGGGTATGAAAGTCATTAATTTCTCCATTTAGGTTGATATTTGATTGACATTTAATCGATAAAACACTTAGTTGGGATAAGGCAACAAGATTTTGCCACATCGGTAGATTTTAATAAACCTATTGATAAAATCATTCAAAAAAGTTCACTTTACCAGTGGCAACATCATATTCTGCTCCGACAATGGTTAATCGCCCACTATTAACCATGTCCTCCAAACTGCGTGAGCCTGATTTTAACTGGCTTACCGACAGTCGGACATTGGCACGCACGGCACGGTCAATGAACTCATCCATGTCTATCTCGCCATCGTTTGCGGTGAGTATCTCATGTAAATTATACACACTGGGGCGAATCCTATCAACAATGGATTGCAGGTTGGGCGAATAATACTGCTCGGGGTTAATAAGTGTCTCCACGCACGCCGTTACCGCCCCACAGTGGCTATGCCCTAGCACCACCACAAGCTCGGTGCCGAATTTCTCGGCAGCAAACTCTACCGAACCGATCTGACTTGGGGCAACCACATTACCCGCCACTCGGATCACAAACATTTCGCCCAATTTTTGATCAAAAATCAACTCCACAGGCACACGAGCATCCGAACATCCTAAGATAATCGCTGATGGTAACTGCTCTTCTACCAATATGGGCGGGGGTTGGTAATGTTCTTTGGCATTTGTGATTTTTTCAATATAACGCAAATTGCCCGCTTTTAATTGTGCTAACACCGCTTGGGCGTTTAAATTTTTCATTCCAACTCCTTGTTAGCTCTGCCATATGCTCATCACTCATCACCTGGAATGGCAGATGTGTCTACACCAGACATGGATGGTGCTGGTGCCAAATCAGCAATATTTGCACTTTGGACAGGCTGTTCAGGCTTAGGCTCAGCTTGTTGTGGCTTGGTCTCGCTGCTTGTACTCGGCTTAGACTGCTCTGGTATCTCTTTGGGGATGATGGTTGGTGGCATTTTGGGCTGTTCGCCAACATCAGGCTTGCCAGATTTTGCATTGGGCTTGGTATTTGGCTTGGCTTCTTCGCCAAAATCAGCAATATTCTCTTCTTTAACTGCCTTAGGCTTGACCGTCTCTTGACTGCTCTCTTCTTTTGGTGCTTCGGCAGGGATTTCTTTTTTGGTGGGTTGTAATTTTACCGAACGGGGTGCTTCTTCAGAAAAATCCACAAACGTCTCTGGACGTTCATAGTTATCCACCATGCTCACATAGCGACCCATTTCTTCAGGCATGGGTGTCACGCTTTTTGGCAGTCCAAAATCTATCACTCTTATCGTCCCCAATGCTTCTTGGGTGCTACCCATGATGCCATAGGTTAGGATATAACGTTGTTCGTTATTGGCATTATGATAGCGAAAATAAGCAAATTTTTCACGGTCGCTCCGCCCTTTGAGATATTCGGTAATAATCTCATTTTGAGCCACGTCCATCACTTGCACCGTCCAACGTTTTTTGTTATCTTCAAAAAACTTCTTGCCTTTAAACTCAGCAGGATAATTACGCAAATCTCGCACCACCGTCGCAAAATCAATGGGTGGCACTTCCTTGGAGAGTTCATTTAAATTGTCAATGGTCACCGGCAAAGCAAAGTCCTCTGCAACCGCTTGGGTTTTTTGACGCTCTTTGGCAGTCGCTGGCGTGCCATGGGAGAGCGACATTAAGAACCACAATATCAACATGATGCCTGCCATGACAAGCCACATCACCGTCTGTCTTCTGGACTTTTTGTTAATCATCGCTACACTTTGGGTCATGGTTTTGCCTTGTTATGTAAATTAATTAAAAACAATAATTAGGGCGTGCCTGCCTTTGGTATTTGCCATGAAAAAATACCTGTTTAAAAAAGCAGGGGAATCGCACGTTTTCAAGGAAAAGTCCGCAGTTGATATTAAAATATCAACAAGGGCTGTGACTTCGAGCCACAATCCGACCACTTAATTTTAAAAATGAAATAAACAAATCTTAAAATCACACAGTTAAGTAGTCGGATAGCCATTTTTCATGCAAAAATTGATTTAAAATGTTAAGTTTTTACCTTATCTTATAAAAATGTTATCAACGGCAAGCACGCCCTAAATACTTCACACTCAACCTAAAATAGCAACTTATTGATTGTCTCATAATTATTTTTTGGATTGTAGGGGCAAATCATATTCGCCCTTGATAAATCAAGCACTTATATCAAGTTGAGAATGGAGCAATAGTTATGATAAATACCCATCAATGCCATCTAACACTTGTTCGAGCAGTACCATCTCAAAATCCTTGGTGACAAACGCCTTACCCAACGTCTCCAACAACACCAAGCGGATGGAGCCATTTTGCACCTTTTTATCATGCCCCATCAGGTTGAGTGCCACTGCTGGGTCAATGGCTGGCGGACATACTGGCAAATCAAACGTCCTAAGCAGTGCCACCACACGCACCACATCATCACGACCAATCAGTCCCAGCTTATGCGACATCGCCAATGCTTGTACCATGCCCACCCCCACCGCTTCGCCATGGAGCCAGTTGCCATAGCCCATGTGGGTCTCGATAACATGACCAAAGGTATGACCAAAATTCAATAAAGCACGCACGCCTGATTCACGCTCGTCGCTGGCGACAATTTGAGCTTTATAATCACAGCAACGATATACCATTTCACCGAGTATGTTGGCATCTCTAGCGTTGATTTTGGTGGCATTGGTTTCAAGCCAATCCAAAAAATCTTTATCAAAAATCAGGGCGTATTTTACCACTTCTGCCAGTCCTGCTGCAAACTCTCTTTTGGGCAATGTCTCAAATGTCGTCATATCCGCCAGTACGCACACGGGTTGCCAAAATGCCCCAATCATATTCTTGCCAAGTGGATGATTGATGCCCGTCTTGCCACCTACGGACGAGTCCACCTGTGCCAATAACGTGGTCGGCACCTGAATAAAATTCACGCCACGCATAAAACTTGCCGCCGCAAAGCCTGTCATGTCACCAATCACTCCGCCACCCAAGGCGATGAGCGTACAATCTCGGGCAAAATGATTTTTCATTAACGCATCATAAATAGCATTGACATGCTCTTGGTTTTTGTACTGTTCACCGTCAGGCAGAATACAGCTCGCCACCGTCAAACCTGTCGCCATCAAACACTCGCTAAAATCAGTCAAATACAAAGGAGCAACTGTACTGTTGGTAACAATAAGCACCTGCTTACCCTTGATAAAAGGCAAAATAGGGCCTGCCAAATCTATCTGACCTGTGGGGCTGGCACCGATAAAAATGGGGTAATCATGGCTCTGGGTATGAACGCTAAGCGTACTGGCAATGTGTGTCATGGGTACTTACTACTGAGTGATGATGGAAAAATAAGGGTGGATTAAAACAAACAAATCAAGCTAATTTATATGACACTCGATTTACTCTCAATATCTTTGGCATAAGCAATTAGGATGTCTAATATCTCATTCATCATTTGTTTAGGATAAGCACGTCCTGTTGCAACAGTGATGTCCGCCACTTCTTTGTATAAAGGAGCCCGCCTTTGGTAAAGCATCTCCAAGACCGCTCTGGGGTTGTCATTTTTTAACAAAGGGCGATTTTTATCTTTTTTGGTGCGATGAATTTGGGTGTCCACACTGGCATCCAAAAATATCACCAAACCACGTTGCAGATACTCACGGTTGCACTCACGCTCTACCACGCCACCACCTGTGGCTAGCACAATATCTGGCATGGCAGACAGCTCGTCCATGGCATGGCTTTCTCGCTCACGAAAGCCCGACTCTCCTTCTTTGGCAAAAATCCAAGGAATATCCGCCCCTGCCTTTTCGCTGATATACCAATCTGCATCCAAAAAGGGTCGTTTTAGATGTTTGGCAAGCAGTTTACCAATGGTTGTCTTGCCTGCCCCCATGGGTCCCACCAAAAAGATGGATGGCAATAGATGGGCATAGTGATGAATGGGTCTTTCAACCAAAACTTCTTCAATCACTGCCGTTTCTTCTACATTCATAATGATGTCGCTAAAAATAAATGCTTTATCATACAAGGTTTGGGCGATTATGGCTAGTGATTTTTTGTGAACGCAAAATAAAAAGCAGACCAATCGCCTGCTTTTTATTTAAATCATCAAGATTAGTAGCGACTAACGCCATCATTGACGATGCGTGGTGTAACAAAGATAAGGAGCTCTTCTTTGTTGTTAAGTCTAACGTCATTTCTAAACAAACGACCCACCCCTGGTAAATCACCCAAGAAAGGCACTTTATTTTGGTTGTTACCAATGGTGTTCTTAAAGACACCGCCCAGCACCACAGTCTGACCATCTTCTAAGATGACATTAGTTTTTATCTCATCTGTATTAAGAATTGGCACGCCCAATACCCTACTACCAGAGTCTGCCGAATTGGTGATTTCTAGGTCTAGACCAATCTTCCCCTCTGGGGTGATATTTGGTGTGGCAGATAGCACTAAGGCTGCTTCTTTGAAACTGACGCTCGTTGCACCGCTGGCTGCTGCCTCTTGATAAGGAATCTCTACCCCAGATGATATTTTTGCCGTTTGCTTGTCGGTTGTTAAGACCTTTGGTGAAGAGATGAGTTCCCCTTTATTATCCGCTTGCATCGCTGATAATTCCAAGCCCAGTGCATAGTTATCAATGTTTAAAAGTCCCAACGATATGCCGCTTGTCGCTGTAACACCCAAATCAACAGCAAAGTTACCAAAGCGTGATTCGGTATTTGAAGAAGACAAACCATTCATGCCACGAATGTCAAACTTGTTACCAGTTCTATTAAAACCCCATCTAACACCCAACTGTTTGGAGAACGAATCCGAAGCATTCACAATGCGAGCTTCAATCATTACCTGCTTGACAGGAATATCAATGGTTTCAATCAATTGGCGTACATTATTAATGCTTCGTGCTGTATCATTAATAATGATGGTGTTAGTGCGAGCGTCAAAGGTGGCATTACCACGTGGGCTAAGCAGTGAATTGTGATTGTTAGCCGAACCAATTGTGCTACTTGCACTGCCCACTCTGCCTATCAATTCATGGATATCCTCTGCTTTGGCATAATTTAGGCGAATGTATTCTTGACGAATGGGTTCTAATTCATCCACTCTTCTGGCATCTTCTAACTCTTTGATTTCTGCAGCAGCTATCTCGTTAGCAGGTGCCACCAAAATCACATTGCCATTTTTACGCTGACCTAAACCCTTGCTTTTTAGGATGATATCCAAAGCTTGATCCCATGGCACATTCATCAGTCGTAGCGTAATATTGCCCTGTACATTGTCATTGGCAACAATATTCAAATAACCCTGATTGCCACTGGCGTTATCATTCACAAACTTAGCCAGCACATCCAAAACAGTACGCACTGAGACATCCTGAAACTCCATAGACAGGGGCTCACCGGTATAAACCTTCTCTTCTAAGGTAGGCTCACGCAACATCTTAGGTGGTAGCACTGATACATTTAAGGTGGAACCTGACTGATACGCTTGGTATTCAAAGTCCCCTGTCATGTTGATGGTAATCACACCGTTTTGACCTTGGTTGGTTGCATTAACATCTGCAACCAATCCATTGCCAGCAATACGTCTTAATAGATGGCGTGGAATGGTCGTGCCAGTGGTGCGAATCACCAATTTGTTGCCTTGGCGTTGTACATCTACAGGAATAGATTCATTGGTCAAGCTGACAACAACATCGCCACCTTGAGCATTACCTGTATAATTAAATGCCGAAATGCCTTCATAATTTGTCGCCAAAGAAGAGCTGGTCGGTGCAAGTAGCGGATTAACCCTTACTGTCATTGGCTGATTAGATGCTGGGGCAACAGATGGATTTACCACCACTTGATTGCCCTGCTTGACATTTACAAGGAGATTATTGCCTTCAATGGTGCTGGTATAGCTTGCCTGTTCTTTTAAATCAATCATCAAGCGTGTCATCGAACCATTATTTAGTGCAGTTACTTCATTGACCACACCACGGTTAATGGGCATGCTTCTTGGCAATCCACCACTGCTGACTTGGTTAAAATCAAGTGTCAGTTGTTTGCCACCTGCCTGCTGGTAGGCAACAGGGGTTACAGGCTGACCATCAAAAGCAACCTTAATTTGTGTGGTGTCAGCACTGATTTGGTTGGCTGATAAACCTTGAATGGCTAAAGCATGTGCCTCAATCGCCATAAAACTGATTGCCAACGCAGAGTAAGCAAAGGCGGATTTTTTGGTTAAAAAATTCATTATTTTGTCCTCAGAATAAATCTAGTTGGCTCTGTTAATTTGGTGACACCAACGGAGTGGTTTTTTCAACGTATTGCTCATCAACATCTTTGACAATCTCAATAAGATTGATTTGCGTTGCTGTAATCTCAGCAATGCGACCATGGTTTTTGCCCAAATAATTGTTTTTTTGAACATCATGAACCATACCATCTGGTGTTTGTACCAATCCAAATTCCTGTCCATTGGGAGCGGTTACTTTGCCACGATAGGTCAGTTCGGTCAATTCATAAGACTCAAGCGGCTCTTTCATCCGGTTCTCATCTGGCTTCACCGAAGGTGCCTGTTCTCTGACTTGCTGGCGTTCGCGCAGGCTTTTTGCCACGAAAGGACTAGGCTCACTTTGAGCAGCATAAGCAAAATCTTCAATGTGAAGTGGCTCTGGTGGTGGCTCAATGGCTTGCGGTCCTTGACTGCGAATTTTTTGCATCTCAGACTCAGCAATACTAATGCGATCAGTACAACCCGTCATTAATAATAATGCCAGCAATAAACCAACACCGACCTTAGAAGAATTATTTATCATCATTGACCTCCTTCGGTTGTTGCATTCAAATCCACGCCTTTGGAGCGATAAGTCTTAGTTTGCAACACCAGTTGTAACTCGGGCATTCTATCAAGCGATGGCTGTGGGTTTTTAATTTCAAAATCATGCATGGTGATGATTCGTGGCAATGCCGCAATACCACTCACAAACGAGCCAAATTGATGGTAATCACCCAAACCAATGATTTGAATCGGCTGCTCAATGAAAAACTCTTGCTCCACCTCCGCCTGCACTGAGATGTCTTGGAATCGCACACCGCTACCACTGCCCACCATGTTAATACCATCCACCAATTCAGGCACACGAGTATCGGTGGGTAGCTGTGCTAGTAAGTCAGCAAAGTCAGTTTTCATTTGTGCCACTTGCTCTTCATAAGCTTGCAAATGGCGAGCTTTGGATTCTTTTTCTTTATACTGATCTAGCAATACTGATTGCTGTGCTTCTGCCGCTTTGATCTCATCAAGCTTTTTGGAGACTAACATAAACCAAGCAAGTGCCAAGATAAATGCCACCAACATCGCCAAGATAAAGATCTTGACCGGCATTGGAGCAGAGCCATAGTTTTGACCATTTAAGGAATTAACCTCCGCCATAAACTTCTTGGAATCAAAAGCAGACTTTTTAGGCTTAGAACCTGCTTTTTTACCCTTGGCTTTTGCTTTGGATTTACCCAAGCCACCCAAGCCTTTTGGCTTTGATAAATTTGGCTTGCCAAGTTTAATTTTTTTCTTGCCACTCTCCTCTGGGGTAGCAGCCGCATCGGTAGCTGGTTTGGATTTTTTAAAAGGTGATTTCATAATTGACCTCCTACTTGGGTACTACCATCTGTAGGTGTAGGTTGTGCATTTTGAGTATTAGGAGCATCAGTCGCTTCTGTATCCACGGTGGTGTTATTAGTAGGTGCAGATGGCGGTGTTGTCTCACTTGTGGTTGAAGGTGTTTGAGCTGGGGCATTATCAACACCAATCACTGACACCTCGGGCATCTCTTGGTTGTCCATGCCTTGGCTATCCACAGTGACGGGTGGCAAAGCAACGTCTTCACCAGCTGAATCAGTAGCTTCATCTTTGGCTTCTTGATATTGAATCTTGGTGGTTGCCACGAATTCTACATAGCTATCCTCAGGATAGACAGAACGGGCACCTGCATTAGCCACTTGCTGAGAAGGTGTACCTTGATACGCTTGTATGCCACTCTTAATACTCACTACCGCCGAACCATCTAACCACTCACTGGCATTTAGATTACGCACTAGGTTTGCCACAACGTTGGGGTTGGCAGCAAAACCTGTCAATCTAATAACATCACCTTCACGCTTAATGTTATTTAAATACATGGTATCTCTTGGGATGGCTCGGGCAATGTTGTCCCACACACGTACGGGAACCGAACGGCGACCCTGCAAATCTTGAATGACTTTCATCTGAGCCAACATTTGCTCGCGTTGAGCTTCCAAATCTTCAATCGATTTTAGGGCGACATCAAGCTGAGCGTTGGCATCTTCAATACGTTTATTGGCATTTTGTTGATTGGTTAAATCTCTATTTAAAATAGACAAAACCAAAATCGTCGCTAAAATGGCAAGTCCAGCGGTGGCAGCAGCTAAAAGATTAAACTCTTTATTTCTACGCTCACGCTGTTCTTTACGCCATGGTAATAAGTTAATGCGTGCCATCAGTCAAACCCCCTTAAAGCCAATCCACACGCTGCCATCAGGCTTGGTGCATCTTTTTGGAGCATAACGGTATCAATGCGTGAGTCAATGGACATGCCCTCAAAAGGATTTGCCACCGACACCATGCCCCCAACACGTTGTTGCACCATCTGTGCCAATCCTGGCAATGCCGAAGTACCACCACACAAAATGATGTGATCAACATTGTTGTATTCGCTAGATGAGAAATAAAATTGCAATGAACGGCTGATTTGTTGGACGATATTTTCCATAAAAGGCATCAGCACACCCTCATGATAATCAGCAGGCAAAGTATGTTCGTGCTTGCCAATGGTGGCATCATGATAAGGAATGCTATAACGTGACTGAATCTCTTCGGTCAGCTGAGCTCCACCAAAACCTTGCTCACGGTTATAGATGAACTCACCGTCTTTGGCGATATATAGCGTGGACTGCTTATGCCCCAAATCAATGAGTGCCACCACCTGTGGGTCATTAGGCAGGTTATCCACCATCAAACTAAACGCACGCTCAATGGCATGGGACTCAATGTCCATCACTTTGGCTGTCAAGCCACCCATCAAGAGAGCCTCAACACGCTGTTCCACGTTCTCAGAACGGGAAGCGGCAAGCAAAACTCGCACCAAATTCGGGTCGGTCGCCGAAGGCCCTAGCACCTCAAAATCCATATTCACCTCTGCTAGTGGATATGGAATATACTGCTCAGCATCTAGCTTGATTTGTGCCTCACGGTCAGCATCAGACATGTTTGTTTCCATGTCAATGATTTTGGTGATGACCGCCGAGCCTGACACTGCCGTTGCAGCATCTTTGGCACCAGCACCAGAGCGACGCACCAAACGAGCGATGGCCTCGCCCACTTCTTCGTTATTGACAATATTTTTATCAACAACCCAGCCCGGCTCTAATGGCTCAACGCCATAAGACTTCAAATGAAGTCTTCCTTGTTGCTTTGTTAGTTCAACAAGTTTAACGGAAGTGGTACTGACATCTAAGCCGAGAAGATGCCGACCCTTAGGAGAAAAAGATAGTCCCACAGACTTTATCCTTATATTTTTGATGCCAACCGAACAAAAACAGCATCGTTTCGGTTATAATAGTGGCTTTTGAAAGTACAGTGCGTTACTGTTTTACACCAATGATGCCAACTTCACAGTTTTATTTACCAGTTTTGTTGGAAATCTGCTATACTTAGCTGTAATTTTAACATGAATTTTTCAAAATTAACATGCTTTGTAACGCATTCTTTACACAAAGAATATGATACAACATTTTGACAACAATTTTAACCACCTAGAAACGCTATGTCTCAAAAAAATTCTGCCGTTCGTCTGATTTCTTACCTAAAAAACCTAATTTTGGCAATTTTTGCTCTAATTTTTATCTTAGTGCTAACTTTTCCAATTGGGTTTTATGGCATGGCAATGTATCTTGAACCGAGCTTGCCAAACATCAAAGAATTAAAAACCATGCCCCTAGAAATGCCCCTACAAATCTACACCGCAGACAACAAACTCATCGGGCAGTATGGCAACAGGTATTCACTGCCTGTGGCATATGAAGACATTCCTGAGACCATGATTCAAGCGTTTTTGGCGGCAGAAGACGACACCTTTTTTGAACATACTGGCATTAGCGTCAAGGGGCTTGGGCGTGCCATTACTGAGATGATTTCAACCACGGATGGACAAACGGGCGGCTCTAGCATCACTCAGCAGGTTGCCAAAAACTACTTTTTAAGTCCTGAACAGACCTTTGAACGCAAACTCAATGAGATGTTCATCGCCCGAAAAATCGAAAACGAACTCAACAAACAAGAAATCATGACCTTATATGTCAATAAGATTTATTTAGGTCAAGGGGCATATGGCATCCGTGCTGCTGCCAAACGTTATTATAGCAAATCGCTAGATAACCTAACCGTGGCAGAGATGGCGATGCTGGCAGGCTTGCCCAAAGCCCCATCCGACTTTAATCCTGTCATTAACCCCAAACGTGCCTTAGAGCGACGCAACTGGATTATCGGGCGAATGCTTGCCGAAGGTTACATCACCAAAGCCGAGCACGACGAAGCACTGTCTGCTGACATCGGGCTAAACATGTATCAAGAGCGGTTGGATGTCAATTTGCCTTATATCGCTGAGATGGCACGCTCCGCCTTGGTTGAACGCTATGGCACGCAAGTCATGGACAGTGGCTGGCGAGTGCAACTGACCATTGATAGTACCGACCAAATCAAAGCAAGGCAATCCATTTTAAATGGCACTTATGGTCACAACGCTTCTGCCAATACCACTTATCGTGGTGTTGAAGCATTGACAGGCAACTTAGCCAATTTTAAACCCTTTACGTTTAGGGATGGTGAGCGATTTCGTGATATGCTCCCCGCCAAAGTGGTAGAAGTCAAAAACGGTCAAATCCGAGCCGAGCTCCAATCAGGCGAGACCGTGCGTGTCATCATGAACATGCATTACGCTGACAGCAGAGTTGGGGGCAAGCGTCGTGGCTTTGGCACCAATTTGGTCGCTGGTGATAGAAAAGAGCTAAAACCCGCCATTGAAGTGGGTAACATCATCAGAGTCAGCAAACAAGGCAACAGCTGGTATGTGACTCAACCGCCACGCACCCAAGGGGCATTGGTGGCGATGAACCCCCAAAATGGTGCCTTAGAAGCCGTGGTTGGTGGTTTTCACTTTAACCAAAGTAAATTTAACCGTGCCACCCAAGGTTATCGCCAACCGGGCTCCATCATCAAGCCATTGGTCTATGCCGCCACTTTTGAGAACACCAAACTAAGCCCCAGCGACATCATTTCAAATGACCCCATCGTTATCGGCAACTGGCGACCCAAAAACGCTGGCGGGGGTGCAGGCGGTGCTGTCTCCATCTCTAACGCTTTGGCACGCTCGCTCAACCTGCCTTCCATCCGCATGATGCAACGAGCAGGGGTTGAGCCCACCCGTGAGATGTTGTCTTATTTTAGCCTAGAAAAAGACCGTCTGCCACAATCTTTGGCATTGGCACTAGGGGCAACCGATGCCACCCCCTTACAAATGGCAACCGCTTATGCCACATTTGCCAATGGCGGTCATCGCATTCAACCTTACATCATCGAACGCATTTATAATTTTCACAACGAAACCATTTTCCAAGCCAATCCCGTCCAAGCCTGTGCCGTATGCTTTAACAAAGAACTAAGCAAGGTAAATACTCGCCTGCTAGATGGCTTTGGTCATACAGAAAATGACAAATCAGTCCAAGACAAAGACGACAACACCGACAGCCAATCCAATCAAAAAGAACAAGACCCGCCACAAAGTGCCGACCGCACTAAGGCTCTAATCGCCCGTGCCAATGCCGCCAAAAAAGAATTGCAATCACGTCAAGACGACCATCGCAACGAACACCCAACTTTGGATGCCGCCCCCATCTTTGACCGCCTAAACCCCAAACAAGCCATTCAGTACGGCATCTCAGAGCAAGCCCCACGCATCCTATCGGTGCGTACCACTCGATACATGAGTAGCATGTTAAAAGACGTGATGACAAGTGGCACCGGCAGAAGGGGCAACTTTCGCTCTGACCTAGGGGGCAAAACCGGCACCACCAACCAAGCCAAAGACGTGTGGTTTGCAGGCATCCAACGCAATCATGTGGCAGTGGTTTGGCTGGGCTATGATGAGCCAGCATCACTTGGTTCAGGTGCCTTTGGTGGCACACTTGCCATGCCGATTTGGACTGATTTTATGAGACACCAACTAAGGGGCGAACCCATCAAATGGGTGGATGATGGCAATATCGCCAAAAGCAAAAAGACCGAGCAAAAAGTCATCAGCATCACCGATGACAACGAAGCCGAAGCCATCGAAGAGATTGCCCAAGACGAACTAGAAAGAGAAGAGCTGGCACGAGAAGAAGCCGAGCAAGCCCTTGCCGATGAGTTCTTGGGCGAAGACATCGCCGAAAGCTCTGGCGATGAGATTATCCCCGAAGGCGACGGCGAGCCTATCAATGACTAACCCGTCCCAAACAAAAACACGGCTTATCTCTAAGCCGTGTTTTTTATCACTGATTTTATTTTTTCTCTTTTTCGGGTCTGACCCAGTTTTCAATGACAACTTGCTTACCACGAGCAACCGTCAATTTATCATCAGGCGTATCTTTGGTAATCACAGACCCTGCCCCAATCGTGGCATTTGCTCCAATCTTGACAGGGGCAACCAGCGAGCTATTACTGCCCACAAAGGCATTATCGCCAATGTGTGTTTTAAATTTATTCACGCCGTCATAATTACAAGTAATCACCCCTGCTCCAATATTAACATCACGCCCCACATCAGCATCGCCAATATAGCTTAAATGGCTAACTTTCGCCCCTTGATTTAATGTGGATTTTTTGATTTCTACAAAATTGCCAATTTTGACTTTATCTTTAATATCCGCTTTTGGGCGAATATGGGCAAAAGGACCAATGGCAACATCTGCCCCAATGGTACTATCATCAAGCACGCAATTTGGCTTGATGTGAGTGTTATTACCAATGGCACAATTAGAGATGACATTGCCCGCATCAATCTGCACATTATCGCCCAATACCACATCGCCTATAAAAACGGTGTTAATATCAATAAACACATCACTACCGCATTTTAATGAGCCGCGAATATCCACACGAGTTGGGTCGGCAAATTGCACGCCATTTAATTGTAATTCGTGAATCAGATAAGCCTGATAAGTACGTTCTAAATTGGCAAGTTGAATGCGGTCATTCACGCCGTCTATTTCAAATTCAAACGTTGGGCTAATAGTTCTAATCTCAATATTATCCGCCACCGCCATTTTAATAATATCCGTCAGATAATATTCGCCTTGGGCGTTGTTATTATCGAGCTTTGGCAAATAAGTGTGCAATAGAGCATTATCCACACAATAAATACCGCTATTGATTTCTTTAATTTGTCTTTGGGCATCGGTGGCATCTTTTTGTTCCACAATGGCGATGACTTTATCATCTTGGCGGACAATTCGCCCAAGCCCAAAAGGATTCTCCACGCTCATTGTCAGCATACTAATGCCATGTGTGTTTTGTTCAATAAGATTTTGCAAAGTATCCAATCTTGTCAATGGCACATCGCCATACAAAATCAGGCTTTTGCCGTCTTTTGGCAAATGGGGCAATGCCATTTGCACCGCATGACCTGTACCGAGCTGTTCGGCTTGCTCCGCCCATATCAAATCGCTGTCGCTAATCTCATCTTTGACCATTTGACCATTATAACCATAAATCAAAATGGTGTTATCGGCATTTAATGAACGGCAAGTATCTAGCACATGGCAAAGTAGTGGTTTGCCTGCTAAGGTTTGTAATACCTTTGGCTTAACCGATTTCATGCGAGTGCCTTTGCCGCCTGCCAAAATGATGATATTTAACATGGTAAATCCTTACTAAAATTAGGTAAAATGATTATAACATGGAATGTGGAAAAACATAAAATCAGATAAATTTATACAACCGCTTGAACTATTATTTATCAATAATATACTCAAATTGATTTTGGTGGTAATTCATAAAAGCATAGCCATAAAAATAACAAATACCACCGCCGACATCACCCCTGCCAATATGTCATCAATCAATATCCCAAATCCGCCAGAGACATTTTTATCTACCCATTTAATCGGAAAGGGCTTAATAATATCAAAAAAACGAAATAAGATAAAAGGCATGATGACATAAAGCAGAATATTCATAGGGGTAAATATATCCAATGCTTTATAGTCCATTAAAAAAACCGTTGGCAATAATGCAATCCACATACCCACCCATTCATCAAAAACAATATGCGGGTCATCGTGGGTATTCATCAAATCAGACGTTTTGCCACAAATATAACTGCCAATCAGACAGCCCATAATGGTAATTATCAAAAACCCCCAAAATCCCAACAAAAGCATGGGCAAAGCAATAATAACTCCGCCTACCGTCCCCCAAGTGCCAGCGGCTTTTTTGGGCAAGCCAGAACCCAAGCCAATCCCTAGCCAATATACGCATTTTTCAAAGGCGGTGGCGGTCGGCGGACAGGGCAGACAAGGGTTTGATTTACGAATGTCGGGTTTGTGGTTGGTGGCTTGGCTCATTCTATGGTCTTATTTATTGAGTTTTGATATGATAAAGTATTTCGCTCAAACGAGAACCCACATCATCAATATCATCAATTTGGCTTAATTTTTGAATGGGTGCTTTGGACAAAGTATGCCAAGTTGTTTTAAAATTTGGCACATCATTTTCTTGGTTAGTATTCATATTTTCTTGATGGCGGAATTTGTGTGTTAAAAAATTAACACTGTGCGTATATTCAATATAAGGACCATGATTAGATGATAAATCATAGCCAATCAGATAAAAGTCTTTTTGACTGTCAATGGTTCGATAATCAAAAAGATATTGCCAACTACCATATCGTCCATGACCGTAATAAAAGATAAGTTTATTCCCTTCGGCTTCAATCTCCAATTCTGGGGCAAAATATACGCCACCGTCTTCATTTTCGGACGCAAATAATGCTTTATTTGCCAAAACTTTTTGGTAGCCTTGATTGGTTTTAAATAAAATAACAATCCCACGCCGATTTCTATCCACCATATCGCCAGAGTATGTTTTTTCCCATGCTGATTTTTTAGTGTCTTTGATGAGTAACACGCAGTCTTTTTTGCCGTCTTTATTAAAATCAGCTTGGCAATGTGTTTCGGTTAATTTAAATCCCTTGGGGATAAATTTTTGAAAAGATTGATTATTGGCAAATGCTTGATTGCATAAACCACAAGATAATAAAACTGCCAAAATAAATTTATTCATAATTAACACCTTTTGATTGCAAGCATTTATCAAAAATGCTCCCACCCTTTTACCAACAATTCCACTTGTTTTTTATCATGTAAAAATACCAACCCTTTATCCGCCACAATTTGCCCAATGGGATAAATCGGCATATCAGGATTTTGCTGTTTAAATAAATCAAGTTTAGCAGAAGGCATGGTAAAGCACAACTGATAATCATCGCCCCCATTGATTTGGTGTTGCCATTTTTGGGCGTGGGGCAAGGCATCAAGCAGGGCATGGCTTGGTATGGCATCAAGGTCAATCACCGCCCCCACGCCACTTGCCGTCAAAATATGCCCCAAATCCTGCCCCAAGCCGTCTGATATGTCAATCATGCTGTTTGCAAAGCCGATAAGTTGTCCCCCAAGTGCCACCTGTGGGGCAGGGTATTGCATTGCTTGGCGTAGTTCGTGGGGCAGACTGTCTGGCGGTCGGTTGGCGTGTCCGTCCCCGTTCAAATCATCCAAAATCCCATGCAGGGCAAGGCTTGCAAGCCCCACCGCACCACTTACGCACACCACATCACCCACGCACGCCCCCTGCCGTGTGATTGCCCGATTGGACGGAACAAAACCCAAAGCGGTAACCGAAATCGTCAAAATAGGCGAGCCTGTGGTATCACCGCCAATCAGCTCCACGCCAAAGGGCGTGCAAGCGTCCGCCAAACCGTGTGCAAACGCCCTGCAAAAATCATCGTTCGCCATAGCTTTTGGCAAGGACAGTCCCACCAAAATGGCGTAAGGTGTTGCCCCCATGCTGGCAAGGTCGGACAGATTGACCGCCACCGACTTGTAGGCAATGGCGTGCGGACAGGTCTCATGGACAAAATGCCGTCCTGCCACGAGCGTATCCACACAGCTGACAAGCTGGCTATTTGGCGGAATGTGGCTTATCGCACAATCATCGCCAATGCCCAAAATGGTGCTTGGGTGGCGTGTGGTGGCGTGTTTAAAATGGGTGTAGATTAGGGAGAATTCGGACATGGTTATTTATTTAATGATTTGGCAGTAGTTCAAAAAGTATGCTGAACTAGGTTTTCCGTTCGCCCTGAGCTTGTCGAAGGGTAGGAAAACCGTAGGTTGCCCAAGCTCACCACGAACGGTTTTCTTAATAGCATACTTTTTAAACCAGAACCAATGATTTTAAAAAAGGGCAGAATTATTGAACCGACCCCCAAATCTTAGACATAAGATTAAAGGTTAGGTTGTTGCAAG
>ERZ1023440.52-NODE-52-length-52312-cov-11.552864_pt1 | contig 52312 bp, 55 predicted proteins | sample MGYA00380520_ERZ1023440 | MGnify/ENA primary metagenome ERZ1023440 (study PRJEB33173, sample SAMEA4830335) | metagenome | study: EMG produced TPA metagenomics assembly of the PRJEB25223 data set...
ATCGCCACTCTTCAGCATCGCGCAAAGCATCATCTCTTGCCGGTCGGCATCGGCGGCGTACTCGAGCCCTTACAAGTCAGTCCTACCATTATTGAAGACAATTGCTTTATCGGCGCGCGCAGCGAAATCGTGGAAGGCGTTATCGTCGAAAAAGGCTCGGTCATCTCCATGGGCGTTTATATCGGACAATCCACGGAAATTTACAACCGCATGACCGGAGAAATTACTTACGGACGCGTTCCCGCAGGTTCTGTGGTCGTTTCCGGCAACCTGCCTGCCGCCGACGGCAGCCACAGCCTGTATTGTGCTGTCATCATCAAACAAGTTGATGAAAAAACGCGCAGCAAAACAGGCATTAACGAACTATTACGCAGTTAATTTCTTCCCAACACGGCATCACAGGACCTTGCTTTATTTCTGCGCTGCCGCCTGCTAAAATGCCAATGTTACTTTTTGTAAAACTGGAGATTCCGATGAAAAAAGCCATGTCACTTGCCAACACCCTAATCGCGGCGATACTGCTTGCAGGCTGCGGCAGCAAAGCGATTTCCACCAGCAATCAATACTGCCACGCTGAAAAAGAAGACACTTCCGGCGCAGGACGCAAAGCCGTGCTGATTTGCGACGGCAACCGTGTTTTAGCCTCTTCGGAAGCGCAAGCCTTATTATTGCCGAACATCTCCGTGAGCTTCGCCCCGGGCGGCAAAGTAATTAAAGCTGGCGACATCACGCGCCAATCGGCAAACCGCGTCGGCAAAAGCGATGAAGACACCTGCGTGCGCGCCTTCATCAATGCCGCCCACAAATTCCAAAGCAATGCCGAGAAATTAGGCGGCAGCAAAGTTACGAATTTCTACAGCTACTACGACCGCAAACCGATGAAAAACGGACAATACGCCTGCGAAGTCGGTACTTTCCACGGTCGCGTAGTCATGAAAGGCGATGTGGCAAAATAATTTCCGACACAGCTAAAAATAATTCTGCCTGCCGCATAAGGGCAGGATTATTTATTTCTTCCTTATGAAAACAGAATCCGGCTATCAATTTCGCATTGCAGATTGGGTGGCGGCATCCAACCGCCTGCATCAGACAGAACAATGGCAGGCTTGGGCACAAGGCGAACTGTCCTCAGACGAGCTGCCGGAGCAGGCGCCGGATGTGAGCTTTTTACCGCCCCTGCAAAGACGCCGCCTAGGCTTGTCCGCGCGCCTCTTATTTGCCGCGGCGCAGTCCTTGCTGGCGGAAAATGCGCATTGTCCGCTGGTCTTGGTCTCGCATGACGGCGAAATCAACCGCAGTTTCGAGCTCTGGCAAAGCCTGTTGACGCAAACCGGCGTATCGCCCACTTCTTTCGGACTCTCCGTGCATAATGCCTTGGCGGGACAATGGTCGATGCTGCGCGGCGACATGAGCGAACATACCGCAATTGCCGCCAAAACCGAAGCGCTGGAAATCGGCGTTCTCGAAGCATTGGGAATCTTGGCAGACGGTGCGCAACGCGTGCTGCTCGCCGTAGTTGACGAACCGCTGAAAACACAATATTCCGTCAGCCCTGTCATTCGCGCACCCTTTCCCTATGCCCTAGCCATGACGATTGAAGCCGGCGATGACTGGCAATTAAGCCTCTCGCCCCAAGCGCAAGCACCAAGCACGGAGCATTACTGGAGCGCGCTCGACTGGCTGCGCCACGTCTATCAAGGCGAGCGCGATTGGACGCAATCTTACCCGCAACGGTGCTGGCGATGGTCGCGCAAATAAATCGTCTTTGGCGCCTGCTCGCCACAGGATTCGGCTTTCTGCTCTTCGGCATTGTCGGCTTCTGCTTTAATCTGGGGCTTACGCCTTGGGCGCGCAAAAAAAATGCCGGTCTTGCCCAGCAAAAACGCATCCGCCGCTTTGTAACCGCCAGCTGGCGCTATTTTTCTTATTATTTGGTGCTAAGCGGCACCGTCAAAGTCGAATTTCAGGGCTTTGAACGCTTGGGACGTGCAGGACAGCTGATTCTCGCCAACCATCCTTCTTTATTAGACGTGGTTTTCATCTTAAGCCGCCTGCCCGAAGCCAACTGCATCGTCAAAGCCGATTTGCTCAATAATCCCGCCATGGCAAACCAAATCCGCGCCTGCGGCTTTGTGCCGAATGAAGAAAGTCTGGAATTTGTGGACAAAGTGCATGATATTTTGCAGAAAGAATGCCTGCTCATCTTTCCCGAAGGCACGCGCACAGGCTGGGACGGCAAAATCGCCTTCCATCGCGGCGCCGTCTCGATAGGCTTGCGCAGCGCCGCCGTCATCACGCCGATTATCGTCAAGATGTCGCCGCCAAATTGGAAAAAAGCGCAGCCTTGGTATCATATACCGCTACGCCGCCCCCACTACCAATTCATTGTCGGCGAAGACATCAATCCCCAAGACTGGCTGGCGGAAAAACCCCTACCGATTGCCGCCCGCCGTCTCAATGATTTTTTACAAAACTATTTCAATAAAAAGGACTGCACATGAACGCGTTAGAAACTGAAATCAAACAATTGATTATCGACAGCCTTGCCCTAGAAGATATCAGCGTTGCCGACATCGACAGCCAAGCCCCGCTCTTCGGCGACGAAGGACTGGGACTGGATTCCGTAGATGCCTTGGAACTCGGCTTGGCGATACAAAAACACTTTGCCTTTCAATTAGACGGCGAAAGCCAAGAAATGCGCAACAGCTTTGCCAACGTTGCCAGCCTTGCCGCCTTTGTTGCCAAACACAAAGGAGAATAAAATGCTCAACGAACAGGAAATCCGCCAAATTTTATTCGACACCTTGGAAAACGTTTTTGAAATCGAGCGCGATGCCCTCACAGGCGATGCCAATCTCTACGAAGATTTGGAAATCGACAGCATTGATGCAATCGACCTCATCGACCAAATCCGCCGTCAGACAGGCTACAAACTCAAAGCCGAAGACTTCCGCAACGTCCGCACCATAGACGAAGTCGTCGCTGCGGTTGTCAAACTGCAAGCACAGGGGCAGGATGCTCAGTAAAGCGGCGCTCGCCCTGCTCAGCCTGCTTTACCCCTTTCTGTGGTATTACGGACGAGCGCAGGGCTGGTTTCCCTATCTTGCCGCACTGATGGCCTGCCTATGGCTGGCGCGCGGCATCATGCACCGGCAACGCGCGCAGAAAATCATCTCTTTTCTGCTCGCCGCTTTCTTCTGCTTCAGCCTGACGGCGAGCCTGCCGCAGGCGATGTACTGGTATCCCGTATTAGTAAACCTTCTGATGCTGACGACATTTGCTTACAGTCTCTGGCAGCCGCCCAGCGCCATTGAAAGACTGGCGCGCCTGCAAACACCCGATTTACCTGCGGTCGCCATTCGCTACACCTACCGCCTGACGCAAATCTGGTGCCTGTTTTTCATCGTCAACGGCAGCATTGCCGCCCTGCTGGCATTGCTGCGCCACTATCAGGCTTGGGCGCTTTATACGGGGCTCATCTCCTATCTCCTGATGGGCATCCTGCTGGGCGGTGAATGGCTTTATCGGCGCAAGGCGATAACATGAAACTGCTTGCCGTCATTCCGCATTACTGCCACAGCATCAGCATAGGGCAAGTCGTCGCCGCCCTGCGCGCCGAGCACATTCCCGTCTTAATCGTGGACGACGCCTCCCCTTTCGAACATCAGGCAAGGCTTGAAACGCTGCGCGAGGAAGTACTCGACATCCTCTATTTGCCGCACAACGGCGGCAAAGGACATGCTTTTAAAGCCGGTATGCGCTGGGCAGCGGCGCAAGGCTACAGCCACATCTTGCAAATCGATGCCGATGCGCAGCACCATTTTCCCGATATTGCCCGATTTGTCTCCGCCGCCCAAGACAATCCCGAAGCTCTGATTTGCGGCCGCCCCGTGTATGGCGCAGACGCCCCCAAATCACGCCTGCACGGACGCAAAATCACCAATTTTTGGAACTGCATTCACACCGCCTCACGCCAACTGCACGACGGCATGTGCGGTTTCCGCCTCTATCCGCTGGCGCCGGCATTGCAGGTCATCGAGCGAGAACGCATCGGCGATCGCATGGATTTCGACAATGAAATCTTGGTACATCTCTACTGGCTGGGACTGCGTTTTATCTGGATAGACACGCCCATCCGTTACGCCGCAGACGGCATCTCGCATTTCCGTCTGTGGAAAGACAATCTGCTGATTAGCAAAATGCACAACCGCCTGTTTTGGCAAATGCTGCGCCGCCGCCAGCTGCCGCGCTCTTGCGCACATTGGGCGATGCAGCAGGAACGCGGATACCCCTTCTTTCTGCGTCTGAGTGCCTATTTGGTGCGCTATTTGCCGACCGCCCTGCTCAAACCCTGCGTATTTTTCATCGTCTGCTACTTCTACGCCACCTCCGCGCAGCAGCGGCGCAACATTCGCCGCTATCAAGCGCATCTGTGCCGAGAACATCCGCAACTGCGGCTGCCCAAGCAGGCCGTCTTCAAACAATTCATGGCATTTGCCGAAGCCATCTGCGACCGCTTTGCCGTCTGGCAGGGCAAAATCCGCTACGCCGATTTATGCGTGCACGACCCCGACCATCTCTATGCGGAAATCGACCGCCCGCAAAAAGCGCGCGGACAATTGCTCATCTGCTCCCATTTGGGCAATATCGACATCTGCCGCGCATTAGTCGGGCATCATCAAGGCTTCAAACTCAACATCTTGGTGCATACCCGCCATGCACAAGCCTTTAACCAAGCCCTCAATGCCATAGACGATATCGACATTCAAACCCTGCAAGTCAGCGAACTGGACGCCGCCGCCATGCTGCAACTGGCGCAAAAAATCGAAGACGGCGAATGGATTGCCCTTGCCGCCGACCGCACCCCTGTACGCAGCGACAAATCGATCGCCGTGGACGTACTGGGCAAAAGCGCCCAAATGCCGCAAGGCGCATGGCTGCTCGCCCATCTGCTGCAGGCGGCGAGCAATACCGTTTTCGTGCTCAAGCAAAACGGACAATACCATCTGCATCTGGAAAAATTCCTGCCGCCGCCCGTCCGCGAACGCGGCAAACGGCAGGCGCAAATCGCGGAAGCGGCGCAGACCTATGCCGACCGCCTCAGTCATTACGCCGCCCTTGCGCCCCTGCAATGGTTTAATTTTTACGATTTTTGGAACGAAGAGAACCCACATGGCTAAACACGCCTACTGCCGCCACAGCAGCCGCATCAGCGTCCCCTTTTTCGATGTGGACGCCATGCACATCGTATGGCACGGACACTACGTCAAATATCTGGAAGTCGCGCGCTGCGCCTTTCTAGACAGCATCGCCTACAATTATCTCGACATGGAAAAACACGGCTATGCTTGGCCGGTAGTCAAAGTCGAGCTGAAATACATCAAACCGGCGCGCTTCGGACAAGAACTGCGCGTCGATTTGCAAATCATCGAATACGAAAGCTGCTTAAAAATTCTCTACCACATCATCGACATCGACAGCGGACAAACCCTGACCCAAGCCATGACCATGCAAGTGCCGGTTGAACTTGCCAGCGGCGAAACCCAATTTGAAACCCCTGCCAGCTGGCGGACAGCCATCGCCAAAGCCCCCGATTTTCAACCCTTGGAGAAATAAATGCGCCGAATCCTGCTGTCTTTAAGCCTCTTCTTTAGCCTGCACGCCCTAGGCTTCGACCTTGCCGCACTCAGCGCCCAATTGCAGCAGCAGCCCGTCGTGCAAGGACAGTTCCAACAAACCCGCTATCTGCACAACCTTCCGCAAGCCCTGCACAGCAGCGGCGTCTTCACCCTCGTGCAAAAACAGGGACTCTATTGGGAACTGCAAAGCCCCTTTGCGCTGCGTCTGCGCCTTGATGCACGCGGCATCGCCCAGCAAGACGCGCAGAGACAATGGCAAATCAGCCCACAAAGCGGACAATCGCGGCAAATCGCCCTCTTTATGGCGCTGCTCGGCGGTGACACCGAAGAATTAAGCCGCGACTTCGAGCTGCAATTAAGCGGTACAGCGCAAGACTGGCAGCTCATGCTTAAACCCAAAAGCGCCGTCTTACAGCAAATCTTTCAACACATCCAACTGCAAGGCGACCAATTTCTGCGCCAAGTAGAAATTCTCGAAACCCAAGGCGACCGCTCGCTGATTCGCTTCAGCGACATCCAAAACGCCGAACTTAATCCCGCTGCCGCTGCCGCCCTTGCTTGCTAATGGATATTAACGCCCTGCTCAATCAGCCGCGCCACGGCAACATCAGCCCCGATTGGTCTTGGCAAGACTTTGCCCATGCCGGTGCCGCCCTTGCCGAGCAGCTGGCACATCAACCCGCCACGCATATCGCCCTATGGTTTGAAGATGCCGCCCGCTTCAGCGCCGCATTATTTGCCGCATGGCAGGCGGGCAAAACCGTCCTTCTGCCGCCGGCTATTAATGCCGATCATCTGGCATGGATAGCGGCGCACAATGCCCTGCTGATTACCGATGACGAAAGCCTCGACGCCTTTTACCACTTCCGCGCCGCCGACGAAAACAAGCATGCCGACCTACGCTTTGCCATTGCTCCCGACGCCGAATTATGGCTGAAAACCTCGGGTTCATCAGCTGCCGCCAAACAAATCCGCAAAACCTGCGCGCAACTCTGCGCCGAAGCTGCCGCACTTGCCGCCGCCCTGCCGCCCGAATGGCGGCACATCAGCGCCCATGCCAGCGTCAGCCAGCAACATCTGTACGGACTGACCTTCCGCATCTTTACCGCCCTCGCCTGCGACTGGCAAATCACGCGCCGACAACTGCGCTATCCCGAAAACCTCTTAAGCGCCGGCAACAGCCCCTGTCTGTGGATCAGCAGCCCCGCCCTGCTCAATCATTTTGGCGAGCAGCGCGACTGGGCAAGTCTGCACCCCTATTTGCGCGGCATCATCAGCGCCGGCGGCGCATTACCCGAACACACGCGGCACAATTTCAAACAGCATTGCGCCATCGACATACTCGATATTTACGGCAGCAGCGAAACCGGTATCATCGCCATGCGCCGGCAAGCGCCTGATTGGCAACTCTTTACCGGCGTCAATGCAGGACTGGACGCAGCGCAATGCCTCTGGGTGGAATCGCCATGGAGCAGCGGACGCGAACAAAGCGCCGATCAAGCAATCCTTAAAGGCAAGCGCCTGCAATTACTCGGCAGAAGCGACCGCATCATCAAATTTGCCGACAAACGCATTTCGCTCGCGCAAATCGAACATCAACTCATCTGCCATGATTGGGTAGCGGACGCGCATTGCGGCGTTTACGGCGAGCATCAGCGCATCGCCGCTTGGATTGCTCTTTCCGCCGCCGGCATTCAAGCCCTGCGCGAACAAGGACGCGCCGCCGTGCAAAACGCCCTCAAACACAGCCTGCACACACAGCAGGAACGCCTCGCCTTGCCGCGCTACTGGCGTTTTGCCCAAGCCTTGCCGCGCAATGCGCAATCCAAAATCCAAGCGCAAGACTTTCAGCAAGCCTTTGCTGCCCCCAGCCAAGCGCCGCAATGGCAATGCCTTGAGCGCAGTGCGGAAACCGCCCATTTTCAAGCCCGCGTTCCTTTGGATTTAGCCCTGTTTGCCGGACATTTTGCCGACTTCCCGCTGGTGGCAGGCGCATTGGAATTGCAATGGGTATTCGCGCTTGCCGAAGAACTGGCTTGGGACGCGTTGCCGGCGGCACAAATCGAACAATTAAAATTTCAGCAACTTATCCGCCCTGACGATGTCATCGACCTGTATCTGCAACGCAACCTCGGCAAAGCAAAATTCCATTTCCGCCTCATGGCAGGCGAGGCGGTCTGCGCTTCGGGACGCTGGAGCAAAGCCTAAATGCGCCTTTCTCATCTGCGCCGCATCTATCTGTTATTTATCCTCTTGCTCGCTATTGCGGTAGGCATCGCTCTCGCTCAAGGCGGACGCCTGCATACCGACCTCGACAGCCTGCTGCCGCAGCAAGAACAGACCGATGCGCTCCAAAAAGCCGCAGAAGCCGCGCAGCAGCAAGAAATCCAACAGCAAATTCTCCTGCTTATCGGCGCGGCGGATGAAAGCAAAGCCATCGGCAGCGCCGCACATTTGGCGGATATGTGGCGCGACAGCGGACTGTTTAACCGCATCGATGCGCAGCAAAATCCCAACCTCGCCGAGCTGCAACAGCAAATCCAAGCCCTCGGCGTTGCCGCCCTGCCGCAGACAGAGGCGCAAATCCTATTAGAACAACCGCAAGCCTATTTCCGTGCGCGTGCCGAAGCGGCGCTAAATCCCTTTGCGCCTGCCGTTCTGCCCCTGCAAGAAGACTGGCTGGGCTTCGCGCGATTTGTCTTTGAACGCCAGCCGCAATCACCACTGCAATGGCATGCCGACTCGGGCTTTTTCAGCACTCAGGCGCAAGGCAAAACATGGATTTGGCTGCGCGCCCATCTCGCCGAAAGCCCCAATCCCTCCGCGCTGCTGAGCCTGCTTACCGACAGCCGCCGCTACAGTGCCGCCCAAGGCACGGAACTGCTCGCCGGCGGTGGTGCCTTTTTCAGCGCCGCCACACAACGGCAAGCCGAAAGTGAAAGCCGCTACATGAGCCTCGCAGGACTAAGCCTGACCTTCGCCCTGATTGCCTTTTTATGGCGGAGCTGGCGTTTGGCTGCCGTTTTATTGCCGCTGGCAGCCGGCATACTCTGCGGTTTTGCCGCCTGTCTTGCCGTCTTTGGACATATCCACGTCCTCAGCCTTGTCATCGGCAGCAGCTTAATCGGCGTATTGGTGGATTTTCCCCTGCATTGGCTGGCGCCCACCTTATTTGCGCAGCCTTGGCAGGCGGCGGACAGCATGCGCCGTATCGCCCCCACCTTTGCCCTGAGTCTGGGCATTACCGCTCTCGGCTACGGACTGCTGTTTTTCAGCCCTCTCGCCGTGCTGCAAGAAACAGCGATTTTCTCCGCCGCCGCACTCTTCGGCGCATTTACAGCCACCGCCCTGCTCCTGCCGCCGCTCTTTGCACACATGCCCTGCCGCTCTAGCCCTATGCCCCGTCTGATGCAGGGCATGATAGACCTGCTGCGCCGCCTGCATCATCTGCCCGCTCTCATCCAATCCGCCCTGCTCTGCCTTATCGTCCTGCTGATATTAGGCGGACTTTGGCATAGCCGCTGGCAGGACGATATCCGCGATTGGGCGAAACTCGACCCCGCATTGCTTGCCGACACACAGCGAATTGCCGAGATTGCCGCCCAAGCGCAAACCGGACAAACGCTGCTGCTTACCGCCCCCAACGACGACAGCCTTATCCTGCGCCACCGCCGCCTCAAACGGCATTTTCCCGACAGCAACACGCTGGCGGATTGGGCAATGCCCGTCTCCGAGCAAATACAATTAAAAACCCGGCTTGCTGCTTTGGCGCAGCAAGAAGACTCCTATGCCGATTTGCTCGCCGTCGGTATTCCTGCCAGCCATATCCGTGCCGCCTTAGAAGCCGCTGCGCAAGCGCCGCCCGTCTCGCTCAGCCAAAGTCTGGCGCCGATTTTTGCCGAAAGCGCGCGCCATCTCTATCTCGGCAAGGTCGAAGGACAATCGCTCAGCCTATTGCGTCTGCCGCAGGCGCTCAATGCGGAAACTATCGCCGCCCTCAATCACAGCCTGCAATGCCGCGACTGCCTGCGTCTTCTCGACAAACGCGAAGCGCTTAACCGCCTCTTCGCCGAAGCGCGCGACCAAGCCGCTTGGCTCAAAATCGGCTCTTTAATCGCTGCTTGGGCTTTGCTCTGCGCTTTATTCGGCGGCAGACAAGGCAGCCTGATGCTCCTGATTCCTTTAGCTGCCGCCGCCGCCACGATTGCGCTTTTTGCATGGTGGCAAATGCCGCTGGGACTGTTCGCCATGTTCGGGCTGCTGTTAGCCGCCGCTATCGGCATGGACTATACTGTCTATGCTTTCAGCATCAAGGAAGCCTTGCCGCAGAAATGCGCCGCCCTGTGCTTGGCGGCGGGCAGCAGCGGTATTTCCTTCGTTTTATTATGCTTCAGCCAAACGCCGGCGGTGGCCGCTTTTGGCGCGGCAGTCGCCTTGGGCATTGCTTTTAACGTATTATTGACCTTAATTTTCCTAATCAAGAGAGAAGCACATGACAGATACTCAATTTGACGTCGCCATTATCGGTGCAGGACCTTCGGGCGCAGTAGCCGGCGCCTTGCTCAAACAGCAGGGGCTTTCTGTCTGCGTGCTGGAAAAGCAGTATTTTCCGCGCTTTGTCATCGGCGAAAGCCTACTGCCGCACTGCATGGAATTTTTAGATGCCGCCGGTTTTCTGCCGGCGGTGCAGGCGGAAACCTCCTTCCAGTTTAAAAACGGCGCGGCATTTACCTACCAAGACCAATACAGCGAAATCGATTTCACGCAAAAATTCAGCGCCGGCCCCGGCACCACCTTTCAAGTGCGGCGCGGCATTTTCGACAAAATCCTGATTGACGAGGCGGCGAAACAAGGCGTGGAAGTCCGCTTCGGCGACAGCGTCGAGGCTTTTGACAACAGCGGCGATGCGGCGCAATTAAGCGTGCTGCGCGAAGACGGCAGCCGCTATGAATTGCGCGCCGGTTTCGTATTGGACGCCAGCGGCTACGGACGCGTACTGCCGCGCCTGCTGGATTTGGAAACCCCTTCGGCGCTGCCGCTGCGCCAAGCGCATTTCACGCATATCGAAGACAATATCCGCGACCCGCAATTCGACCGCAATAAAATTCTGATTTCCACTCACCCGCTGCACCGCGACGTGTGGCTGTGGCTGATTCCCTTTGCCGACAACCATTGCTCCATCGGCGTGGTCGGTCTGCCCGAACGCTTTGCAGGCATTGGCGACAGCGAAGCGATTCTGCGCCGCTTTGCCGACGAAGTACCGATGCTGCGCCGCATTTTGGCGGATGCCGTCTGGGAAAACGCCTTCCCCTTCCGCAGCATCGAAGGCTATTCCGCCAATGTCAAAACCCTGCACGGCAAACATTTCGCCCTGCTCGGCAATGCCGCGGAATTTCTCGATCCCGTGTTTTCTTCGGGCGTTACCATTGCCATGCATTCGGCGAAACTGGCGGCGGATTTGCTCATTCGTCGACATCAAGGCGGCGCGGTTGACTGGCAGAAAGATTTTGCCGAACCTTTGATGGTAGGCGTAAACACCTTCCGCACCTATGTCAACGGTTGGTACGAAGGTAGCTTCCAAGACGTGATTTACGCCCGCAGCAAAACGCCGGAAATCACCGCCATGATCAGCGCGATTTTGGCAGGCTATGCTTGGGATACGGATAATCCTTATGTAGAAAAATCCGAACGCCGCCTTGCCGCCCTCGCCCAAACCGTGCGCCAAAGCTCATGAAAATCCTACTTCTCGCCGCCGCATTATGCTTAAGCGCCTGTGCCGCCCGCCTCGACTCTGTGCGTCTGCCGCGACTAGCCACCGATGAAGTGCGCTGGTATCAGGTCGAAAGCATCGACGCATCAGGCAGCAAACACAGCAGCATTTTAGCCGTGCAAGGCATGGAAGACGGCAGCAGCCGCTGGGTACATAGCGACGCTTTCGGCGCTCCCATCGCGCGGCTTATCGCCACCCCTGAAGGTTGGCGGCGCGACGGTTTCGTGCCACCCAACCGCCAAGCGCAAGAGCTCTTCGCCACCCTCTTCGATTATGTGGGCAGCGCGCAAAGCACGCCTTATACACTGGAACTCGGCGGACAGACATGGCGCATTCTGCCGCTCGAACACAAGGCACAGCCATGAATTATTTATCCGCCCCCGCCCTGCTGTCCGCCCTAGGCAGCGGCATTGAAGCGCATCTGCAAGGTCTGCTCAATCCGCCGCCGACATCGCCGCTGCGTTTCAGCGATAGCTGGATTACCGGCAAATCTTTTCCCTTTGCTGCCGTCTCGCAGCCCTTGCGCGATTTTCCCGCCGATTTGCCCGCCATCCACCACAGCTGCAATAATCAATTGCTTTGGACGGCTTTGGCGCAAATCGAGCCTCAGATTCATGCCGCCGTCGAACGCTACGGCGCGCACCGTGTGGCGGCCATCATCGGCACATCCACCAGCGGCGTTGACGAAAACCTCGCCTTATTCACTCATGCCGCCGCCACTGGCGATTGGCACAGCATTCCTTTCGCTCAGCAGCAGCAATCCTTTTCCGCACCGGCGGATTTCGTAGCAGAAGTCTATGGCTTGACTGCGCCGCATTACGGCATTTCCACCGCCTGCACCTCGGGCGCGCGCGCCTTAATCAGCGCCGCACGCCTGCTCAATATCGGCGCCTGCGATGTCGTGATTTGCGGCGGCGTCGATACCCTGTCCGTGCTGACCATCAACGGCTTTCATGCCTTGGAAGTCTTATCGGCGCAGATTGCACGCCCCTTTGCGACAGCGCGCGACGGCATCAATATCGGCGAAGCGGCGGCGGTCTTTGTAATGAGTCGCGATGCGGCAACAGGATTACCTTTGCTGGCATACGGCGCCAGCAGCGATGCTCATCATATGTCCTCGCCGCAGCCCGAGGGCTTGGGCGCCATCCGCGCATTCAAAGCCGCCTTAGCCCAAGGCAATTTGCAGGCCGCCGATATCGCTTGGATTAACCTGCACGGCACCGGCACGCCGCTGAACGACAGCATGGAAAGTCTGGCGATTGCGGAAGTCTTCGGCAATCAGACCGCCGTTACCGCCACCAAAACCCTCACGGGACACACACTCGGCGCCGCAGGCGCTTTGGAAGCCGGGCTGCTGTGGATAATCGTCAGCCGCCAATACAATCCCGCAGGACGTTTGCCGCCGCAAATTAATGCCGCAGACGACTGCTCGTTGCCGCCGCTGGCCTTTACCCATGCCGACAGTCATTGGCAGCGGGCGCGGCGCATCGGCGCCAGTTCTTCCTTTGCTTTCGGCGGCAATAACAGCGTGATTGTGATTGGAGAAGCTCCATGCTGAAATGCCCGATTCACGACGTCGCGCCATTATTGCCGCATAGCGGACGCATGGTCTTGCTGGAGGAAATCCTGCATTACGACGCGCAATCCCTACAAGCGCGTACCGCTATCCGCCCCGACTGCCTATTGCTGCCCTACGGACACAGCCGCCTGCCCAGTTATTTGGCTTTGGAAATCATGGCGCAAGGCATCGCCGCATGGGCGGGTATTCAGGCATTGAATCGCGGCGAAAAAGTGCGGCTCGGCTTCTTGCTCGGCTCGAGAAAATTAAGCCTCTTTCAAGCCAACATCGCGCTCGATACTCCGCTGCGCATCGACATCGCGCTCTCCCTGCAAGATGAAACCGGCATGGGCATATTCGACGCCGCTCTGCGCGACGAAAGCGATCAACATCTTATTTTGCAGGGCAAACTCAGCGTATTCAGCCCATCTAAACCCATACAGGAGCTTGCATGACACACAGCGTTCTCATCACCGGTTCAAGCCGCGGCATCGGCAAAGCCGTCGCCCTAGCCCTTGCTAAAGACGGCTACGACATCGTTCTGCATTGCCGCAGCCAATACGCGCAAGCCGAAGCGGTAGCGGCGGAAATTAGCAGCCTCGGCGCCACAGCGCGCATCTTGCAATTCGACGTCGGCGACCGCCAAGCCTGCCGCGAACACTTGCTTGCCGACATTGAGACGCACGGCGCCTATTACGGCGTCGTCCTCAATGCGGGGCTGACGCGCGACAATGCCTTCCCCGCCCTCACAGACGAAGACTGGGACCATGTTATCGGCACCAATCTAGACGGCTTTTACAATGTGCTGCACCCCATCATCATGCCGATGATCCGCCGCCGCCAAGCAGGGCGCATTGTCTGCATGACCTCCGTTTCGGGCGTGATGGGCAATCGTGGACAAGTCAATTACAGCGCCTCCAAAGCTGGTATCATCGGCGCCGCCAAAGCACTTGCGATTGAGCTCGCCAAACGCAAAATTACCGTCAATTGCGTCGCCCCCGGGCTTATCGACACCGACATCATTGAAGAAAATTTGCCGATAGAGGAAATCCTCAAAACCATTCCCATGCAGCGTATCGGGCTGCCGGAAGAAGTGGCGCATGCCGTGCGCTTCCTGCTTGCTCCCGAAGCGGCATACATCACGCGGCAAGTCATCGGCGTTAACGGCGGTTTGTGTTAAAGGAACAATATGAAAAGAGTCGTCATCACAGGCATAGGAGCAGTCAACGCTTTCGGGCGCGATTGGCAGAGTGTCGAACAAGCCTTGCGTGCGGGCAAAAATGCCGTGCGCCACATGCCGCAATGGCAGGAACATAGCGAACTCGAAGCCCTCTTGGCAGCACCTATCCCGCATTATCAGCCGCCCAAACACTGGACGCGCAAACAATTGCGCAGCATGGGGCCGGTGGCGCAATACATCGTCGATGCCGCCGAACAAGCCTTAAAGCATGCGCAACTGCTCGACAGCCCCCTCATCAAACAAGGAAAAATGGGCGTTGCTGCGGGTTCTTCTGCCGGCAGCACAGCCGATATTTTAGATGTCGGACTATTATTGGCGAAACTTCCCAACAACTTTAACGCCAATACCTACGTCCGCATGATGCCGCATACCACCGCCGCCAACATCGCCATCTTCTTCGGACTCACAGGCCGCCTCATTCCCACCTCCACCGCCTGCACCTCCGGCAGCCAAGGCATCGGCTATGCCTATGAAGCGATTAAATACGGCAAAATTCCGCTCATGCTCGCCGGCGGCTCGGAGCAACTCTGCCCCTCGGAAGTCTATGTATTCGACTCCCTCTATGCCGCCAGCCGCCGCAACGACAGTCCCGAAACCACACCGCGCCCCTACGACCAAGACCGCGACGGACTCGTCATCGGCGAAGGCGCCTGCATCTTCGTGCTGGAAGAACTCGAACATGCGCAGGCGCGCGGCGCACAGATTATCGCGGAAATCGTCGGCTACGGCGTGAACTGCGACGGCAGCCACATCACACGTCCCGAAAAAGACACCATGCAAGCCTGCATGCAATTGGCACTTGATGACGCCCGACTCCCCCCTAGCGCCATTGCCTACGTCAACGGACACGGTACGGCTACCGAACACGGAGACATCGCCGAAACCCAAGCCACCGCCGCATTATTCGGACATATTCCCCTAAGCTCGCAAAAAAGTTACCTCGGACATACCCTTGGTGCCTGCGGTGCATTGGAATCGTGGTTCTCGATAGAAATGATGCGTCATCAGTGGTTTGCTCCTACGATTAACCTCGAACACATCGATCCGCGCTGCGGCGACGTGGACTATATCCAAGGACAGGGACGCCACATAGACGGCGAATACGTGATGAACAACAATTTCGCCTTCGGCGGCGTGAACACCTCGCTCATCTTTAAACGCTGGGTATAAAATAGCCGAACAAACGCCTTAATCCTTTCCTTTTCCGCCGTATCGTGTAAACTGGCGCCCGCCCAAAATGTTGCAAGACATTTTGTCGGCTTATAGCGTATTTTCGCAATCACCTGCGCGCCCTGCGACAATAGCCGCTCACGCGGCATATCCGCTGATGAGGATTGCGTATAGTCGGAGAAGTAGTACAAGGCGGCGAGCCGCAGACAGTACAAGAGCGTACGGCAAGGCGAGCCAACGCCGTAATACTTTTTCAATTCTTTGACTATAAGAGAGTTTGTTTTCCTATCCATGCAAGATAGAATACTGCCTTTCGCCTGACTTGCAAGGGCTTTTAGCGACTGGAACGGATTGATGGCAAAAATATTATTAGGTATTTGCGGCGGCATTGCGGCATATAAAAGCGTCTTGCTTGCGCGACAACTCACGCAGCAGGGGCATGAAGTGAAATGCGTGCTGACCGAGCATGCGCAGCATTTTGTCAGCACCCATACCTTGCAAGCCATCAGCGGCGAAACGCCGCGCAGCGATTTATTTGACAGCCAAGCCGAAGCCGCCATGGGGCATATCGAACTGTCGCGCTGGGCGGATGTCCTGATTATCGCGCCCGCCACCGCCAATACGCTGACCAAACTCGCGCTCGGCTTGGCGGATAATCTGCTCAGCACGCTTTATCTTGCCAGTGCCGCAGATATTCTCATCGCCCCTGCCATGAATCATCTGATGTGGACGCATCCCGCTACGCAAGCGCATATCGCCACTCTTCAGCATCGCGCAAAGCATCATCTCTTGCCGGTCGGCATCGGCGCGCAAGCCTGCGGCGAAACAGGGCCGGGGCGCATGGCAGAGCCTGAAGAAATTATCGCCGCACTTAAGCGTATTTTGAATACGCGTCAAGACTGGCAGGGCATCCGCCTGTGTGTTACCGCCGGCCCGACCCGCGAAGCCATTGACCCCGTCCGCTATCTCTCGAATCACAGCAGTGGCAAAATGGGCTATGCGATTGCTGCCGCCGCTGCCGCCCGCGGCGCGCAAGTCAGCCTGATTAGCGGCCCGACCGCCCTCGCCGCACCGCCACATTGCCGCCTTATTCCCGTGATGAGTGCCGTGGAAATGCATGCTGCCGCCCTGCAAACCGCCGTCGAAAGCGATATCTTCATTGCCGCGGCGGCGGTAGCGGATTATCGCGTCAAACACATCGCCGAACACAAACAGAAAAAAGACGTACACGGCACACTTAGCATCGAACTGATTGAAAATCCCGATATCGTCGCCGACGTTGCCGCGCTGCAAGAAAACCGCCCCTTTACCGTCGGCTTTGCCGCCGAAACCGAGCATCTGCTGGAATACGCACGCCGCAAACGCGAGAAAAAAGGACTGGATCTCATCCTTGCCAATAATGTCCGCGAACAACCCTTCGGCGGCGACCATAATCACATCCACCTTATCAGCACCACAGAAGAAATCTCCCTGCCGCCGGCAAGCAAAACCGCATTAGCCGAGCAGCTGCTCGATCACATTCTTAAGCAATACCAAGAGACTCTCCATGTTAGCCATTGAATACAAAATCCTTGACCCCCGCATCGGCACTAGCATCGCCCTGCCCGAATACGCCACCGCCGGCAGCGCCGCCATGGACTTACGTGCCGTCTTTGAAGGCGAAAGCCTTACACTTACCCCAAACGAATGCCGGCTCATCGGCACAGGGCTGGCATTTCACATCGGCAATCCCGATTACTGCGCCCTTGTGCTGCCGCGTTCAGGACTAGGCTATAAACACGGCATTGTTCTGGGTAATCTGGTCGGGCTGATTGACAGCGACTACCAAGGCGAACTCAAAGTACCGCTGTGGAACCGCAGCCAAACGCCTTACACCATCGCACTAGGCGAACGCATCGCCCAATTGATGTTCCAAACCGTCGCCCGCGCCACTCTCCTGCCGGTCGCGGCATTTAGCGCCTCCGAACGCGGCGAAGGCGGCTTTGGGCATACGGGAACGCAGTAATGTCGAAAAAAATCCCTATCAGCGCCACCATTTTGTGCAAAAACTCGGAAAAATATCTGCCGCAAGTGCTGGACAGCCTACGCGATTTTGATGAAGTACTGTTGCTGGACAACGGCTCGACTGACAATAGTCTGACCATCGCTGCCGGCTATCCCAATTGCCGCATCGAACAGCATGAATTTCTCGGTTTCGGCGCCATGAAGAATCTGGCGGCGCAATTGGCGCGAAACGACTGGATTTTTAGCATCGACAGCGATGAAATTCCCGATGCCGAACTGCTCAAAGCCATTAGCGCACTGGATTTGGACAACCCCAAACAAGTCTTCTGCCTTGAGCGCCTCAATCATTATCGTGGACGCGCGATTAAAGCCTGCACATGGTATCCCGATTATCTTACGCGCCTCTATCACCGCCGCCACACAGGCTTTTCAGATAATTACGTCCACGAACGCCTATTAATTCAATCAGATAGCCAAATACAATCTTTGCCGGGACTGCTCCTGCACTATTCATCTGCCGGCGTGAAAGATTTGTTGGATAAAAGCCAATTTTATACCGATCTCTTTGCAAAAGATCGCCAATACAGACAAAGAACCGGCGCATGGCAAGCCCTAACGCACGGGCTTTTCGCATGGATAAAAAATTATTTATTTAAACGGGGATTTTTATACGGCAGAGATGGCTTTGTCATCGCCAATAACAATGCTTTCAACTCCTATCTGAAATACATCAAACTTGCTGAAGCCAATCAAGCACTGCCCATTTCGCTCGTCATTACCACCTATAACCGCCCTGATGCCCTGTCCCGCGTCTTGGAAAGCGCACTGCAACAAAGCCTGCCGCCGCAAGAAATTCTCATCGCTGATGACGGTTCCGATGCGCAAACCGCCGCCGCCATTCAAGCTTTTACCACGAGAACTGCTATCCCCATCCGCCATATTTGGCAGGAAAACCAAGGCTTTCGCTTAGCACAATCCCGCAATCGCGCCATAGCCGCCGCCCACAGCGATTACATCGTTATCATTGACGGCGACCTGATTTTACACCCGCATTTTCTGCAAGATCATCAATACGCCGCTAAAAAAGGACTGCTTATTCAGGGCAGTCGTGTTTTGCTCAACCCGACACTCAGCCAAAAGATACTCAATACGCCGATTCAAGCACCCTTCTCTCTGCCTTTTTATGCACAAGGCATATTGAAACGCCATTCCGCCTTGCGTTTTCCCAGTTTGATGCGCGCAAGTCTCAAGCAAGAAAACCAACTCTTAAAAAACATCAAAAGCTGCAACATGGGCTTTTTCCGCGCCGATGCCCTTAGCGTTAACGGTTTTAATAATAATTTTGTCGGCTGGGGACGAGAAGACAGCGAATTTGTCGCCCGCCTCTATCATCAAGGCATCAAACGCGCCAATTTACGCTTCGGCGGCATTGCCTACCATCTATGGCATCCGGAAGCCGACCACGCCGGCTTGGCGCAAAACGATGCTCTGCTTGCCGCCACCCTCAGCGAGAAAAAAACATGGTGCGAAAACGGCATTAATGCCTTTTTGCTTCCTCAGGATGAAGAAGGACATTCATAAATAAAGCCGCCGCATGATTGCGGCTATTCCTGCTAAACCGTCTTGCCGAACAAACGCGGCTGCCAATCCTCCACTGCTCCCGTTTGCAAACGGCGGCTAAACAGTCGCTGCCATGAAGGCGGCAGCGGCAAATCCAACAGGGATCGCAGCAGCGCGGCATCGCAAACACCTTGATGAATGATTGCCAGCATCCTCTCAATCGACCATTCGGGATACGGACGCTCTAGCAAATACACCTGATCACCGGCTTGCAGCGCGCCTGTTTGCCGCACGCGCAAATACCAACCGCAGCGCAGACTTTCCTGCACGCGCAGCGCCATATCCGCCACCGCAAACCGTTCGTTTAATTTCCAGCAAGGTTGCCGCCCCTGACTGACGACACATTCGGCGCTGCCCATCTGCCATATATCGCCTATGCAAACCTGCCCCTCTGTCAGTCCGATAAGGCTTAAATTCTCACCGAAAGCCCCCGCCTGCAAGGGAACGGCTGTCTTCGGCAATATGCTCTGCCAATAGGCATAATGTTCAAAGGCATAGCAATGCAGCGCCTTATCAATACCACCATGCACTGTCGTATCGCCGACCTCATCGCCTGCCAAACCCAATTCGCCTACTGCTACCGCGCCCCTCTGCGGCGATTTCTCTATCGCACTTCGGCTGCCGCGGGCAAAATCCTTAGCCCGTCCGCAGCGCACTTCTTTAATTTGGGCAATCACCTGCATAAAATCTCATTAGTCTTTAAAAACAATAATTTGAATAATGTTTCAACACACAGAGCGACACATAAAGCGTTGCTCTGTGTGTTGCCCTGAATTGGAAGAGGTTACGCCTCTCCCACAAGATTATCCTCCCTAAAGGGAGGGGTTTCAACCAGTAAGGAAATTTGATGAATTTTGCACGCACTGAAGCGACAACACAAGCGCAGCTCCAAAAAAGCAGGGCAAAAAAGAAAAACTATTTTACGCGATTGCCCAATGCGCCGCGCATTTTCTCCCGCCCTTGCAAACAGGCGTATAATCCCAAACCTTGATCCCCAGAAAGAACATATGATGAAACCCCTCCGCCTGCCGCCGCTGATTCTGCATACTTTGCCGATTTTTACCGCTTTTGCCTTCACGGCATGGCTGATTGCGCGCTTGGATTTGCGGGAAGCCGCCATTGCATTGGTGCTGGGCGTGATTGCCGGCGGATTGGCGGATATGGATCACCGCGCCGGCGGTCGTGTGCGCAATCTCTTCATCATCTTGCCGACTTTCGGACTGTGCGCCTTAGCGGTGCAAATCAGCCAAGCCTATCCCCTCGCCTTATTCCTGCTCATGGCGGTGCTGGCATTTTTCAGCACCATGCTCGGGGCAATCGATACGCGCTACCGCACCATCGGCTTTTGCAGCCTTGTTGTCGCGCTATACACCTTGCTGGCAGATAATGCCGCCCTGCCTTGGTATGCCAATCCGCTGCTGATTATGCTCGGTGCGCTGATTTGCCAATCCAGCATGCTGGGCTTTCAATTACTCTTCCCCAACCACCCCGTGCAGCAAAGTCTTGCCGCCTCTTTTCGCGTATTGGCGGATTATATGGACGAAAAAGCCCTGTTCTTCGCGCCTGATGAAAAAGCGCAATTGACGGCAGCAGAATACCGCCTCGCCGGTCTGACCGGCAAAGTGGCGGAAGCCTTTAACCACAGCCGCGACGTATTATTCAACCGCTTGGCGGGCGGCAAAATGTCGCCTTTGCGCCGCCGCCAACTGCAAGATTTTTTCAGCGCGCAGGACATCCACGAACGCATCAGCGCCGCGCACGTCGATTATCAAGACCTGCTGACGTGCCTGCCGCACAGCGATTTGCTCTTTCGCATCGAACGCCTGATTCATTTGCAGGCGCAGGCTTGCCGTGCCTATGCCCGAGCCCTTGCCGCAGAACAGAGCTTTGACTGCCCGCCCGCCTTGTTGCGCGCGCAAGTCGGTTTGCACAAGGCTTGGCAGCATCATCTCGCCCAAGCGCCACAAGAACACAGCCTTGCCGCCGTACTGCAAAATCTGGAAAAAATCAGCCTGCAATTGGAAAAATTAGGCAAAACAGAGCAGGCACAGGACAGCGCCATGCACGCGCAAGACCGCCTGCACAACAACCAACTCTCCGATTGGCGGCAAATTCCGCAGCGCCTGCGCGTCCATCTGCACGCCCAATCGCCCTTTTTCCGCCATGCCTTGCGCATGAGCCTGATGAGTTGCCTGTGCGTGATAATCGTTGAAAGCCTAGACCTGCATCTCGGCTATTGGATATTGCTCACCGCCGTATTCGTCTGCCAACCCAACCGCGCTGCTACACGCAGCAAACTGGTGCAGCGCATCATAGGCACCTTAATCGGCGTACTGGTCGGCGGTTTATTGCCCCTATTGGTGCCGGAACGCATCACCCTGCTGAGCTTATTAGTGCTGGCAAACACCTTTTTCTTTTACTTCCGCGCCCGCAACTACAGCTTTTCCACCTTTTTCATTACCGTACAAGTCTTTATCGGCTTTGCTTTGATAGACGTTAATTTGGGCGGTGCCATTTGGCGGCGGGTTTTCGACACCCTGCTCGGCGCGGCAATCGCTTGGAGCTGCGTGCAATGGATTTTTCCCGAACGACGCTACCAATCCTTACCGCAACTCATCCGCAACGCCCTGCAAGCCAATGCCGATTATCTTGCCGTGATTAGCGCGCAACTCCATCAAGAACAACGCGACGACCTTGCCTACCGCGCCAGCCGTCGTCGCGTTCATGAACAAGCCGCCGCCCTTGCCGGCTTCGCCACCGAACAGCAGCAAAGCCAAGCCATGAACGCCGTGCAGGAAAACTACCGCCTCGTCTCGCGCCTCTCCGCCTTGGCGGCACACCGCGGACAGCAAAACGCCCTCAGCGACAGCACCCTAGAACCGCTCCTCAACATCATGTACGGCAAAGAAAAACCCGATGCCCTTAGCACCTACATTCGGCGCTTGGAACAAAGCCCGAGCCATGATAGCGAACGGCAACTGCTGCCGCTCTGCCAAGCCCTAGAAGCCCTCTACAAGGAAAGCCATGTCATCGGCAGCCATCGGACTATTTGATTCCGGCATCGGCGGCAGCAGTATTTGGCAGGCGCTGCAAACCGAATTGCCGCAGGAAAACACCTGCTACCTCGCCGACAATGCCAACGCACCCTACGGCGACAAAAGTCCGTCCGAAATTCTCGCCCTCTGCGAAGCCGACTGCGCCTTTCTCATCGAGCGCGGCTGCAAACTCATCATCATTGCCTGCAACACTGCCACCGCCATTGCCGCCACCGCATTGCGCAGCCGATACCGCCAGCCGATTATCGGCGTCGAACCCGCTGTCAAACCCGCCGCCCTTGCCACACACAGCGGCAGCATCGGCGTACTCGCTACCAAAGCCACTTTGGCAAGCGAAAAATTCCTTACCAGCGTGGAAAACCATGTAAAAAGCAAAGGTATCAAACTGCTGGCGCGCAGCGGCAGCGGATTGGTCGAACTGATTGAAAACAATCAATTGCACAGTAAGGAAATGGCGGCATTATTGGATGTGCACTGTAGCGCCTTTGCCGCCGCAGGCATCGACCAATTGGTGCTGGGCTGCACCCATTACCCCTATCTGCGCGCACAATTGGCGGCGCGATTGCCGCAGGTTAACATCATCGACAGCGGCGCCGCCGTCGCCCGCCACACCCGCCGCATACTCACCGCCGCGCAACTGCTCAACCCGCAACCGCCGCATCAGGCGCAACACGAATGGTTCAGCACGGGGGATAGCCGCATACTGGCGCAATTTGCACCGAGCGGCGACAGCGTAAAACAAATACGGCTTTCACAGATTAGCGCCGGTGAAGCGGAAAAATAATGCAAGACTTGATCTTGCCGTCATACTTTTTCAATGCTTCGATTACAAAAAATTAAGACATCTGCCACATTCCCATACATACAGAATCCGGCAAAGGTCTTAGCTTATTCAAAAAACTTATTGCATGCCTTCTTTTTCAGGTGCCGGCGGCATCAATCCACGAGGCGTAAATTCTGATTTTGGCAAAATCGGCAAAGTGCGCGCTTCAGCACTTATTTCACCGGTCAAAGATGACAAGAAAGCGACAATATCGTCAATTTCTTGGTCAGGTATAGTCAATTCATGACAAAGTTGCACACCTAAAAAATATCAAGCTTTACTATTGTGCGGGCTAACATATATAGTACCTTAACTTCAAAATGAGACTTAGAGATACACATTTTGTCAGGAGAAGCGCTTAGAATAATCTCATTTTGAAGTTAAGAGACTATACTACTTTTTCACTTCTCCGACTATAGCCTGAGAAGTGGAAATTAGTACAAAGCTGCAAACCGTACAAGAGCGCATGGCAAAGCGAGCCAAACGCTGTAGTACTCTTCGTACTGCCTGCGCTTCTCTGCTTTGGCATGACTTTTTCGCTTATCCGGCTATCAAATTACTTACGGCAATATTTTCAACATCAGGACAAGAACTTGCACCTTGCTTCAATATCTCGTCAATTCATCGTAAAGACGAAAAGCTAAAGTGTTAGATTCCTTATTGTTTAAACCGACAGATAAAAATCGTTTATTGTTTTGATATGAATATAGATTAAGGACGATAAATCTGCGTATCAGACGATTGCCTAGCACTCTTTTGCTCCGTCACTTCCTCGTTTTTACATACGTCTTTACAGCCGCAGGCGCGCTCCACACCGACTGCGCCTAAACCGCCGCAGCTGCCCGCAATCGGCTTGCGTCCGCACATCACACCTACTGCCATGCCCAACATTACCAATGCAAATACAATAAAAATAAGCAGTGCCTCAATCATGGATTGTCTCCTTTTAATACAGATTCATAACGCGGACTCGTGCGCAATGTGAATTCGCCCGCCTGCTCGCCCGCAAAAATAAATAATACCGCCAAATCGTATCGAGCGGCAAAATCTTCTGCCTGTCTGTCGCCTAATGCCATTAACGCCGTTGCATAAGCATCGGCGCTCATGCAGTCTTCGTGCAACACGGTTACCGAAAGCAGCGAAGATTGTGCGCCTTTGCCGGTTTTAGGGTTAATCGTATGCACCGCTTGCATACCTTCGTAATTAAGAAAATTACGATAATTGCCGGAAGTCGCCATCGATAATTGCCGATCTTGCACGCGAATCACGCTTTCCAATTCGCGCGAACCGCTATGCTTGGGCATTTCCACGCCGATGCGCCATGCCTGTCCAAAACGATTACCCTGCATACGCACTTCGCCACCGATGTCGATAATGAAATGCTGCAACCCTTGTCGCTGCAAATAATCGGCCACTCTGTCCACGCCGTAACCTTTGGCAATCGAAGACAAATCAATCTGAGTTTGCGGATGGTCTTTTGCCAGCCCCTCCGCGCTTAATTGCAGATGCTGATAACCTGTATAAGACAGCACTTCCACTATCGTATCCTCATCGGGTGCCGTTTGCACTTTATCAGGACCGAATCCCCATAAATTAACTAAGGGCCCGACTGTTACATCATACATGCCTTCACTTTGCGCGCTAATTTGCAGGGCTTTCGCGACGACATGCCGCAATTCTGGGCTGATCGTTTGCGCTTCGCTGCTGCTTTGCCGATTCCAGCGCATCAGTTCCGAATCGGGAATATAGGTGGACATCGACTGATTGACTGTCGCCAATTCCGCCTCAATCCCTGTTTGCAAGGCAGAAGCTTCAATCGGCAAATGCTTCTCCGCAATGCTGACTTGCCAATACGTACCCATTGTTTGTCCGCGCAAAACCTGCAAATTAGGCGATGCTTCTTCCGCACAAGCCGATAAAAAGCATAATGCCACTGCAAAAAGCAGTGGCATTTTCCATTGTGCAAGACGCATTCGCTTAACCGCCGAAGTCATCAAGCATGATGTTGTCATCTTCAACGCCCAAATTATGCAACATCTCAATCACGGATTTGTTCATAATCGGCGGACCGCACATATAATATTCGCAATCTTCAGGTGCCGGATGGTCTTTCAAATACTGTTCGTACACCACATTATGGATAAAGCCGGTATAACCTGTCCAATTGTCCTCTGGCAAAGCATCCGAAAGCGCAATATGCCAAGTGAAATTCGGAAATTCTGCCGCCAAAGCATCAAAATCTTCTTTGTAGAAAATTTCTTTCTTAGAACGCGCGCCATACCAGAAAGTGATTTTACGCTTGGTTCCAATACGTTTAAGCTGATCAAAAATATGCGAACGCATCGGCGCCATACCTGCGCCGCCGCCGATAAAGACCATTTCCGCCTCGGTTTCTTTGGCAAAAAACTCGCCGAAAGGTCCCGAAATAATCACTTTATCACCGGGTTTTAATGACCAAATATAAGACGACATCTTACCCGGAGGAATACCTTCAGGACCGCGCGGCGGCGGAGAAGCAATCCGTACGTTAAGCATAATAATGCCTTCTTCTAAAGGATAGTTCGCCATAGAGTAAGCACGGATAATCGGCTCATTCACTGTTGAAACATAGCGCCACAAATCAAATTTATCCCAATCTTCATGGAATTCGGCCGCAATATTATCTTTGTAGTCAGCATATTTGATCTCATGTGCCGGAGCTTCAATCTGAATATAGCCGCCGGCACGGAAAGGCACCGATTCGCCGTCCGGAATTTGTAATTTCAATTCTTTGATAAAAGTCGCCTTGTTATCATTAGAAATAACCGTACATTCCCATTTTTTCACACCGAAAATAGATTCTTCGACTTCCACATGCATATCGCGCTTAACCGCCACTTGGCAAGACAAACGCTCCCCTTCGCGCGCTTCGCGCTTGGTAATATGGTTAAGTTCGGTCGGCAAAATCTCGCCGCCGCCCTCGGTCACCTTAACGCGACACTGACCGCAGCTGCCGCCGCCGCCGCAAGCCGAAGACACATAAATGCCGCCGTCAGCCAAAGCACCGAGCAATTTGCCGCCCGCCGGCACGTCGATTTCTTTTTCGCCGTTAACGATGATTTTAATATTGCCTTCCGGCACCAACCATTTCTTCGCCACTAAAATAACCGCAGCTAAGAGCAGTACCAAGCCGGTAAAAATGAGTATTCCGTAAATAATTTCCATTGTTTCCTCGCTTACAGCTGCACGCCGGAGAAAGACATAAAGCCTAATGCCATCAAACCTGTGGCGATAAAGGTAATTCCTAAGCCTTGCAATCCTTTAGGCACATCGGCGTAACGTAATTTTTCGCGTACGCCGGCCAAAAGCACAATCGCCAAAGCCCAACCGAAACCGCCACCTACGCCGTAGACAAGCGACTCGCCGAAATTATAATTACGCTCAACCATGAACAAAGACCCCGCCATAATCGCGCAGTTCACCGTAATCAGCGGCAGAAAAATCCCCAAAGCGGCGTAAAGCGCCGGTACGTATTTGTCTAAGAACATTTCCAAAACTTGCACCATCGCGGCAATCACGCCGATATAGGCAATCAAACCGAGGAAGCTCAAATTCACGTTCATGCCCAAGCTCTGCCACAATACCGCGTTTTCTTTGAGCAGATAGGTATAGAGAAGATTATTCAGCGGCACAGTCAGAGTTTGCACCACAATAACCGCAATTCCCAATCCCATTGCCGTGCTGATTTTTTTGGAAATGGCTAAGAAAGTACACATGCCCAAGAAAAAGGACAGTGCCATATTTTCAATAAAAATTGATTTAACAAAGAGGCTAATATAATGTTCCATTGCCTTAACTCCTTAATGATGCGCCGGATGCCCGCCGACCAGCGGTTTAGCCGCTTTTGCTTCCACGTATTCGCGCGGCTCGACCTGATTGCTTTTCCATGTACGCAAAGCCCAAATCAGCAAGCCTATAACAAAGAAGGCACTAGGAGGCAATACCATCAGACCGTTAGGCAAATACCAGCCGCCACTTTCAACGGTAGGCAATACGGGAATGCCGAACCATGTACCGCTGCCGAAAATCTCGCGCACCGTACCTACGGACAAAAGCATCGCGCTATAGCCCAAACCGTTACCGATGCCGTCCATCAAGCTAGGTAAAGGCGGATTAGACATGGCATAGGCTTCCAAGCGTCCCATCACAATACAGTTGGTAATAATCAAACCGACGAAAACAGAAAGTTGCTTAGACAATTCAAAGGCAAAAGCTTTCAACAACTGATCAACTAAAATTACCAAAGAAGCAACCACCGTCATTTGCACAATAATCCGGATGCTGTTAGGGATACGGTTACGAATCAGGCTAATAAATAAATTTGAAAAGGCAGTTACCGCCGTTAAACTCAAACTCATCAAAAAAGCCGTTTTCATGCTGCCCGTTACCGCCAAAGCAGAACAGATACCCAATACTTGCAAACCGATCGGATTATTCGCAAAAATCGGCGCTAGTAATATTTCTTTATACGAATATGTTTTTTCACTCATGTGCACACCCCATTATTGATCTTGTGCTGCAGCAGCTTGACTGGCATCGCGCAATGTCTGCGCGTCGATTTCACCGCCGACAATCCGCTCGACGAAAGGCTGATAGCCCTGCTCACCCAACCAGAAATTCATCATATTTTCAACGCCTTTACTGGTCAACGTAGCGCCGGCAATCGCCTCAACTTGATTGTTGTCATAACTGCTCTTTGTTTTGACAATTTCCAGTTGCGGCTTACCATTACTGTCATAAGGCAGGCGACCTTCAAATTTGCTTTGCCAAGCCGGCTCGGTAATTCTCGATCCCAAACCTGCCGTTTCAGCTTGTTGATAGAAAGTGATGCCCGCAATCTCCGGCTGCTCATTTTTAAAGGTCAAGGCGGTAAAACCATACATCGTCGACCATAAACCGTAACCTTGAATCGGCAAAATCAAACGGTCGATATCTTCGCCTTTGAGCAACACATAAGCCGAGCCGTGTTTGGCGATGCGCTTGATATTGGCGGGATCTTCGCTTAATGCGCGCCCGTCTTGATTATTTTGCGCCGCCGCATACATTTTATATTCCAGAGGATTCTTGCTCTTATCCAATTCTCCTGTGGCAAGCTCAACCACTACCGGTACAACTTCCTTGAATTTTTCATCAATTTTTGCCGCAGACAATTTCTCATCCGCGCCTGCCAAACCGGCAGCGCGCAGGATGTTAATCTTCATTTCATTATTCGCATTCTGCGTCTGCAAACCGCGCAAAGCGACCGCCGAAACAGAGACCACTAATGAGCAGGCCAAACACACCATACCCGCGAATTTAAAAATATCGAGAGATTTATTTTCAGCTGACATGAGTTCTCACCTTACGACGCTTGATATTGGCGTTCATCACAAAATAATCGATAGTAGGAGCAAAAATGTTCGCAAAAATAATTGCCAACATAATTCCCTCAGGGAAGGCCGGATTGACCACGCGAATCAAGACCGTCATCATGCCAATCAGGAAACCGAAAACATAACGCCCGGTATTCGTTACAGATGCCGTGACAGGGTCAGTCGCCATAAACACCGCACCAAAGGCAAATCCGCCTAAGACGATATGCCACCAAAACGGCATGGCAAACATCGGATTGGTTTCGCTGCCAATGATATTAAACAGCAATGAAGTGGCAACGCAGCCTAATAAGGTGCCTAGCATAATGCGCCAAGAAGCGATACCGGTAATCAGCAAAAATGCCGCGCCTAATAAAATGGCAAAGGTAGAAACTTCGCCTACCGAGCCGGGCATATTGCCGATAAAAGCATCCCACCAACTCAGATTAAGCGAAGACATGCCGTCTGCCGCCGCTTGCGACAAAGGAGTCGCGCCGGTATAGCCGTCCACATATTGCTCGGTGCCGGCCCATACCTTATCGCCGGACATCTGCGCAGGATAGGCGAAATATAAAAACGCACGCCCTGCCAAAGCCGGATTGATAAAGTTGCGTCCTGTGCCGCCGAAGACTTCTTTGCCGATAACGACGCCGAAGCTGATACCAAGCGCTACTTGCCATAAAGGAATGCTAGGCGGCAGAATCAAAGAAAACAGAATCGAGGTAACGAAAAAGCCTTCCGAAACTTCATGTTTGCGCACAATGGCAAATAAGACTTCCCAAAAGCCGCCGACCGCGAAAGTCACAATATAGACAGGCAAATGCAGAATCGCGCCGGCAATCAAATTGCCGAAAAAGCCGCGTTCAATCCCGCCGGCTAAAGCGGCTTGAGAACCGGCAAAATACCAGCCGAAAAACATCGCAGGGAAAGCCGCCAGCCACACCAGAATCATAACCCTTTTTAAATCAATCGGGTCTCGCACATGCGAAGGACGCGCAGTCACATAATTCGGGCTATAAAAAATCGTTGCAGCCGCTTCATAAACCGGATAAAGGGCTTCTAATTTGCCGCCTTTTTCAAAAATCGGCGCCATCTTGTCAAATAATTGCTTCATACTTAGCCTTCCTCCTCAATTTGCTCAAGATTTTCACGCAAAATTGCCCCAAAATCATGTTTGCCCGGATCGACATAAGTCAGCAAAGCTACGTCTTCTTCTGCTAATTCCAAAGCGCCTAATTGTACCGCCGTATCCGTATCCTTAATGATTAGAGCTTTTAAGAGCAAAGTCGGCAAAATATCCAAAGGCATAACCTCGTCATAAATACCAAAAGGCACGATTGGGCGCGGTGAGCCTTGCATAGAAGTGGTAAACGACAAAGGTTTTTTCAAAAAACGCCCTAAATAAGCGCGAGTACGCGAATAAGAATTCATGCCGGGGCGCATAAATTCTAAGAAAACAGAATCGCGACCTTCCGGCAGAACGACCACTTGCTTATCATAAAAACCTAAAAATGCCGTTTCTGCGTCGGTTTGACGACCGGCAAAAATAGAACCGGAAATAATACGCTGCTCGCCTTCGGCAAGATTATCTTTTAATACATGGGTTAAGCTAACACCGATGCGGGTTTTAACGAATTGCGGATTTTTCACGCCGGGTCCGGCAATGCTGATAATGCGTTCATTATCCAAATACCCTGTGCGGAATAAATGACCAATCGCCAGCAAGTCCTGCAAATTTAGATGCCATGCAGTTTTATTTGCGCTTACCGGATCAATAAAGTGGATATGCGTTCCCACTAATCCCGCAGGATGAATACCGTCTATTGCATGATATTGCACATGGCGCGCTAAGGTTTGCGGCAATTTTGTTTTAGGCTCATGAACCACATGCACCGGACCTGCGGTTAATTTGCTCAACACCGTTAAACCTGCTTGATAATCGGCTTCCCGATCGGCAAATGCCAACATAGGATTTACGGCTAAGGGATTGCTATCCATCGTATTGACGAAAATTGCCTGCGGCGTCGCATCAATTTTCGGCGTTTTATCGAAAGGACGTTGACGCAATAAAGACCAAGCTCCGCTTTTTTGCAATTGCTCGCGTACTTGTTCGGCAGAGATTTCCGCCAAAGCATCTTCATCAAACTGAGTGAAACGAATAGGTTCCAGACTTTCATCGGGACGAATGGTTACCGCCAGCAAACGACGACGTTCGCCGCGCACGATATCTTCGATTTCCCCTGAAACAGGCGAACAAATCAATACGCCCGGATTTTTTTTATCTTCAAAGAGTGCTTGTCCCTCGCGAACCTTATCCCCTACCGCAATCATCATCGTCGGTCGCAAACCGAGATAATCATCGCCAATCACGGCATAAAGTGCTTGAGTCGGAAGTTGATGGATACTGTCATCAGCGACAGCACCGGAGATGGGCAATTCTATGCCTTTTTTAATGACTATCATGCATCTTTACCTTGCTTTCATGATTTGTGACTAATTATTTAGCCGTATAATCAATAATGGTGCCGACGGCGAGACTCGAACTCGCACGAGCTAGGCTCACTACCCCCTCAAGATAGCGTGTCTACCAATTCCACCACGTCGGCGTATTTTCTTCTAGAAGCAATCTTTATTACTGATTGCTTTCCAAAGGAATACCGGCATCAGAAGCAGGGGCGCTATTATCACTATCGCCAAGGGGCACGTCAATACCTGCTGCTGAATTTTGCGTTTCAAACTGATTATTTTGCAAAATATTACCGCTATTCGCTTGTTTATTTTGCACATAACCCATCATCAAAGCGCTGATAAAAAATATCACCGCCAGAATGCGCGTTAATTTATATAAAAACGAACCTGCACCGCGCGCACCGAATACGGTGCCTGAAGCGCCTGCGCCAAAAGAGGCGCCTATTCCAGCGCCTTTTGATTGTTGCAACAGAATCAGAACACTCAGCCCTATTGCCGTTGCGAGAAAAATAATTTGCGCAATGATTAAAATCATGCCATAGCCTCAATAATCTTACCAAAAGCATCTGCTTGCAAAGATGCTCCGCCTACTAAGAATCCGTCGATATCGGCTTTTGCAATCAGCTCTGCCGCATTGTCGGGCTTCACGCTGCCACCATAAAGAATTCTTACCTTTTCCGCCATGTTACCACATTTCTCAGAAAGGATTTTCCGAATTTGCTCATGCACGCTTTGCGCATATTCTGCGGTAGCGGCTTTCCCCGTACCGATTGCCCATACCGGCTCATATGCCAATACCGTATGTTCGTCTACCAATCCGGCTTCCAAAATCGGCAGCAATTGGCGTTCAATCGCCGCTTGGGTTTGTCCGCCGTCATATTCGGCTTCCGACTCTCCCAAGCAATACAAGGGATGAATGCCCTGCGCTTTTAATTGTCTCCATTTTTCTTGCAAGATGTTTTCGTCTTCACCGTGCATGGTGCGACGTTCTGAGTGTCCGATAATGCAATAGGTGCAGCCGGCTTCTTTCAGCATAGAGGCAGAAATCTCGCCGGTGTAAGCGCCTTTTTCGTAGGCAGATACGTCTTCGCCTGCCAAATCGGCAAATCCCGCCGCTTTCGCCGCCGGCAATAAAATTGCCGGTAAACCCCAGATGGTTTGCACATTGCCATGCGCCAAATCGGCGGCGGCAAATGTATCGATTAAGGCCAAATCGCCGTTCATTTTCCAATTGGCGGCTGCTATGGGTTTACGCATGACTGTTCTCCTGTTTAATTACCCGAATTAATTCATTCACGACATTTTCTAATTGCTGCTCGTCATCGCCTTCCGCCATAACGCGGATTTTCGGCTCCGTGCCTGATGGGCGGATTAACAAACGCGCTGTCTTGCCTAATTGCTGCTCGGCTTGTGCAATCGCGTTTTTCACATTTTCGCTTTGCATGACGTGGTCTCTTTGTTCCACCGTCACATTTTTTAATATTTGCGTGGTCATGTGCAAATCGGCGGTCAGCTCTTCCATACTGGTTTGCATTTCCAGTATCGCCGCCAAGACTTGCAAAGCGGCTATGATGCCGTCTCCTGTCGAATTTCGATCCAAGCAAATAATATGCCCGGAATTTTCACCGCCGATACGCGCATCCAATTCTTGCAATTTTTCCAAGACATAGCGATCGCCGACATTAGTGCGGTGCAACTGAATGCCCATATTGGCAAATGCACGCTCCAAACCTAAATTGGTCATCAAGGTACCGACCACATTATGTAGTTTCTCGCCCCTAAAAGCGCGGTATTTGGCGATGATGTATAAAATCACGTCACCATCGATAAGTCGCCCTTGTCTATCGACCATTAAAACGCGGTCGCCGTCGCCGTCGAAAGCAATACCGAAATCGGCTTGTTCGTCGCGTACGGCGCGCTGCAAAGATTCCGGATGCGTAGAGCCGCAGCCGGCATTGATGTTACAGCCGTTCGGCTCGGCATGAATGACTTTTACTTTTGCGCCTAATTCGCGAAATACCGCCGGTGCGATGGCATAGGTCGCGCCATTGGCGCAATCCAATACGATTTTCAAGCGCTCAAAGGGCAAATTCAGGGCAATCGAGTTTTTACAAAATTCAATATAACGACCGCGCGCTTCATCAATGCGATAAACCTTGCCCATTTCCGCCGGCGCTACCAGTTTCATCGGACGCTCCAAATAACGCTCAATCTGCGCTTCGGCGCTATCGGGCAATTTATAACCGCCGCGGGCAAAGACTTTCACACCGTTATCGCTAAAGACATTGTGCGAGGCACTGATAACCACACCCGCCGCCGCATGGAAGGTACGGGTAAAATAAGCAATCCCCGGCGTAGGCATCACGCCGAGCATATGCACATCCATACCGGCGGCAGAAAGACCTGCAACCACCGCGTTTTCCAACATATAACCTGAAATCCGCGTATCTTTACCTACCAATACCTTGTCGCCGGCAAAACCTGCATCATTGAGCATTTTGCCTACCGACCAAGCCAGATGCATGACCCATTGCGGTGTCATCGGCTCCGTGCCGACATGACCGCGCACACCGTCAGTACCGAAATATTTTCTAGAATCCGTCATTAATGTGCTTCCTTACTGGTAAAAAAGCGCAACCAGCAATAGCCCAACACGCCGGCGCAGATTGAGGCAAATAAAATAGCGATTTTCGCTTCCGACAAATGCAGAGGATCATTTTTAAAGGCTAGTTCCGAAATAAAGATTGACATCGTAAAGCCGATACCCGCCAAGAGTCCGACGCCAATGATATGACCGAAATTCACACCTTTAGGCAAGACCGCCAAATTTAATTTCACACACAGCCATACTGCGGCGAAAATGCCGATTAATTTACCCACGCTCAAACCTAAAACAACACCCTGCACCACCGAACTCTGCGGTAATAAATGCAATGTACCGAAATCCAAATGCACACCGGCATTAAATAGTACAAACAACGGGATTACTAAGAAATATACAGGCTTATGCAAAGTATGCTCTAAACGTTGCAAAGGAGTTTGCGCCCGATTGATGCCGCTTTCCAAAGTATAAAGCACGGCATTTAAGCGGTCAGACACCATAAAAGACTTTTCGTTTTCGCGATAAATATCGAATCTGTCTAACAACTTACGCGCTTCGCGGCTGAATTCGGCAGGGCGATACAAAGAATGTACCGGCGTTGCCAAAGCCCCCAAAACGCCGGCAATCGTAGCATGTACGCCGGAAAACAACATACATAACCACATCGCAGTCGCTACTACTAAATACGCCCAAATCGCCCGAACACCCGCGCGATTAAACACCATCAAGACAGCAAAGCAAATAAAGGCGGAAATCAAAGCCGTATAATTAATGGCCTCCGTATAAAACAAGGCAATGACCGCCACCGCACCCAAATCATCCACAATCGCCAAAGCCATCAAAATCGTCATTAATCCTGCCGGAACGCGATCACCCAAGAGCAGCAAAATCGCAATCGCAAAAGCAATATCGGTGGCCATCGGAATACCCCAACCGCTGGCATTCGGACCGCTAGGATTAAAAGCAAAATAGACCAATGCAGGAACAACCATCCCGCCCATGGCTGCCATAATCGGCAAAATCGCCTGACGGAAAGAGGACAACTCCCCTACCAACATTTCACGCTTGATTTCCAAACCGACGAGATAAAAGAAAATACACATCAGCGCATCATTTATCCAATGATGCAGAGTCATATCAATGCGCATATCGCCGATAGCAATCACCAAATGCTGATGCAAAAGCTTGTCATAAAGTCCGTACAAAGGCGAATTTGCCAGTAGCATCGCAATCACTGTCAATACGATTAGCAACATGCCGCTACCAATCGAACTGTTCACAATTTTTTCAAACGGTGTCAAAATCCTACCAAACAAAAGCTCCCAAGAATTGGCATGCTCCGCAATATATCTTTTACGTCCAAAAGGCTTCATTCGTATCCCTGTACTAAAAACCTGCCTACTATACCGCAAAACCGCCCGTTTTCTAAGCATAAATCTAAAAAACAGATAGTAAAGCCTTTCGCTCGGCGCATCAGTTATAATGCCCGCCCTTTAGCTACAGGAAATCTACATGGATTTACAAAACATCATCGAAAACGTCTTTGAGCAACGCGCCGACATCACCCCCGCCAATGCCGGCAAAGAACTGCGCGAAGCCATTGAAGAAACCTTGCAGCAACTTGAAAGCGGCACATTGCGCGTTGCTCAGCCGGGCGCAGCAGGTTGGCAAGTCAACGAATGGGTAAAAAAAGCCGTTCTGCTGTCTTTCCGCATTCAAGACAACCACATCATGCCGCACGGCTATACGCACTATTTTGACAAAGTCCCCAGCCGCTATGCCGATTACAGCCAAGAACGATTTGCCGCCGAAGGCGTGCGTGTCGTACCGCCGGCAGTCGCCCGCCGTGGCACATTCTTGAGCAAAGGCGTCGTTTTAATGCCCTCATACGTCAATATCGGCGCTTATGTTGATGAAGACACGATGGTCGATACATGGGCGACCGTAGGCTCTTGCGCGCAAATCGGCAAAAACGTGCATTTAAGCGGCGGCGTGGGCATCGGCGGCGTACTCGAGCCCTTACAAGCCAGTCCTACCATTATTGAAGACAATTGTTTTATCGGCGCGCGCAGTGAAATCGTGGAAGGTGTGATCGTCGAAAAAGGCTCGGTCATCTCCATGGGCGTTTATATCGGACAATCCACGAAAATTTACAACCGCATGACCGGAGAAATTACTTACGGACGCGTTCCCGCAGGCTCTGTGGTCGTTTCTGGCAATCTGCCTGCCGCCGACGGCAGCCACAGCCTGTATTGTGCTGTCATCATCAAACAAGTTGATGAAAAAACGCGCAGCAAAACAGGCATTAACGAACTATTACGCAATTAAGCTTTGTAATATCATTATTTTCAAAAGACCACAGCGCAAGCAAATCACCTGAAAGCGCACTTGCTTGTGCTGCTATTATCGACGGCTCTACTTAAGAGCTTTCAATTCATCAATAGCTTGCAAATACAGATTGGCGTATTGTTGGAAAACCGGTAAATCGCTGCGCCGTAGCGGTTTGTAGCTCGGAAGTTTAACTGTCATGGGATCGTAAGGCGTGCCGCTAATCCGCACTTCAAAATGCAGATGTGCGCCTGTCGATAAACCGCTGTTGCCCAATTTGCCGATAATTTGTCCGCGTTTGACCTGCTGCCCGACTTCCACTTCGATGGAAGACAGATGTGCATAGCGGGTTTCATATTGATTAGGATGCTGCACAATCACAATGCGCCCATAACCACCCTGCCAGCCGGCAAAGCTAACGATGCCAACGCCGGTGCTGGCAATCGGCGTGCCGTGCGGGCCTTTTAAATCCACGCCCAAATGCGGTCGCACACGGCGGGTAATCGGATGCAGACGGTTGGGATTAAATTCGGAAGTAACATGGCTGTAGCGGAAGGGCGCGCGATCCATACTGGGCTCAGGTGCATTACCCTCCATATCATAGAAATACAATTTGCCGCCTTCTTCATTGGTAAAATACGCCCATTGCGCGGTACGCACCGCCAGCAATTTACTGTTAGCGGGATCGACTGTGCCGTTGCGCACATAGTCGCTGTATAAGATTTCCACCGATTTATGCGGCTGCGCCAAGCGTTTGACCAAGCCTTCCAATTGTTCCAACAAGACGGGATTGATGTTTTTGCGCATCACAATGCTTTGCCAAGCATTATTGCTTCTGCCGATGATGAGCAGACGTTTTTCAAACACGCCGCGGCTGACGCTGACATCGGGACTTTCTACCGTCGGTTTTTCAGGCGCGACTTCAGTCGATACGGTATTTGTTTGATTTGCGGTCGCCTGTTCCGCTACAGTCTCCTCCTCTGCCGCCGATTCTTCTGCGGAATCTCCGTCTTCTTGGGCAATCGTTTTCTCTTCTCTTTCCGCTTCTCGCAAGGAATCGCTCAAAGCCTTATCTGTCGGAGAAGTCATATCCGTTTCAGCGGTTTCCGGCACTGGATCGCCGTCCTGATTATCCGCCGCCGCTTGTTGCTGCGCGATTTCTCTCTGCACAATATCGGCATACCAAGCGGCTTCTTGCGCCTTTTGCAAAGCCTGATATTCTTCTGTGCTTAGTGATTGGGCTTGGCTTGCGGTATCATGTGCGCTTTCTGAGCGGTCGAACCAGTCCTCTTCTTGCCATGCGGTCGTATCTGCGACGCTTGTTTCCGTTTGATGAAAAGGGGCATAGACGATATATAGGATGCCTGCTATCGCCAGCAGAAACACCCAAGGGAGCATACGGCGGGTAATGCGATCAGAATTATGTTTGGGTAGTTTAGGCACTAGAGGCTCTTTTAGACTAAAGATTCCATTTTATCTATTTTTGTTAGGAATGCACATGAATAAAACTTTGGACGAACAATTAGCGCTTATCCGCCGCGGTGCGGAGGATTTTATCGGCGAAGCAGAATTACTGGAAAGACTCAAAGCGGGCAAAACCTTGCGTATTAAGCTCGGCATGGATCCCACCGCGCCCGATTTACATTTCGGGCATACGGTCGTGCTGAACAAATTGCGCCAATTTCAAGACTTGGGACATCAAGTGATTTTCTTGGTCGGCGATTTTACCGCGCAAATCGGCGATCCTTCCGGCAAAAACGTCACCCGTCCGCCGCTGTCAAAAGAGCAAGTCCTGACCAATGCCCAAACCTATCAAGAGCAAGTGTTTAAAATTCTCGACCCCGAAAAAACCGAAGTCCGCTTCAATTCGGAATGGATGGATAAAATGACGGCGGCGGATATGGTGCGCCTGACCTCTAAATACACGGTCGCGCGGATTCTCGAGCGCGACGATTTCCAAAAACGCTACAGCGAAAACCGCCCGATTGCCGTGCATGAATTTTTGTATTCCCTGACCCAAGCCTATGATTCCGTAGCGCTGAATTGCGATGTGGAATTAGGCGGCACCGACCAAAAATTCAATCTCTTAGTCGGGCGCGATATTCAGCGCGAATACGGACTGCTGCCGCAAACCGTGATTACCATGCCGATTTTGGAAGGCTTGGACGGCGTGCAGAAAATGAGCAAATCCCTCGGCAATTATATCGGCATCTTCGAGCCTGCCAATGAAATGTTCGGCAAAATCATGTCGATTTCCGACGAACTGATGTGGCGCTGGTTCTTGCTGCTTTCTTTCCGCCCCTTAGCCGAAATCGAGCAACTCAAAGCAGAAGCCGCACAGGGACGCAATCCGCGCGATATTAAATTCGAACTGGCGCACGAACTGGTCAGCCGTTTCCACGACCATACCGCGGCGGATGCCGCTCAAGAAGCCTTCATCAACCGCTTTGCCAAAGGCGAAGTGCCGGAAGATTTGGAAACGGTGTCGCTCAAAGCTGGCGACGGCATCGGCATTGCGCATATGCTCAAAGAAGCCGGTTTGGTGGACAGCACCTCCGAAGCCTTCCGCATGATTAAGCAAGGTGCGGTAAAAATCGACGGCGAAAAAGTCGATAATAAAGACCTGCAACTCTCGGCAGGATTTAGCGGCATTGTACAAGTCGGCAAACGCCGCATGATACGGATTGAAATAGTATGAAATCAGCCTTTTTATTCCTTACCTGCTTTAGCGCGGCAAGCATGGCGCAAATCGCAACAGAAGACGGCATGCCGCTTGATGCGATGTCTCAGGAAATCGACGCGGCAACGCACTTAAGCAGCGATGCCAGCCAATTATTCTCGCGTTATCAAGACAGCATCGTGCAAATCCGCGTGATAAACGAAGCCACCGGGCAAAAAACCTCCATCGGCTCGGGCTTTTTAATCGGCGACGGCAGTTTGATCGCCACCAACTACCACGTCATCTCCGATGTCTTTCAAAAAGAAAAGCACCGCCCCGAATATTTGGACAGCAAAGACCAATCCGGCAAGCTCGAGCTAATCAATGTGGATATCATCCACGATCTCGCCATTTTGCGTGCCGAACAGCCATTAGGCACAGCCTTTACTCTTGCCGGCGTGCCGAATCAAGGCGAAGCCTTATATGCGCTCGGCAATCCGCATGATTTGGGCTTTGTGATTATCGACGGTATCAACAACGGCCTTTTGCGTAAATCCGCGCGTGCGCAAATCCTCTTTTCCGGCGCGCTTAACAGCGGCATGAGCGGCGGCCCGACGCTGAACAATAAAGGCGAAGTGGTGGGAATCAACGTTTCCTATCTCAACAGCGGCAGCAATATCAGCTTCATTATTCCTGCACAATACCTACAAAAATTGATAGACAGTGCCGACAATGCTCCGCAAAACATCAATGACACCATTACCGAGCAACTTTTTGTCGACAATCACAGCTACTATGCCGATGCCCTCAAACGGCAATGGCAGCAAGGTACGGTAGGCGATTACCTTGTACCGCTGGCGATGTCGGACGACGTGCGCTGCTGGGACAGCTCGCCGGAGCCGGATATAGAAGACCTGATCGGCGCACAAGCCGTTACCTGCTTCAACGACCGCTCCACCTATATCAATAATGACGTGACCATCGGCGAATTCGGCTATTCCTACACGCAAATTTATGCGCGCGAGCCGATACTGAGCAGCCGTTTCTATCGCAATTACAGTCAAGCCTACCGCATGCATTTCTCGCCGCGCCCGATGCGCGATTACGGCAATTTCGACTGCGAAGCCGACTTTGTCAGCATCGCCGGCAGCACCTTTAAAACCACATTCTGCCGCCAACCCAGCAAACATTTCGCCAAAGACGGCGAAAGCATCGACGATATGCGCATGATTGCGGCAAAAATCGGCGACCCGCAATCGGGCTTTTTAATCGAAATCGTATTGCACGGCGTACAAACCCGCCTAGGCAAAGCCATTATGGCGCATATGTTGGAGCAAATCACATGGCAGAACTAAAAATCGAAACCCGCTATGAAGTCTATGAAGCCGAGCAATTTCCCGTCCGCATCGGGCGGGCGGTGGATAATGACATCGTTATCCGCGCACTGGGCGTTGCCGACTATCATCTCATCATTGAAGAAAGCCCCGAAGGCCTGCAAATCCGCAATCTGCATGAGGCGCAAATCAATAGCAAAAATCTACGCAGCCGCGCCGTTATCGACAAAAACACCGCCATTACCATCGGCAGCAGCCTCATTAAGCTCTGGATCGATCCCAAAGCCCCGATGCCGAATGCGGCAAAATCCGGCAAATGGCTGTGGATTACGCAGCCGGTTGCCGCTATCTGTTGGTTTATGCTCGCCCTTGCCCTGCCGATGTGGACGGATTATCTGGAAACTCCGATTAACTACTTCGCCAATTGGCGCCTGCTCTTCTTTTCCGCCGCAACGATTTTAGCCATCGTATGGGTCATACACAGCATGATTCTGCCGCTGGTGCGCCGTTATCTGCTCATACCGCTTTTAGGACTGGTTTCCGCACTCTCCCTATTTACCAGCATTAATGACCAAATCGTCTATTGGCTCATCTTTCAACTCAATATCAATTGGTTGGACTTTCCTGCCTTTTTACTCTCCTGCGGCGTCTTTATCTGGATATTCCGCGCCTTCTTCCGCGACTTTGTTCCCTTAAGCGGCAGATTGCTCACGCGCTATACCTTGGCAATTTGCCTGCCCTGCTTATTATTGTTGTTTTACAACTATCTAAAACCACATAATTTTTTCACCTATCGCAGCGGCAGCTTCCCCAGTTATCACAAAGGACTCTTGCAACATAAACTGCCTTTGAAGGAAGAAAAATCCATAAGCGAATTCTTTTCAATTGAAAAATCAAATTGATTTTTGCTTAACGATTAAATTAAATTATGCTCATTGTCTTGTTTCGATAATGAGCTATACTAGACACACTCTTAAATAAAGCGAGGAAAATATCATGGAAATCAATATCGGATTAAACGATTCGCAACGTAAAGCTATTGCCGACGGCTTGTCAAAAGTACTGGCGGACAGCTACAGCCTCTACATCAAAACCCATAATTATCACTGGAACGTTACAGGTCCTCAATTCAATGCTCTGCATACCATGTTCGAAAGTCAATACACCGAATTAGCGCCTGCAATTGACGAAATCGCCGAACGTATTCGCGCCCTAGGACATCTAGCACCAGGTTCTTATAAAGAATTTAGCGAATTGACCAGCATTAAAGACGGTGATAACCGCTTAACGGCAAATGAAATGGTTAAAGAATTGGTAGAAGGACAAGAAACCGTTGCTCGCACCTGCCGTTCGCTCATTTCGACTGTTGACGAAGCAGGCGACGAACCGACTGCCGATTTATTGACCGTTCGTATGCAAACCCATGAAAAAAATGCTTGGATGTTGCGTGCGATGTTAGCCAATAACTAAGCAAAATATCAGAAAAAAGCCTCTTCTTTTTAGAAGAGGCTTTTAGTTTTTCTCAAATTTAAGGAATTATATGTATATAAAACCCCTTCTGCTTTCCATGCTTGCCGCCGCCGCTTTACCGGCATTGGCTGATAATGAAAAAATCATTACCGCTCTCAGTCCTTTCGGCGTCAGCAATATGCAAATCAGCGACTCGCCGATTGCCGGCTTGAAAACCGTCCTCAGCGATCAGGGCATTTTCTACGCCAGTGAAGACGGACAATATTTTCTGCAAGGCTCATTCGTACAAATCACGCCCGAAGGTCCTGTCGATTTAAGCAATGTCGTGCTCATCGACAAACTCAATGCCATGGCGGACAACATGATTATCTACCCCGCCAAAGAAGAGAAATATGTGGTCAACGTATTTACCGACATTACCTGTCCCTATTGCATGCGCCTGCATGAACACATGGCGGAATACAATAAACGCGGCATTACTGTGCGCTATTTAGCTTTCCCGCGTGCGGGTGCAGAATCTAAAGTAGCCGATCAAATGGAAGCCATTTGGCTGGCAGAAGACAAGCAGGCGGCGCTAAATGAGGCCAAAAGCAAAGGCGGCAAAAGCCTGTTAAAACCTGTCAAAAGCAAAATTGTGGCGGAACAATTTAATATCGGCGTGCAATTCGGTGTTGCCGGTACACCCGCCATCGTGCTATCCAACGGCACATTGGTAGAAGGCTACCGCCAACCGAATGAACTACTCAGCATCTTAGAAAGCACCATCAAGGCAAAATAATGGCTTGGCAGACTGCCCCGCTGATCTACGGCATGGACTTATTCGGCTGTGCGGCGGCGGCAGTTGCCGCCAGCACGCTTGCCAAACGAGTCGGATTAGATTTTATCGGCGCGGTCATGATTGCCTCCATCGGTGCCATCGGCGGCGGAACACTGCGCGATTTGCTCATTAACCGCCATCCGCTGTTTTGGCTGCACGATCTCAATTATCTCTATGTGATTGTCGGCACCGCCATTTTGGTGCAAATCTTTTATCATCATATCGAATCCATTTTTGAACGCCCTCTGCGTTTTTTTGATGCCATCGGCTTAGGCGCATTTGCTGTCATCGGCTTTCAAGTGGCGATGAGCAAAAACCTCGCCTACCCCTTTGTGATTCTCATGGGCGTGCTGACCGCTGTCGCCGGCGGCATCATGCGCGACATCATCTGCAACAAACTGCCCTTGGTCTTATGCCGCGAAATCTACATCTCCTGCGTGATTATCGGCGGCTTGGTCTATCTTGGACTGACAGAATGGCATTTCAGCCCTTGGCTGCGCGATATTCTGACTATGCTCTGCGTGATTATCCTGCGCCTTTTTGCCATTCGCGGCGACTGGCAGCTACCTTCCTTATCAATTACGCCAAAACGCAAATAAGCGATCTATTATCTACCGCGATTGGAAATAGATTTTACGTTTAATAGGAAAACACCGATCTATTAAACGGTGCAATTGAGCTGCTCTTTTGCGCTTTCTTTCGATTAATGGCAGCGCTGAAAATTCGAAATCACCGCTGTATGCGCAGAGTTGTTTAAAATCCATTCCTTGCATTAAGCCGCGCAAAATAAAGAGTTGCGTCGCCTGATTCCATGCGGATTTATTCCCCCAATAATGCCCTATGATGTGTTCGGCAGATTGCAATTTATTTTCACGATTGAGGGCCAGTGAAAAAGCAAATTGCTCCAACAAGATGCGTTCGCAATCGGTGGCGGTCATCGCATCACAAAGCATGAGCGCATCAGCGACATAACTTGCCGCAGATGCAGCAGGCAAAGCAATCACGCCGGCATTCCACATTTCGCTTTCCGCACCAATGCGGTATCGTGCGAAAGTTTTTCCGTTGAGTGATTGATATATTCGATCAATCGTACGCAAAGGGCGTGCGCCTAAGGTGGTTTCAAACGCATGCATATAGGGCTTGCCTTCCGCCAAGCCTTTTTTGATTGCTTCCAAATCTTGATAAAGAAAGGTATCCGAATCAACGTATAAAATATCTTGATTCGGCTGTGCGGCGATTACCGCTTCCACCGCTTTGATTTTCACCCGCCAAAAAAATTGCGCTTCGCCTTTCCATTCGCTGAGTTGTGCTTGGCTGACTGCCTGTACGCTGACGCGCGAATCTTGTTCGCATAGACGGAAAACTCTGGTACATCGGTATAGATGCTGGCATTTTTAATGAGCGGGCTGCGCAGAAAAGTCAATAAAGCAAACAGCGCCCGACTATGATAATACGCCGCTTCGCCGAAAGTGAGTAGGATAAGATGCATGTGTTTTCCTAATTCTTCAATGATTGCACCGGTGCGGGGATGCGTCCGCCGCGTCGGACAAAGACGCTGCAATTGCCTTCTTTGACCGGCATAATCGGCGCAGCACCCAGTAATCCGCCGAATTCGACCATTTCGCCCACGCCTTTATGCGGCACAGGGATAATGCGCACGGCGGTGGTTTTGCTGTTGATCATGCCGATGGCGGCTTCGTCTGCAATGATGCCGGCAATCGTGTCGGCGCCGGTGTCGCCGGGCACGGCAATCATATCCAAGCCGACCGAGCAGACCGCCGTCATCGCCTCGAGTTTGGACAGGCTGAGCACGCCGGCTTGTGCCGCGGCAATCATGCCTTCGTCTTCGGAGACGGGAATAAAGGCGCCGCTTAAACCGCCGACGGCGCTGCTTGCCATCATGCCGCCTTTTTTCACCGCATCATTGAGCATGGCCAAGGCGGCGGTCGTGCCGTGGGTGCCGCAGACGGATAAGCCCATTTGTTCTAAAATCCGCGCGACGGAATCGCCGACTGCCGGTGTGGGGGCAAGCGATAAATCCAAGATGCCGAAGGGAATATTCAGACGTTTGGCGACTTCCTGCCCGACGAGTTCCCCCACGCGGGTAATTTTAAAGGCGGTTTTTTTGATGATTTCGGCGATATCGGTCAAATCTTGTGCGTTGCTGTTTTCCAAAGCCGCTTTGACTACGCCGGGACCGGAGACGCCGACATTGATGACGCTTTCGCCCTCGCCGCCGCCGTGAAATGCGCCTGCCATGAAGGGATTGTCTTCCACCGCATTGCAGAAGACGACAAATTTGGCGCAGCCGAAAGCTTCGGGTGTGGCGGCGGCAATCGCTTTAATCGTTTCGGCAACGAGGTTGACCGCGTCCATATTGATACCTGCCCGCGTGCTGCCGATATTGGCGGAGGCGCAGACGATTTTGGTTTCCGCCAATGCCTGCGGCAGCGAAGCTATCAGCAAGCGGTCGCTCTGCGACAAGTCTTTATGCGCCAAAGCGGAAAAGCCGCCTAAGAAAGAAACGCCCAAATCACCGGCGGCTTTGTCTAAGATTTTGGCGAGACGGACAAAGTCTTCGGGCGTTTTCGCGCAAGCCGCGCCTATCTGCGCGATGGGCGTTACCGCGATTCTTTGATTGACAATCGGCACGCCGTAAGTCGCCGATACCGCTTGCACGGTACCGACCAAATCTTTGCCGATGCGCATGATTTTCTCGTAAATCTTATCGGCCGTACGCCCCACATCGCTGTCTGCGCAGCTGTGCAAATCAATGCCTAAAGTAACGGTGCGCACATCAAAATGCTGATGAGAAAACATCTGCAAGGTTTCGACAATCTCGCCGTATTTCCATTCGCTACGCATGGCTTAAATCCTGTGCATGGCGGTAAACAAAGCCTCATGCTGCAAGCGAATATCCAATTCGCAGGCGCGGCCGTAATCGGCAAATATCTGTGCCAGCTCGGTAATCTCGCGCTGACAGGCAGACAAATCCGCCTCAATCATCATCGTGAAATAACCGCTCATCAATTGCTGGCTGATATTGACGATGTTTACCCGCTCCTCCGCCAATAATTTGCTCACATCATAAACAATGCCGATGCGGTCTTTGCCGATGACACTCAAAATCGCTTGCATACGCCCTTCTCCGAATAAAAATACACAGCTTACGCCTTTATCCGCCAAAAACAAAGCCGCAGCGGATGCGGCGCCTCCTACCGATACATTATACTGCTGTTAAGCGCTTCTTAGCGCAGCCTTATCTTAAAGCAAGGCAAATCCACTATAATGCGGCTATGAACGAACTCTTCCCTATTATCTTCAGCGCCTTCTTCACAGGACTGGCCGGCGGCGCGCATTGTCTGGGCATGTGCGGCGGCATCGGCAGCATGCTCGGCATGCACAGCCGCCTGCGCAATCAAATCCTCAGTTATCAGGCAGGCAGACTGTTTTCTTATACTTGTCTGGGCTTTTTCTGCGGTTGGCTGCTGCCGCTCATCGGCATACGCCCCGGCATGGGCGATGCGGGACTATGGATTCGCCGCATCAGCTCTCTGATTATCGCCGCAATCGGCTTGATGCAAGTTTTCAACATTGCCCCCCTACGCCTGCTTGAACGCTACGGCTACCGCCTATGGCAGCCATTAAACCGCTTCTTGCAACAACTACTGCCCATTCGCAGCCATGCCGATGCCTTTATTGTCGGCAGCCTTTGGGGGCTTCTGCCCTGCGGGCTGATTTATGCCGCGCTTGCCATTGCCATCAGCCGTGCGCAAGCCCTAGAATCTGCGGCAGTGATGCTGAGCTTCGGACTGGGCACCCTGCCTGCCATGCTCGGCATCAGCCTCTTTTCGCGCCAAATCGCGCAAGCCCTAGCGCATACGCATCTGCGTCGCGTCTTAGGATTACTGATTATGCTCATGGCGGCATGGGCATGGCATTAAAGGAAATCATTATGCAAAGTCCCGTTCTGCGCCGCGCCGGCGTCTTCACATGGCTTATCTTCGCGCTGTGCCTCGTATTTACGCTTCTGATTCGCGCCGGTGCTAAGCGAGAAATGCTCGCCTATTTCGTCTTTTATCCGCCGCTCATGGCGGAAGGCGAAATCTGGCGCCTAATTACCCCGACCTTCCTGCATTTTTCTTTTTACGGCTCGGTCATCATTCATCTGCTGTTTAATAGCCTGATTTGGCTCAATCTGGGCGGCTGGATAGAATATTGCGAAAAAGCTTGGCGTTTGCCTCTGTTGTTTTTAAGCACCGCCCTCATCAGCAATACTGCTGCGTATTTCAGCTACGGCGTAGCATTCGGCGGGCTGTCGGGCGTTGCCTACGGATTAATCGGCTATCTCTGGTGGGCGGGACGGCGGGTCGTCTTATACCGCATGATATTACCTACAAAAATGTTCTACGCCTTTCTGGCTTTCCTTGCCCTAGGCTACACGGGGCTGATTGGCAATATCGCCAACAGCGCGCATCTCGGCGGACTGATTGCAGGCATCGCCTTTGCCGCCCTGTTGCCGCCGCGTTTTAAACCCTTAACAGCAACGCAAGATTAAATACCGGATTTAGCCGAAGCAGACATAGGAAAAGTGTTAAAATTTGTCGGCTAATCTTTTTCAACTGAAAGCTAAGGAGCACCTATGAGTACACGTACCGAACACGACACAATGGGTAATGTGGAAGTCCCGTCTGATGCTTATTGGGGCGCGCAAACACAGCGCAGCCGCGATAATTTCAAAATCGGCGGCGAAACCCTGCCTTTGCCGCTGATTGAAGCTATGGCATTGGTGAAAAAAGCGGCGGCAATCACAAACGCTTCTTTGGGACGCATCAAGACGGAGCAGGCGGATTTAATCACGCAAGCTGCCGATGATGTCTTGGCGGGCAAATTGGCAGGACAATTTCCTTTAGTAGTCTGGCAAACAGGCTCGGGCACGCAGTCGAATATGAATATGAACGAAGTGTTGGCCAATCGCGCGAATGAGATTGCCGGCACGGGTTTGGCAGCCTATCAGCCGATTCACCCCAATGACCATGTGAACCACGCGCAATCGACCAATGATTCCTTCCCTACCGCCATCCATGCGGCAGCGGCAATTGAAATCAATCGCTTACTAATTCCGGCAGTTAAAGCCCTGCGCGATACTTTAGATGCCAAAGCCAAATCTTTCGCCTCGATTGTCAAAATCGGGCGCACGCATTTGCAAGACGCCACGCCTCTGACTTTAGGACAAGAATTCTCCGGCTATGTCTCGCAGCTTGATCATGGCTTGGATCGTTTGCAACATGCCTTGCAAGGTTTGTATGAACTGCCTTTGGGCGGCACGGCGGTCGGTACAGGCTTGAACAGTCATCCCGAATATGCCGCCAAAGCGGCGGAGCAATTAGCCGCATTATCCGGTCTGCCTTTCGTGACCGCGCCGAATAAATTTGAGGCATTGGGCGGACGCGATGCGGCGGTTTACGCTTCCGGCGCTTTAAAAACCTTGGCGGCGAGTTTGAACAAAATCGCTAATGACGTACGTTGGTTAGCCAGCGGTCCGCGCTGCGGTTTGGGTGAGCTGAAAATCCCTGAAAACGAGCCCGGCTCTTCAATTATGCCCGGCAAAGTCAACCCGACGCAATGCGAAGCACTGACAATGGTCTGCTGCCAAGTCTTCGGTAATGACGTCACCATCAATATGGCGGGCGCAAGCGGCAATTTCGAGCTGAATGTCTATATGCCCGTCATCGGCTTTAATTTACTGCAATCCATTCGTTTGCTCGGCGATGCCTGCAACAGCTTTAACGAGCATTGCGCGGTAGGCATTGAGCCGGTGCCGGAAAAAATCGATTATTTCCTACATCACTCTTTGATGCTGGTCACGGCGCTTAACCGCAAAATCGGCTATGAAAATGCGGCAAAAGTGGCAAAAACCGCCTATAAAAACGACAAATCTCTGCGCGAAACCGCGGTCGAGCTTGGTTTACTGACCGCAGAGGAGTTTGATGAGTTAGTCAAACCTGAAGATATGGTCGCCCCGCGTTGATAATTGCTCCAAAAGCCGCCCTCAACAAGGCGGCTTTTTTAACGCCGCTATAATGGATTAGTGAATATCAATCACTTATTTAGCGGCATGATGCTCTACTGCTGCGATTGGCAAGACAGCGGAGCGTGGAAGGCTTGGTTTAAGAAGAATAAGCGCCGGCTTGCGACAGATTCGCCGTATGGTCTTTAGAAATGCGGGTCAGTTTGTCGCTAAGAATTTTGAGCAGAATACCGTAGGCGGGCAGAAATAGCACGATGGAAATGCTCAATTTCCAAGCATAGTCCATCAGCGCGATTTCAACCCAGTGCTCGGCAAGGAAGGGATCGGCACTTTTATAAAAGGCGGTGCTAAAAAAGGCGAGCGTATCCAGAGCATTGCCAAAAAGAGTGGATGCGGCGGGTGCCAGCCACCATTGTTTGTGTCGGCGCAGGCGGTTGAAGACGCTGATATCCATGATTTGACCGATGAGGTAGCCGAGCAGACTGGCAAGGGCAATTCTCGCCACCACCGTATTCAAGCTGCTAAGCGCCGCAAAACCCGTAAATTCGCCGTTTGAGAATAAGGTGCCGATGAAGTAAGAAATAAAAAGTGCGGGAATCATGCTGAAGAAAATGATTTTGCGCGCGAGCGCGGCACCGAAGATACGCACGGTTAGGTCGGTGGTTAGAAAAATAAAGGGGAAAGTAAACGCGCCCCAAGTGGTATGCAAGCTAAAAAGCGTAAAACAGATTTGGACAAGATAGTTGCTGGAGATAATGACAATCATATGCCAAAAAACCAGCCAGCGAAGTGCTTTTTGCTGTTGGGCGGGGCTAAAGTTGAATTGCTGAATTTGCATGTATATTCCTTGATAATAATGTCGTTTGCCACATCGGGCGCTACGCCGAATGTGTTATGGTGCTGAGGTATCGATAGTTAGCGGCGGCCGTGCTGAAAAAGGCGTTCGCGTGCCATTGCGGCATAAGGGCTGTCCGCTTGTCCGTAATTGGCATAGGGATGAATGGCGATGCCGCCGCGCGGGGTAAATTCGCCGAAGACTTCGATGTATTTGGGCTGCATCAGCGTAATCAGGTCTTTCATAATGATATTGACGCAGTCTTCGTGAAAATCGCCGTGATTGCGAAAGCTGAATAAATACAGCTTGAGCGATTTGCTTTCTACCATGCGCTGATTAGGAATATAGGCAATATGGATGATGGCAAAGTCCGGCTGCCCCGTCATCGGGCAAAGACTGGTAAATTCCGGACAGATAAAACGCACGAAATAATCATTATCGCCGTGTTTATTGGGAAAGGCTTCCAGAATGTCGGGCGAGTATTGCGCGGGATAATGCGTCCCTTGATTGCCAAGCAGGGAAAGCTCGGCGAGTTCTTGTTCGTTTCTCATGTTTGACCTAGTTTTTTATGGTGGGAGGGTTGCGAACCACGTTGTTTAACAATGTATTTTATAGGATCTTCATATGATTGCGAAAATACGCTATAAGCCGACAAAATGTCTTGCAACATTTTGGGCGGACGACAGTTTACACGATATGGAGGAAAAGAGAAGGATGAATATTCAACCATTCTTGTCTATTGTCAATTATGATGCCGATACAGTCGAAGAATTGAAAAAGTATTACGGTGCTGGCTCGCCTTGCCGTAATACTTTTTCAATTCTTTGACTATAGTGATGTATTTCATTGTTGGGTAGAAGAATTGCTGTTAACACAATTGCCTGAAAACAGCGTCATTATTATGGACAATGCCAGCTTTCACAAAAGACAGGATACCCAAGAGCTTATCGCAGATGCGGGACATCATATTTTATGGCTGCCGCCATACAGTCCGGATCTGAACCCAATCGAGAAAATGTGGGCTTGGCTTAAACGTAAACGCAAGGATTGGCGCTTAGATTGCATCGATAAACTATTCTTTTACTTCCTGTGGATTTGTAACTCTTTTTGATTTCCTTGACTATACTTTTCACTTCTCCGACTATAATTATCAAAACCCTAAAAAAACGGCACGCAATTGCGTGCCAAATTAGGGAAGGACTTCTTTGTCTTAATCACGCTGTGTGCGGATTAGTGATGATGATCGTGCGCGTCTTCAACCATAAAGGTTAAAGTCGCATAGCTAGCCAGTTTTTGGCATTCGCTTTGATCCGGATAGTCGGATTTATGTACGACGCGGAGTTTCCAAAAGCCTTTGCGCAAGGGATAGAATTGCAGACTGCCGTCCGGACGCGTGGTGTCGGAGAAGGCTTGCGGCTCGAGTTTGTGAATTTTGTCGTTCGGATCTTTGGTCGTAAAGCCGGAGAAGGTGCCGACGACGGTCGCGCCTTCCAAAGGTTCGCCATTGAAATAGACTTTCAGCGGAAAGCCTTCACCGATAATGATATTGGCAGGATTGTCTTGCGGCACGATTTCCAAACCTTGACCGACAGGTTTGGTTACCACCGCAGTGTCTGCACTTTCATGTCCTGCATTAAGTACCATTTTGCCGTACATACGGGTTTGTTCGCAGTAGGTGGCATCAGGCATTTGCTTTAGATTTTCCTGTTTCCAGCCTTTGGCGTTTTTCGACCAAAAAGTCGGGCTGTATTCTGCGGTCAGCAGGTAGCTGCCATCTTTGATTTCTTCAGGCGAAGTGAAATAGATATTGCGCTTCTCACTGCGCACCATGTCGATTTTGCCTTCCGGACCGATGAGCTGCATCGGTTTTTTGAAGATATGCATACGCTCTTCCGGAATGTCGGCTAAATCGGGGAAATCGCCGTAACCAAGACTAGCTTTGAGAATTTCGCCGCCATGGGTGTGTCCTGCATCGACCCATACTTCATGGGCAAGGCTCGGCAGGCTAAACATCGCCGCCATTGTCAGGGCTAGTACTTTTTTCATATTAACTCCGTATGTGTTTCAATCTTTCAAATGTTATATTGTTGCAGAAATTCTTGCAAGTTTTTTCTGCATCACATACATAAATGGTTACACTATGCACAGATAATATCAGGAGTAAAGAATGATTAAAGCGATTGTCCCCGGTTCTTTAATGATTTGCGGCGAACATGCGGTGGTTTACGGTCAATCTGCGCTAGTCTGCGCGGTGGCGCAATATGTGTGCGTCGGCATTACCAAGCGCAGCGATAATATACTGCGCATTAACAGCGCTTTAGCGCAATATGAAGCACCTTTATCGGCATTGAAAGAAGAACCCAAACTGCGCTTTGTTTTGGCAGCTGTCCGCCGCCAACTGCCGTATACGGGGCTAGATATGGTGATTGAGAGCGAGATTGATCCTTTACTAGGTTTCGGTTCTTCAGCGGCAGTAACAGTCGCGACGCTTGCGGCTTTGTCCGCTGTCCGGAAAAAAGAGATGGATAATGCCGTCTTGCACCGTGCGGCGCATGAGGTAATTTTGGAGATTCAAAAACGCGGCAGCGGTGCGGATTTGGCAGCAAGCATTTGGGGCGGTATGTTGGCGTATTCACCACCGCCTGCATTATCAGTACAATCTTTGCCCCTACCGTCTTTGTCTTTAAGCGTGCGCTATGCGGGATATAAAACACCGACCGCCGAAGTACTGGCGACGCTAGCAGCAGCAGCGGAGGAAAAACCTGACGCGTATGCAGAGTTGTATCAGCGAATGGGGGCAGTCAGTCAAGCAGCAGCACATGCAGCGGCACAGCAGAATTGGCAGCTGTTTTATCAACACTTAAACGCTTATCAAATGTTAATGCAAGAATTAGGCGTCTGCGATGCGGTACAGACGGCACATTTGGCGGCGGTGCAAGATTGCGCGGCGGCAGCGAAAATCAGCGGCAGCGGCTTAGGCGACTGCATTATCGCTTTTGCCGAACGCACACCCGCGCAACATCAAGCAGTGCAGATCGCAGCGCAAGGGCTGCGTATTATCAGAAATAAATATGGCTAGTGAAAAAGATGATACCTCTCAATATAGTCAATTCATGACAAAGTTGCACGCCTAAAAATATCAAGCTCTACTATTGTGCGAGCTAACATACAAAAACCGTGTCTTTATTTGAGCTGAATTAACTATAGCATTCCATTTCCTGGTTGCTTAGATGAGATGATGAGTCTTTAATTAAATCGACACGGATTTCTGAGTGCCCTCTCTCACTAGGAAAGCAGACTCCTAAAATCAAAGACTATCTGATAAGGATCAGATAGTCTTTTAGAAAACTTTTGAGCATTAGGTTAGTAGCCTAAAACTATTTTAAATTTTGAACATCCTCGAAAGAAGTTTCGCCTTCAACGCTTAAATCCTCTTTCAGTGCAGAAAAAATGCCCTCACCTATTCCTTTAACCAAAACGATATCTTCAATTTTGGC
>ERZ1023440.53-NODE-53-length-52236-cov-166.452732_pt1 | contig 52236 bp, 53 predicted proteins | sample MGYA00380520_ERZ1023440 | MGnify/ENA primary metagenome ERZ1023440 (study PRJEB33173, sample SAMEA4830335) | metagenome | study: EMG produced TPA metagenomics assembly of the PRJEB25223 data set...
AAAAAACTTCACAACAGTGCGTCGTTGTGTGCGGTGCATTATAGGGATTTTCAAAGCCCTTGCAAGTACTTTTTGCAAAAATATTTAAAAAAATGTTCTTTTGATGGAAATATAAACATTTTATTAAAAAGTGCGGTTAGAATGGTCAAACTTTTATTGCTATTATTTCTTACGTAATGAAACTTCTCCACCATTAAACATCTGAATTTTATTGCCACATAATACTTTTAAATAACCGCGTTCATCTATGCCTTGTTCAATACCTGAAATAACGCCTTGCTCAGTAAGCACATTTACTTCACTATTTGAAAACGCATTATATGATTGCCATGCTTGTTCAAATTCCTCATCAATACCATTTTGCTCAAAGATATTTAAACGTGTATATAAATGTTGTATAAGTTTGGGTAATAAAGTTTGTCGCTCTACATCAGGATCAATTTCACACACTTCCGCATAAGGCTGACTAATTTCTGTTTGTTTTGACAACGACACATTAATACCTATGCCAATCACTAAATTGAGCATGCCATTTTTATGATTAGCAATTTCAACTAAAATGCCACCTAACTTTCTTTCATCAAACAAAATATCATTTGGCCATTTCACTTGTACATTTAGCACTTCCGCAATCGCCAAACCGATGACTAAACTTAACCCCTCAATTGATTTTTTAGGATCAAACGTCCAATAAAAACTAAACATGATTTGCCCAGCAAAAGGCGATAACCATTGGCGACCACGCCGACCGCGCCCTGCAGTTTGATATTCAGCCACACAAAGATCGCCTTTTTTTAATGAAAGAATATTTTGTAGTATCCATTCATTTGTAGAGGAAATTATCGGCTGATAATGGATGCCATAAGGAAAAAGTGCGGTTGAAATTTGCTGAGGATTTAATAAAGGAAGCATTGGCACTAAGCGATAATCTTGTCCATCAACGAGAATATCCAAACCAATTTCACGTAATTGTTGAATATCTTCCTCTAGATTTTTAGAAAATTTTTCCAATTCAGACCGCACTTTTGTCTGACAATCCGCTAAATATGTCAATAACGTAAAATTCATCATTCATCCCTTATGGCAAATAGTATGAAAATCATAGCATAAATCCTAAAATTTCGTTTTCAAAATAAAGTGAAATCTGTATAATCTCGTTGCAATATTTTTTAACTTCAACTTAGCGAGAATATTGCAATGTCATTACGCATTAAACAAGAAGCCCTTACTTTTGACGATGTTCTACTTGTCCCAGCTCACTCAACTGTGCTTCCAAATACAGCCAATCTTTCAACCAAACTCACTAAAGAAATTCGTTTAAATATCCCAATGCTTTCAGCAGCAATGGATACCGTAACTGAAACCAAACTTGCGATCTCTTTAGCACAAGAAGGCGGTATTGGCTTTATTCATAAAAATATGACGATCGAACGCCAAGCAGATCGTGTTCGTAAAGTAAAAAAATTCGAAAGTGGTATCGTTTCTGAACCAGTAACTGTTTTACCAAATTTAACGCTTGCCGAACTTGCTGAAATGGTGAAGAAAAACGGATTTGCGGGCTACCCTGTTGTAGATGAGGAAAATAACTTAATCGGTATCATTACTGGCCGTGATACACGTTTCGTAAAAGATTTAAGCAAAACAGTTTCACAAGTAATGACGAAAAAAGAAGACTTGGTGACCGTAAAAGAAGGGGCGAGTCGCGAAGAAATTTTGGAATTAATGCATCAACACCGTGTTGAAAAAGTATTAGTGGTTAATGATAGTTTCAAACTTAAAGGTATGATTACCGTTAAAGACTTCCAAAAAGCAGAACAAAAACCAAATGCGTGTAAAGATGAATTTGGTCGTTTACGTGTCGGTGCGGCTGTAGGTGCAGGCCCAGGTAACGAAGAACGTATTGATGCATTAGTAAAAGCTGGGGTGGATGTGTTGTTAATCGACTCTTCTCACGGTCACTCAGAAGGCGTATTACAACGTGTTCGTGAAACTCGTGCAAAGTATCCAAATTTGCCTATCGTTGCAGGTAACGTAGCAACGGCTGAAGGCGCAATTGCATTAGCAGACGCAGGCGCAAGTGCGGTAAAAGTAGGTATTGGTCCTGGTTCAATTTGTACAACTCGTATTGTAACTGGCGTAGGTGTTCCACAAATCACGGCTATCGCAGATGCAGCAGCAGCATTAAAAGATCGTGGCATTCCAGTTATTGCTGACGGTGGTATCCGTTTCTCTGGTGATATTGCAAAAGCCATCGCTGCAGGCGCAAGCTGTGTAATGGTTGGTTCTATGTTTGCGGGTACTGAAGAAGCACCAGGTGAAATCGAACTTTATCAAGGTCGTGCATTTAAATCTTACCGTGGTATGGGCTCATTAGGTGCGATGGCTAAAGGCTCTTCAGACCGTTATTTCCAATCGGATAACGCGGCAGATAAACTCGTACCGGAAGGTATTGAAGGTCGTATTCCATATAAAGGTTACTTAAAAGAAATCATCCACCAACAAATGGGTGGCTTACGTTCTTGCATGGGCTTAACTGGCTGCGCAACTATTGATGAACTACGCACCAAAGCGGAATTTGTTCGCATTAGCGGTGCAGGCATTAAAGAAAGCCACGTTCATGATGTTGCTATTACTAAAGAAGCACCGAACTATCGTATGGGCTAATCTTTAAGGTGGGCTTTAGCCTGCCTTTTGCTGTTTAAAGTGCGGTTGGTTTTTGCAAAGTTTTAAATAATATGAACCGCTTACACTATCAATAATAAGAGCATTATAAATGACAAATATCCACAATCACAAAATCCTAATCCTCGACTTCGGTTCACAATATACTCAACTGATTGCGCGTCGTGTGCGTGAAATCGGTGTGTACTGTGAACTTTGGGCTTGGGATGTAACCGAACAACAAATCCGTGAATTTGCTCCAACGGGTATCATTCTTTCTGGCAGCCCTGAAAGCACAACTGAAGAAAACAGCCCTCGTGCACCTGAATATGTGTTTAATGCTAGTGTACCAGTATTAGGCATTTGCTATGGAATGCAAACTATGGCGATGCAACTTGGCGGTTTAACCGAAACTTCTGACCACCGAGAGTTCGGCTATGCTTCAGTTTCTCTTGAAAATTCCACCGCACTTTTTGCAAATTTAAACGATAATTCGACCGCTTCTGAGCCGAAGTTAGACGTTTGGATGAGCCACGGCGATAAAGTAACGCGCTTACCAGAAAACTTCAAAGTAACTGGCACAACGCCAACCTGCCCAATTGCTGCAATGTCGGATGAAAATCGTCGTTTCTACGGCGTACAATTCCACCCTGAAGTAACGCATACTAAAAAAGGCTTGGAATTATTAACCAACTTCGTAGTAAACATCTGTGGTTGCGAAACCAAATGGACAGCAGAAAACATTATCGAAGATGCCGTTGCTCGCATTAAAGAGCAAGTAGGCGATGATGAAGTGATTTTAGGTTTATCTGGTGGTGTGGACTCTTCTGTGGTTGCATTACTTTTACACCGTGCTATCGGCAAAAACTTACACTGCGTATTTGTGGATAACGGTTTACTCCGCTTACACGAAGGCGATCAAGTCATGGAAATGTTTGGCGATAAATTCGGTTTAAATATTACCCGTGTTGATGCTGAAAGCCGTTTCTTAGGCGAACTTGCAGGCGTATCTGATCCTGAAGCAAAACGTAAAATTATCGGTAAAGTATTTGTTGATGTATTTGATGATGAATCGAAAAAACTCACTAATGTGAAATGGTTAGCACAAGGTACGATTTACCCTGATGTCATCGAATCTGCAGCCAGCAAAACAGGCAAAGCCCACGTCATTAAATCACACCATAACGTAGGTGGCTTACCAGACTATATGAAACTTGGCTTGGTTGAACCATTACGTGAATTGTTTAAAGATGAAGTACGTAAAATCGGTTTGGCATTAGGCTTGCCAGCTGAAATGATCAACCGCCATCCATTCCCTGGCCCTGGTTTAGGCGTGCGAGTATTAGGCGAAGTGAAAAAAGAATACTGTGATTTATTACGCCGTGCGGATGCGATCTTTATCGAAGAATTACGCAACAGCGGTTGGTATGAAAAAACCAGCCAAGCATTCAGTGTGTTCCTGCCTGTGAAATCTGTTGGAGTGATGGGCGATGGTCGTAAATACGATTGGGTTATTTCCCTACGCGCAGTAGAAACAATCGATTTTATGACCGCACATTGGGCACATTTGCCTTATGATTTATTAGGCAAAGTGTCTAACCGCATCATTAACGAAGTGAACGGCATTTCCCGCGTCGTGTACGACATCAGCGGAAAACCACCAGCGACAATCGAGTGGGAATAGAAAATCTCTATTTCAGATAATTTCTAATTATTTCAGTAACTTTAATAAGTGCGGTTAATTTTTACCGCACTTTATTTTTGTTTAAAAGCCCTTCTATGCCAATCACAATGAGACTTAACCAAATAGGCACATAAGTAAAATAGTCGCTTGTGGTTATTTGATTATCCAGCACAAAGACAGCTATTAAAAAAAGCAGTATGGGTTCAATATAACTCAACACCGCAAAAATACTAACTGGAATTTGTTGGCTGGATTTTAAGTTGGCTGAAAGCGAAATCGCACTCACAATACCAAGTGCTGGTAGCAATAACCAATAACGATATTCTTGCGTAACCAAAGAAAGCGTATCGCTTTGAGAAAGAATATAAATAAAACAAGGAATCGAAATTAAAATAATATCCAATGTAATTCCTTGTAGAGCAGGGATTTTCATCAATTTACGGCTTAGATAATAAAATGGATAAACCGTACAAACCCACAAACTTGTCCATGAAAAACTTTGAGTGTGCCATAATTCATGTGCAACACCGCAGGCAGCCAGTAAAAGCGCGATTTTCTGAATAAATGATAAACGTTCTTTTAACCAAGCCCATCCTAAAACAGCCATAATCAGCGGAAAAAGAAAATATCCCATCGCAATATTTATCCCTTCACCATTTAGCGGAGCCCACATAAAGAGCCAGAATTGACTTCCCGCATCTAATGTCCCCAGTAAAAATAAAACCCAACGCGTCCAACTTTTTCCTAACGTTGTCGTGATAAGAGACAAAAGAGAGCGGCAACCAATAGTCGGGAATAAAATTAAAAGTAACCCAAAGATCATGGTCAGCATACGCCACGCAAAAACATCCGTTCCGCTAAGTGGTTGGAGCCATATACTAAATAAATACAATATGCCAAATAAACATTGTGAAAAAATGCACAATAATACACCTTGAGTAACTACTTTCATTTTGAACCTCATCTCATCAATGTGATTATTATAAAATCCCAAGACAATAAAAAATCTCAACTTTATTTTTTATTGTGATAATATTTTTCTCGATAGTTACATTTTTGAGAAATTATCTTATGCAAACACTGGATAAATTAGATCGTCATATTTTGAATGTATTACAACAAGATGCCATGATTCCGTTAAAAGAACTGTCAGAGAAAGTGAATAGTTCCGTTGCAACCTGTCAACGACGTGTGCAATCATTAACTGATTCAGGCGTTATTACAAAACGAGTTGCAGTTGTTTCCCCAAAAGCCGTTGGGCGTACGATTAGCGTATTTGTCATGGTCGAAATGGATAATCAACATTCTTATTATCAAGAGCAATTTGAACGGAAAATGCGTCAAGAAGACGAAGTGGTAAGCTGTTACGAAATCTCAGGGGACTATGATTTTATGTTGCTACTCCATGCAAAAGATATGGAAAGCTATCACGCATTCACACGCCGAGTATTGACGGGTGAATTTCATGTAAGAACTTATAAAAGTTTATTTGTAATGAATTTTACCAAAGCAGATAGTGGAATTATCTTATAGAACAAGTGCGGTAAATTTTTACCGCACTTTGTGTATGATTAACTTAGTTTTGTCGTCTGTTTTAAGAATAAATAACCAAGTATTGCCGAAACAGTTGATCCAAGTAGAATACCTAAACGAGAAAGAGTATTGACACTTTCCCCCGCATTAGCATCAAACGCAAGGCTTGCTAAGAACATTGACATCGTAAAACCGATTCCACATAAAACCGCAACAGCAAAAATTTGTTTAAAATTAATTCCATCTGGTAATTTAGCTAATCCCAATTTAACAGAAAGATAACTAAATCCAAATATACCGACTGGTTTACCAATAATTAAACCGCTTGCTATAGCCAATAATAATGGCGACGAAATCATATTCACATCTATGCCAGCAAAACTCACACCAGCATTGGCAAATGCGAAAAGTGGTAAAATAACGAAAGATGACCAAGAGGATAAAATATGCTCGAAATCATCTAATGGGCGTTCTCCTTTTTTACCTTTCAATGGAATGCTAAAACCAATAATAACGCCTGCTAAAGTAGCATGCACACCAGACTTTAATACGGAAGCCCATAAAATTGCACCTACGACCATATAAGCGCAAAGTGCGGAAACTTTGAAACGATTTAGTAATATCAGCACAATAATTGCCACGGCAGAAAAAATTAGTGCTTGTACACTCAATCCGTGCGAGAAAAATAATGCAATAACAACTATCGCACCGAGGTCATCAATAATAGCAAGGGCAAGTAAAAATATTTTCAGTGGAAGTGGCACTTGTTTACTCAATAACGCCATAATTCCCAGTGCAAAAGCAATGTCTGTTGCCATTGGAATTGCCCAGCCATTAGCTAAACTTGGATCTTGTTTAGCGATAAACCAATAAACTACAGCCGGTATAACCATTCCGCCAATAGCTGCAATAGCAGGGAAAATAGCTTGCTGATAGGTAGAAAGCGCGCCTTCAAATAATTCTTTTTTGACTTCCATTCCCACTAATACAAAAAACACCGCCATAAAACCATCGTTAATCCAGTGAATTAAGGTTTTATTAATTGAGAAACTACCAATTTGTAAACTTACAGGCAAATTTAAAAAATCATTATATTGGTTGCTTAACGGCGAATTAGCCAGCAACATCGCAACAACAGCTGAAAAAAGCAATAATATACCGCCAGCAGATTCTAATTTAAAAAAACGTTGGATCAGTTTTATCACATAAACCCCTTTAAAAATACATAGCAAAAAATTCACAAAGGAAGCATCCTAGCATATTTTCGAAGTTAAAGGAAAAAGTGCGGTAGATTTTGTCGGGATTTTTAGCGAATTGTCGATAAAATGCCATATATTGTGACAAAATTCACATTTTTAATTTTACGCAATAGAGATTTTATCTACTTTGTAGTAGAATGCGGACCTTTTATTTTTAGAATCAAAAACTATGTTTTCACGCAAAGATATTATTATTTTAGGAATGATGATCTTCGCCTTATTTTTAGGTGCGGGTAATATCATTTTTCCGCCTATGGAAGGATTTTCCTCAGGACAACATTGGACGAGTGCTTCCTTAGGCTTTGTTTTAACTGGCGTTTTAATGCCATTTATTACGCTTGTTGTGGTAGCGATTTTAGGTCGTGGCGAAGAACTTACTAAAGATTTACCAAAATGGGCTGGCACAGGTTTCCTCGTTATACTTTATTTAACCATTGGCTCTACCTTTGCAATGCCCCGCATCACTAATGTTGCTTATGAAATGGCGTGGTTGCCTTTAGGCTTAACAGAAAATAATGCGAATGTTCGTTTTGTATTCTCACTAATTTTTAACTTAATCGCGATGGGCTTTATGATTAGCCCAAATACGATCATTTCAAGCGTGGGTAAATTTATGACACCAGCTTTATTAGTGTTACTTATTGCTGTGGCAATTACCGTATTTATTTCGCCTTTATCTGAAATTCAAGCACCAAGTAATGCTTATGAAAATAGCCATTCTTTATTAATCGGCTTAACCAGTGGTTATCAAACCATGGATGTACTTGCAGCCATCGCTTTCGGTGGAATTGTCGCCCGAGCATTATCAGCGAAAAATGTGACAAAAACCAAAGATATTGTGAAATACACCATTTCAGCCGGATTTGTTTCTGTCATTTTACTCGCCAGTTTATATTTTTCGCTTTTCTATCTAGGTGCAACTAGTGCTGCAGTTGCAGAAGGGGCAACGAATGGTGGACAAATTTTCTCTCGTTATGTAAATGTCTTATTCGGTTCAGCTGGGACTTGGATTATGGCGGGTATTATTGTATTAGCGAGCTTAACAACACTTGTTGGTGTAACTAGCGCATCTGCTGATTATTTTTCAAAATTCTCTGTGCGTTTTTCTTATCCATTCTGGGCCGCACTTTTTACCGCAATGACAATCACTGTTTCACAATATGGTTTAACGGATCTACTTCGCATAACGATCCCAGCTTTGTTATTAATTTACCCAGTAGCTATTGTGCTTGTTTTATTGCAATTCTTACGAAAAAAACTTCCATCAATAAAATTTACATACAATAGTACATTGCTCGTTACGGTTTGTTTTAGTTTATGTGACAGCTTAAATAACGTTAAAATGTTACCAGAAAGCATCAATTCATTATTGAAACACTTCCCTCTTTCATCTGAAGGAATGGCTTGGTTGGTTCCGACTTTAGTAATGTTAGTTGCAAGCATTTTTATTGGAAAAGCATTGCATAAAACCCATTCTTAATCTCACAAAGTGTTTTATTTATCAGCCCTGTGCCGTAAAACTCCGTCCTTCAGGGCGGAGATATAAGGCACAGGGCTGATAAATTTCTAACCGCACTTTTTCAAAAATTAAATTAATTTAACAGGTACTTTTACGACTAATTTTTTAATTTTTTCTGTTTTTCCATTCACTACACAGCAAGGCTTGTGCGGTTCATAAGGATAGAATACAGCGAACATTTTTGGTTTCATTGTGACGGTGAATTTATCATCAATATCTGCACAAAGTTGATAATCATCCGCTTCGTTGTAATCTTCATACTTAGATAAATTCGGATAGGTTGCGCCCACTTCGATATTTTCCGTGCCACGAATAAGCACTTGTACATCTAAGTATTCATGATGTAATTCTGCTTTTTTACTGCTTGGTTCTGCAGTTTCTGGTTCCATTACGTTCATATAAATTTGATCGTTAATATCATGGCGACCATTCTCTAACGCATTCAAATCTAACGTATTTAAATAATCACATACTTCAGCAATCACTTTTGGCAAACCAACTTTAAAATTTGGGTTGGTTAAACTGCTAATAATCATAGAATTTTCCTTATAGTGGATAAAAGTTACACTATGATACCAAGTCGGTTAAATGAAATAAAGCCACCGATTACATCATCTCTCTTGATTAATCCAATTAGCTCTTGTAGTACCGAGTGAAAGAGAGCAAATATTTGCCAACTTATTGACGCATAAAGTCTAAACAATGAAATTACGGCATTAACACAAGCATTTTCAGAAAAAATATTATCAAGAGGCTTATGAGGACCTGTAAAATGAAAAATAACAAGAGAAATATCAAGAGTATTAATTGAAATCATATGAACTAATTGTAATGTTGAATAGCGTTTAGCAAAATAAAGTTGAAGATCATTTTGCCACGATTCAGAAATATCTCCTGTATGTAAAATAAAAACAGAGAGATTTTCATTGTGCATTAATAAAGATTTCAGTGTGATTTCTACATAAGGAAGATAATTAGCATCACTAGCCATCATTACATTATATTTCATATAAAAGAACCTAATTTCAGAGAGAACAATCAATTTTTAGGAGGAAAATACTGTCGAAACAATGATAAGAAGTTGGTAATGTGAAATAAAGTTAGCCATTAAAGCCAAACATCCTGTATAATGCACGGGCTTTATTTTCTACATTAGCGTGCGGCTATCAAAAGAAATTTTTAAACGCCCAAAGTGCGGTCATTTTTTCGAAAGATTTCTTTTGCTAGTCGCAATCTGGGAAATAAGGCATTGTTTTTAATATAAATTTTAAGGAAAACATTGTGAATCCAATTGTTAAACAATTTAAATACGGTCAGCATACCGTTACTCTAGAAACTGGCGCGATTGCACGTCAAGCAACGGCTGCGGTTATGGCAAGCATGGACGATACCACGGTATTCGTGACTGTTGTTGCTAAAAAAGATGTGAAAGAAGGTCAAGACTTCTTCCCATTAACCGTAAACTACCAAGAGCGTACTTATGCAGCGGGTAAAATCCCAGGTGGTTTCTTCAAGCGTGAAGGTCGTCCATCTGAAGGCGAAACTTTAATTGCACGTTTAATTGACCGTCCAATTCGTCCATTATTCCCAGAAGGTTTCTTCAATGAAATCCAAGTTGTGGCAACTGTGGTTTCTGTAAACCCACAAATCAGCCCTGACTTAGTGGCAATGATCGGTGCTTCTGCAGCATTAACCTTATCTGGCGTGCCTTTCAATGGTCCTATCGGTGCAGCGCGTGTTGGTTTTATCGACAACCAATTCGTATTAAACCCAACTATGGCTGAACAAAAACAAAGCCGTTTGGACTTAGTGGTTGCAGGTACTGACAAAGCCGTATTAATGGTTGAATCTGAAGCTGATATTTTAACTGAAGAACAAATGTTAGCGGCAGTCGTATTCGGTCATCAACAACAACAAGTTGTGATTGAAGCAGTCAAAGAATTTGCAAAAGAAGCGGGCAAACCACGTTGGGATTGGGTTGCTCCACAACCAAACACAGATTTAATCAACAAAGTAAAAGCGATTGCTGAAGCACGTTTAGGCGATGCATACCGCATTACTGAAAAACAAGCTCGTTACGAACAGATCGATGCGATTAAAGCGGATGTAATTGCGCAAATCACAGCTGAAGATGAAGAAATCAGCGAAAGTAAAATCGTGGATATTTTTACCGCACTTGAAAGCCAAATCGTGCGTGGTCGTATCATTGCAGGCGAACCACGTATTGATGGTCGTACCGTTGATACTGTTCGTGCATTAGATATTTGCACTGGTGTATTACCACGTACTCACGGTTCTGCGATTTTTACTCGTGGCGAAACGCAAGCATTAGCTGTTGCAACCTTAGGTACCGAACGTGATGCACAAATCATTGATGAATTAACGGGTGAACGTCAAGATCACTTCTTATTCCATTATAATTTCCCTCCATATTCTGTAGGCGAAACAGGTATGATCGGCTCGCCAAAACGTCGTGAGATCGGTCACGGTCGTTTAGCAAAACGTGGTGTAGCGGCTGTTATGCCAAGCCTTGCAGAATTCCCGTATGTTGTGCGTGTAGTATCTGAAATCACTGAATCTAACGGTTCTTCTTCTATGGCATCTGTATGTGGTGCGTCTTTAGCATTAATGGATGCAGGCGTTCCAATCAAAGCTGCTGTTGCAGGTATCGCAATGGGTTTAGTGAAAGAAGAAGAGAAATTCGTGGTGCTTTCAGATATCTTAGGTGATGAAGACCATTTAGGCGATATGGACTTTAAAGTAGCTGGTACACGCGAAGGTGTAACCGCCCTTCAAATGGATATCAAAATTGAAGGTATCACCCCTGAAATTATGCAAATTGCATTAAACCAAGCGAAAAGTGCACGTATGCACATTCTTGGTGTCATGGAACAAGCAATCCCAGCTCCACGTGCGGATATTTCAGATTACGCACCGCGCATCTATACAATGAAAATCGATCCTAAGAAAATCAAAGATGTGATTGGTAAAGGTGGTGCAACAATCCGTTCACTAACTGAAGAAACTGGTACATCAATTGATATTGATGACGATGGTACAGTGAAAATTGCTGCAGTAGATAGCAATGCAGCGAAAAACGTAATGGGACGTATTGAGGAAATCGTTGCAGAAGTTGAAGCTGGCGCAATTTACAAAGGTAAAGTCACTCGTCTTGCTGATTTTGGTGCATTCGTCGCAATCGTTGGAAATAAAGAAGGTTTGGTTCATATTTCTCAAATTGCTGAAGAGCGTGTAGAAAAAGTTAGCGATTACCTTCAAGTGGGTCAAGAAGTAAACGTAAAAGTTGTTGAAATCGATCGTCAAGGTCGTATTCGTTTAACAATGAAAGACTTGGCTCCAAAACAAGAAACTGAAATTAACCAAGAAGATCCTGTCGAAGAACAGGAATAATCTTGGAATATAGAATCAAAACTTGGTAGCATTCGCTGCCAAGTTTTGTTGTTTTCCAACTTTTAGGCATAAAGAAAGCAAATGCGGTGTTTTCGCTTATCTCGCCATTTTATAGTCTATTTATTTAGCTTATGTGCGATCTTACTCCTTGCTGGCTGTGTTCAGTCTAGGGGCGGTTTTGTGTCTAAAAATCATGTCGTGTTGGCTGAACAAAACCCGAATACTCACTTTGAACAAGAAGTGATGATCGTGCGATTAAGCCAAGTACTACTGGTTGGAAAAATGAGTAATGAAGAACGTGCATCGCTACATTTTGAACGTGGCGTACTCTATGATTCTCTTGGATTATGGGGACTTGCTCGTTATGATCTTACTCAAGCCCTTGCATTACAGCCGAAAATGGCATCTGTGTACAATTACTTAGGGCTTTATTTATTGCTTGAAGAAGATTATGACGGCGCATTGGATGCTTTCAATACGGTGTTTGAATTAGATTCAGGTTATGACTATACCCACCTTAATCGTGGTTTAAATTTTTATTATGTAGGGCGCTACCATCTTGCTCAGCAAGATTTCTTACAGTTCTACCAAGCCGATAAAAAAGATCCCTATCGTGTCTTATGGCTATATTTGAACGAACAAAAATTAAAACCACAAGAAGCCCAAACAAACCTTGTTGAACGAGCAAAAGGGCTATCAGAGGACTTCTGGGGTACACACATCGTTCAATATTACTTAGGACACATCTCTGTAGAAGAATTACAACAACGTGCAAGTGAATTTGCCGAAAATTCACAACAATATGCTGAAATTCTCACAGAAACCTATTTTTATCTAGCAAAACAAAAACTCAATGTAGGGCTAGTAGATGAAGCAGCAGCTTTATTTAAACTAGCTATGGCAAATCAGGTTTATAACTTTGTTGAGTATCGTTTTGCCGCGTTTGAACTCATGAAATTAAAACCGGTTCAAACAGAAGACGAAAAAGAAGAGAAAAGTGCGGTAACAAAAGCGATTGTTTTCTAAAAATCAATCCAAAACTTACCGCTCTTTGCAGTAGAACGAATAGAAAAATTCATTCGCTCTGCTCAACTTAATAAACCGAAAGCCCGTTGAGCTTTCCTTATTTATATTCGAGTATTTTAATGACTGACAAAATTACTTTTAATGACTTAGGCTTACCTGAGTTCATCTTAAAAGCTGTTTCTGACTTAGGTTTTGAAACACCTTCTCCAATTCAACAATCTTGTATCCCGCATTTGCTCAATGGCAATGATGTGTTAGGTATGGCACAAACGGGTAGTGGTAAAACCGCTGCCTTTGCACTGCCTTTACTCGCACAAATTGATCCAAGTGAAAAACATCCACAAATGTTAGTGATGGCACCCACACGCGAACTTGCTATTCAAGTTGCCGATGCGTGCGAACAATTTGTTAAATATGCACAGGGCACTCGCATTGTTACCTTATATGGTGGCCAACGTTATGACATCCAACTTCGTGCATTAAAACAAGGCGCACAAGTGATTGTGGGTACACCAGGCCGTATTCTTGACCATATTCGTCGCGGAACATTAAATCTTTCTGAACTTCGTTTTATCGTATTAGATGAAGCCGATGAAATGCTACGTATGGGTTTCATTGATGATGTAGAAACCGTCATGGCAGAATTACCAGAAAATCATCAAACTGCGTTATTCTCTGCAACAATGCCTGAACCGATCCGTCGTATTACGAAACGTTTTATGAATGATCCACAAGAAGTGAAGATCAAAGTGAATAACGAAAATGCCCCAGATATCGACCAAAGTTGTTGGTATGTACACGGCGTGCGTAAAAACGAAGCGCTTCTTCGTTTCTTAGAAGTGGAAGATTTTGATGCAGCGATTATCTTTGCTCGCACTAAAACTGGCACGTTAGACATTACAGAACTACTTGAAAAAAATGGTTTCCGTTCTGCCGCACTTAATGGCGATATGACACAACAATTACGCGAACAAACCCTCGATCGCTTACGTAACGGCAGTTTAGATATTGTTGTGGCAACCGATGTGGCTGCACGCGGTATTGATATTGAACGTATCAGCCTTGTGGTGAACTACGACATTCCGCTTGATGCAGAATCTTATGTACACCGAATTGGGCGTACTGGTCGTGCTGGTCGTTCTGGTCGTGCTTTATTATTTGTTGAACCTCGCGAGCGTCGTTTACTTCGTAATATTGAACACCTAATGAAAAAAGGTATCAATGAAGTAGAATTGCCAAATCATCTTGTGTTACAAGAATGCCGCCGCAAAAAATTTGTCGCCAAAATTACGAAACAACTCGAGCATCACGATTTAGAGCAATATCGTAGTTTATTAGAAGACTTATTCACAGCCGATCAGGATCAAGAAGATATTGCTGCAGCAATGTTGATGCTGCTTCAAGGCAAACAAAAACTCATTCTTCCACCTGATCCACCAATGGAAAAACGTCGTCGTGAACGTAATGAACGAGGCGATCACCGTGAAAATCCACGTTCAGCTGAACGTCGTGGCGAACGTAAAGGCTATGGAAATCCACAACCAATGGATTTATATCGTATCGAAGTCGGTCGTGCAGATGGTGTAGAAGTTCGCCATATCGTGGGTGCGATTGCTAACGAAGGTGATATCAATAGCCGCTATATTGGTCATATCAAACTTTATGATGACTACACTACCGTTGAATTGCCACAAGGTATGCCGAAAGAATTATTGCAACAATTCGGAAAAACACGCGTATTGAATAAACAAATGCAAATGTCTTTCTTAGGTGCAGTAAAATCCGATAATTCCCGTGGCAGCGATGATTTTAACGGTAAACGTAAAGGTCGTGGTGGCGATTTCCGTGGAGAGCGCGGACGTGAACGAGGCAATGATAATCGTGGAAATCGTAAATTTAATGAAAAAAGTAACCGCACTTTTAGCGACAAACCACGCTGTGATCGTAGAGCATCATTCTAAAAATAAATCGTCTGATATTTTACATACACTTAGCCCCTTGAACCTCAAGGGGGCTTTTTATTGTCTATAGTGAAAGTTTTGGCTACAATCCCATAACTTTTTTATATAGGAAAAATCATTGAAAGGTCTTTTTTTACGTATTATTACTGCTCTAGCGTTATTATTTTGGGCTATTGATATGGTGTTCCCATGGCAATTTTTACGTCATACTGAAGAAAATCATTATACTGCAATTCAAGCTAGGGGATCACTTTATGTAGGAACAATAAATAACCAGATTTCTTATTTTATTAATAAAGATGGCGAACGAGGCTTTGAATATGAATTAGCCAAAGCATTTGCTGATACTTTAGGCGTAGAACTCGAAATGAAAATTTTCGATAATCAAGAGCAGTTATTTGATGAACTTGATAAACACAATATTGATTTAGCTGCCGCCCACCTTTTATACCATCCTAAAAATGCAGAACGTTTCCAAATAGGTCCTGCATATCATTCTGCTTCATGGCAATTAGCTTATCGAAAAAATGAAAATCGTCCTAAAAATTTAGGTAACGTAAAGAAAGATATTTATATCTCAAATAATTTAGCATTAGAAGCAACGCTAAAAGAATTACAAAAACAATATCCACAATTAATTTGGAAAAGAAATCAAGCACTTACTCAAGAAGAACTATTACTACAACTGGCTGAAGGCAAAATTCCTTATGTTATTGCAAATTCTATTGATATTGCTGCAATTCAACAAATCAAACCAGAGTTAGCCATTGCCTTTGATATTACTGATGAAGCAAACGTTCACTGGTATTTACCCAATAGCCCCTACCGCGATCTACAAACGGCTTTACTCAATTTTATGAATAATGCCGAAGAAACGGGACTTTTAGATAATTTAAAAGAAAAATATTTAGGACATATTTCACAATTTGATTACGTGGATATGCGCTCTTATATGAACGCAATTGAAAATACCCTGCCACAATTCTCACCGCTCTTTGAAAAATACAAAGGTGAATTAGATTGGCGACTACTCGCAGCAGTGGCTTATCAAGAATCTCATTGGAATCCTGACGCAACATCGCCAACTGGAGTACGTGGCATAATGATGCTCACCAAAAATACCGCACAACATATGAAAATCAGTGATAGAACAGATCCTGAACAAAGTATTAAAGCTGGTTCAGAATATTTACACTGGTTGATTAGTCAGCTTCCTGAAAGCATTGAAAAGGAAGAAAGAATTTGGTTTGCCTTAGTTGCCTATAACATAGGACTCGGTCACTTAATTGATGCACGCCGTTTAACTCAAAATCTTGGAGGAAATCCAGATAATTGGCTCGATGTGAAAAAAAATCTGCCTTTATTAGCAGAAAAACGCTATTATTCCCAACTAAAATACGGCTATGCGCGAGGCTATGAAGCCTATCAATATGTAGAAAATATTCGCCGCTATATGAATAGCATCGTAAATTATCATCGAGTCCAAGAAAATCAAACAACGAATGATAATGCCAACAACGAAAGTGCGGTTAAAAATTTAGAAGAAATAAAAGAAAATAAGGATTAATAAAATGTTAAAACGTAAAACTTTTCTTAAAAAGAAAGCTAATTTACAACAAAGTTCTTTATCACGTAATCTACGTTTAAGACGTTTAAAACACCGCAAACAACAACAATTTTCGAGACATTCATTACAATTTGTCGTACAAGAAATTTGTTGCTAAGTAATCTATTTTTCTTATCAAAATAAAGAAAAAAATAACCGCACTTTTTATATAATTTATATCATTAAAGTGCGATCTTTGTTTTACAATAATCGTAAAATATAGTGTGAAATTTTATAGATTAATCAATATTTTATTCTGATTTTATTCCTAAGTTTCCAATTTTTACACCGACTAGACCAATCGAGACGGGATCAAAATAACCCCCTAAAAATTTGAACAATTCATTTAACTCTGTAAAAGAACGCTGAATTTTTATTTGATCCTCCACTTTACGCACAAATTCATAGCGTATGTTATTTTCTTCAAAATAAGCTGTTAGAGTTAAATAAATCGTTTCAAAGAAATGGCTTTTTGCCCCCTCCTCTCCGGGATCACTAATACGCACATTCCACGTATTATTAAGTAGAATTTGAGGCTGTTTTGACATATTTTACTCCTTGCTATTTTTAACCTAAGAAAAACCCGATTATAAAGTTTCTGTAATCAAAAAAATTTATAATCGGGCTTTTCAAACATTTTCCCTGGGTGTTTCGCCTTACGTTGGTAACTGCCTTTCCCTTTACGTTTTTTCTCAACACGCTGACGAAATAATTTATCGCCTAGCAATGCCATCACTGCATTATCTTTTATCACGCCTCGAGTGTGCAAATAAACGGTTTCATTTTCAACCGCACTTTTTTGTTTCTTTCTCATAAATTTTCCTTAAAAAAGCCGCGGAAGGATTTCCACGGCTGGTGTATTATACATGCAAACGTTTAAATTACAAAATCTCAAGTACAGTTTCTGGCGGACGCCCGATTTTAGCTTTATCGCCATTAATAACAATTGGGCGTTCAATAAGTGCTGAATGTTCACTCATCGCTTTAAATAATTCTGCTTGAGAAAGATCTAAATTATCTAAATTTAAGCTTTTATATAGTTCATCTTTCGTGCGCATCATTTGGCGAACATCATCAATTCCTAATTTTTTGGCAATGCTTTGTAATTCATTAACGGAATACTGCTTTTGCAAATACAGTTCAATAATCGGCTGAATACCTTTATTTTCTAATAATGCTAGCGTTTCACGGCTTTTTGAGCAATGTGGGTTGTGATAAATAATAACAGACATAGGATTTCCTCTTAGTAGCTATAAACACTGTAAATTTTAACTTATAATGGCAAAAAAATACTTATAGGAAAAGAAATTATGCTAGAAATGTTAAAAAGCTGGTACTCTCGCCGTTTAAGTGATCCTCAAGCGATGGGACTATTAGCAATATTATTATTTGGCTTTATCTCCATTTATTTTTTTGGAGATTTAATTGCGCCTTTGTTGATTGCTCTAGTACTATCCTATTTACTTGAAATGCCAATCAATTTTTTAAATCAATATTTAAAATGCCCAAGAATGTTAGCGACAATTCTTATTTTCGGTAGTTTTATTGGTCTAGCAGCAGTTTTCTTTTTGGTATTGGTGCCAATGTTGTGGAATCAAACTATTTCCTTATTAAGTGATTTGCCCGCTATGTTTAATAAATCTAATGAATGGCTACTCAATTTACCCAAAAATTATCCTGAACTTATTGATTATTCAATGGTTGATTCTATTTTCAATTCTGTGCGAGAAAAAATCCTTGGTTTTGGCGAATCTGCTGTAAAACTTTCTTTAGCCTCTATTATGAACTTGGTTTCTTTAGGGATTTATGCCTTTTTAGTGCCATTAATGATGTTTTTTATGTTGAAAGATAAATCAGAACTTTTACAAGGGGTAAGTCGATTCTTACCAAAAAATAGAAATCTCGCATTTAAAGTATGGAAAGAAATGCAACAGCAAATTTCTAATTACATTCACGGAAAATTATTAGAAATACTGATTGTCACTTTAATCACTTATATTATTTTCTTAATTTTCGGGCTAAATTATCCACTCTTATTGGCTTTTGCGGTGGGTCTTTCAGTTCTCGTCCCCTATATTGGCGCAGTTATTGTCACGATTCCTGTTGCATTGGTTGCTTTATTCCAGTTTGGAATCAGTCCAACATTTTGGTACATCATTATTGCTTTTGCTGTAAGCCAACTTTTAGATGGAAATCTCCTTGTGCCTTATTTATTTTCTGAAGCCGTCAATTTACATCCACTAATTATTATCATTTCAGTATTAATTTTTGGCGGTTTATGGGGATTTTGGGGTGTATTCTTTGCCATTCCTTTAGCCACTTTAGTAAAGGCCGTAATAAATGCCTTACCTCAAGATTAAATAATCTTTGAATTTTAAGTACTTTATTTAATTAGAGATTTATATAAATAAAAAATAGTTAATCGTAAATTTTCGATTAACTATTTTTTTAATTTATTCTAAAAGTAAATCAACTAAGGTAATTCATCAATTTCTTTATCTACTTTAGGTGGGATCATATGTTCACGACGTAAACCAACATCGTATGCAATGGCGATGGCAACAAAAATCGAGGAATAAGTACCAAATCCAATACCTACGAGTAAAGCAAGTGAAAAGTTATGAATGGAAGGACCACCAAAGAAGAACAATGCCATCACGACAACTAATGTAGTAACCGAAGTAATGATAGTTCTTGATAAAGTTTGCGTTAAAGAAATATCAATAATATCAATCGTATCCAATCGTCTAATTTTTCGGAAATTTTCACGAACTCGGTCAAATACCACAATACTATCGTTGATGGAGTAACCCACCACAGATAAAATCGCTGCGACAAAAGTAAGATCAATTTCAATTTGTAATGCAGAGAATACCCCTAGCGTAATAATTACGTCGTGCGCAAGAGAAGCGATACTGCCAAAGCCTAAACGCCATTCAAAACGTGACCCCACATAAATAAGCACCATTGCTAATGTCGCTAAAGTCGCATATACCGCACCTTGTGCTAATTCTTCACCAACATTTGGGCCAACGAACTCAATACTGCGAATTTGAATGTCTTTATCTACATTCTGTAGCATACTTTTGACGTGTTCACCAATGGTAGAATCATTATTACTTGCAGGTAAACGAATCATCACATCCTGAACCGATCCTGTGGTTTGAACAACTGGACTTTCAATTCCATTTTCGTGAAGTTTACTACGAATTTGTTCAAGGTTAGCGGACTGCGAGAAGTGAGTATCAAATACCACTCCACCAGTAAAATCTAAGCCCCAGTTAAATCCTTTGGTAATAATAAAAAATAGAGAAATTACCATTAAAAGTGCGGATAATATATAACCCCATTTACGCACTTTCATAAATTCAGTCAATGGGAACGGGAGCTTTATCCCATTGATTTCACGGATAAAATGTCCGTCTTTATCTTTTGTAAAAAGTTTCATCATTTCCCGCCTAAATTAATAATTTTTTAAGTTGTTTGCCGCCGTAAAGGGCATTAACTAATGCGCGAGTTCCAGTAATCGCGGTAAACATAGAAATCGCAACACCAAGTGAAAGCGTAATCGCAAAACCTTGAATTGGGCCTGTTCCTACCGCGTATAGAATAATTGCGGTTAAGATTGTGGTTAAGTTAGCATCAAAAATAGAAGTAAATGCACCGTTATAACCTTCATTAATGGCTTGCTGAATTGAACGACCATTACGAATTTCTTCTTTAATACGTTCAAAAATCAATACATTCGCATCTACTGACATACCTAAAGTTAAAACGATACCCGCAATACCCGGCATTGAAAGTGTCGCGCCGGGTAAAATAGACATTAATCCCACAAGTAATACGATATTAATAACAAGTGCAAAACTTGCAATCACACCAAACATTTTGTAGTAAAACAACATAAAGGCAATAACAGCAACTAATCCCCAAAGACTCGCATTAATCCCTTGCTCTACGTTTTGTGCACCTAATGATGGGCCAATTGTGCGTTCTTCAACAATTTGAATTGGTGCAATTAATGCGCCAGATTTCAACAAGGTAGAAAGATTATGTGCTTCGGCAATACTATCAACACCAGTAATTTGGAAATTAGAACCAAAACGACCTTGAATTGTTGCAACATTAATAACTTCTTCATGCTTTTCTAAAATGGTTTTGCCATTTTCATCTTTTTTGCCATTATCTTTATATTCAACATAAAGCGTTGCCATTGGTTTTTTGTAATATTTTTTAGTGGTCTGAGACATAATCTCGCCACCTTCGCTATCCAAGGTTACACTCACTTGCGGCGTGCTTGAATGCTGATCTAAACCAGAGCTTGAATTAATGATATGCTCCCCACCTAATACGGCACGTTTAAATAATGCAACAGGATGCCCTTGGCGATCATATTTAACTTCCGAATCAGCTGGTAACATATTACGAGAAATAGCATCAGCTGTAACATTTTGATTTACGATACGAAACTCAAGTGTTGCCGTTGCCCCTAAAATTTCTTTTGCGCGTGCAGTGTCTTGAACACCTGGTAATTCAATCACAATACGTTCAGCACCTTGACGTTGAATTACCGCTTCTGCAACACCTAATTCAGCAACACGTTTACGTAAAATCGTTAAGTTTTGCTCAATGGCTAAGTCGCGTGCTTCATTTAATGCTGCAGTAGATAGCCCTAAATTAATACTATCAGCATCAGGCTCAGTAATGTCTAATGTTGGATGTAATTGGCGAATAATTCGCTCAGCTTTAGCACGCTGGCTCACATTAGCTAAGGTTATCAACGTACCAAAATGCTCTGTATTTTTAATGGCAGTATATTGAATTTTTTCTTTGCGAAGTTCGCCACGCAAACTGTCTTGTAATTGCTCTTGGCGTTTTACAAGTGCGGCATTCATATCGACTTCCATCAAAAAACGAACCCCACCGCGTAAGTCTAATCCCCATTTCATAGGATTCGCACCAAACATACTTAACCAAGCTGGAGTGGCTGGAGCAAGATTTAATGCGGTGGTGTAATTATTGCCAAGACGTTCAGCAATTTTATCTTTAGCAAGAAGTTGATCATCGGTATTAGTAAAACGAGCTAGAATTGAGCCATTCTCAAGCACGATAGATTTGGTTGGAAGATTATTGGTTTTAAGCACATCTTGAACTTGTCCAAGCACGCTAGTATTTGCTTCTTGACCGCGCGTACCGGAAATTTGCACCGCAGGATCTTCACCATAAATATTTGGAAGAGAATATAAAATCCCGATGGCCACAATAAAAATAACCATCAAATTCTTCCATAATGGATAACGGTTTAACATAGTTTTCCTTTTCTTTTCTAACGCACAGAGCCACAATGCGTGGCTCTGGAAAATAATTTAACGTTACTCTTAAAGTGATTTTAATGAACCTTTAGGAAGAACGCTCACAATGTAGTTACGATTAATCGTAATTTCTGTCGTGTCGTTTAACGCAATCACGATGCTATCACTACCTTCGGTTACTTTAGTAATTTTGCCTATTAAACCACCAGCAGTTAAAACTTCAGTACCTTTTGCAAGCTCAGACATCAATTTTTTGTGTTCTTTATTGCGTTTAGCTTGCGGGCGATAAATCATAAAGTAGAAAATTAAACCAAAGATCACGAAAATAAATAGCGTGGACATTGGACTTTGTGCTTCCATTGTGTTTTCCTTATTAATTTAAGTTAAAAATTTTGCGTAAAATACCATAAATTGCTTCATTGGGAAAGGCGAACTAAGCCCAATATCCTACGTTATGGCGATTAATTTTATTTTTTCAAGATAACGATAAATTCTTTTTCCGAAGCGTAATATTGCTCGACTAAAGCAACAGAATTTTCTTCGGCAAAAATAGAAAAATTTTCCACCGCACTTTCAAGGTTTAAGATCAACATTAGCTCATCATTTTTATTCAAATTTTTTAAGGCTTTTTTGGCACTTAAAAGAGGAATGGGGCATCGAAGTGCGGTTAAATTGAGCTGATATTTCATTCTTTAACTTGACGACGAGCACTCATGCGCTTGCCCATTTCAGTCAAAATATCCGCACTTAAGCATTCACGCCCCATTTCAAATAACGGCTCTTCTAACGCAATATGACGATCATAACCTTGAATAAAGCGTTCAATTAAATATTCATCAATATTTTGACGTTGTTCAGAAATAAGCTCTTCTAACTGCACAGATAATGCATTCCAATTTTCATGCAAATATTCGTGCTGTTTTTCTAATTCATCAATGGAAGTTTGTGCTTGCGGAGCCACTTTGACTAATTGAGGGAAAAAATCTGATTCTTCATCATCGTGATGTAACGGTGCGGCACGATTGAAATAAGTTAAAATTTGCTCAACATCATTTAACACAGCCTGAGTATAGCCGTGTTTTTCTAGATAATCAGGCAAAATGCTTAACTGACGACAAAAACGTTTTACCTTGCTATGGCAGGCATAAAGCATTTCAATAGGTTCATTCCATGTAGCGAATTGTTGGGGTTCAAGAATTTGCATAAGATTTCCTTTGTTAAAAAGTGCGGTCAAAAAACGTTTCATTTTTCTACCGCACTTTCATCAATTATGATTTATCTGCTAATTGTAATGGCAGAACAGGTTTGCCCATACGAGCATAAAATTCTACTACAAAATCATCAAAACGATCATCTTCTATTGCTTGACGAATTTCTGCCATTAAACGTTGATAATAGTGTAAATTGTGAATGGTATTTAAGCGTGCGCCTAAAATTTCACCACACTTATCTAAATGATATAAATAAGCTTTGGTGTAGTTTTTGCAGGTGTAGCAATCACATTCAGGATCTAACGGACTGGTATCATCACGATATTTTGCATTACGGATTTTAACAATACCATTAGTCACGAATAAATGACCGTTACGTGCATTACGGGTTGGCATTACGCAGTCAAACATATCAATACCACGGCGAACACCTTCCACTAAATCTTCTGGCTTACCCACGCCCATTAAATAACGTGGTTTATCCGCAGGAATTTGTGGGCAAATATATTCTAAAATGCGGTGCATATCTTCTTTTGGTTCGCCGACAGCTAAACCGCCCACCGCATAACCGTCAAAGCCAATATTCACTAAGCCTTCTAGTGATACTTTGCGTAATTCTTCAAATACGCCGCCTTGAATAATACCGAATAGCGCATTTTTATTGCCTAATTCATCAAAGCGATCACGGCTACGTTTTGCCCAACGAAGTGACATTTCCATAGATTTTTTCGCATAATCGAAAGTCGCTGGATAAGGCGTACATTCATCGAAAATCATCACGATGTCAGAACCTAAATCATATTGAATTTCCATGGATTTTTCAGGCGAAAGGAAGATCCGCTCGCCGTTAATTGGGTTTTGGAATTTCACGCCTTCTTCAGTAATTTTACGTAATTTACCTAAACTGAATACTTGGAAACCGCCACTGTCAGTCAAAATCGGGCGATGCCATTGCATAAAGTCGTGCAAATCGCCGTGTTTACGCATAATTTCTTGCCCTGGACGTAACCATAAATGGAAAGTATTACCCAAAAGAATTTCTGCACCTGTCGCACGCACTTCTTCTGGCGTCATGCCTTTCACGGTGCCATAAGTACCTACTGGCATAAATGCAGGGGTTTCTACGCTGAACGTGCCTTGTGGACGCTCAAATACTAAACGACCACGACGAGCATTGCCGCTTATTTTATCTAATTCATACTTCATTTTTGCTCCAACGAATAAACAGTTCGAAGATTTTTGTGAATAAAAAAGCCTGTTCAAAGTTACAGGCTTTATACTATCATATTTTTAATGCTCTTTGAGCAGAGGCGGATCTGCTAAGATAGTCCGCCAGTTGCCGCTGTCGGGCTATTTCGTAGATCCTGAGTGTGTTAATCATACTAAGGATAAAAATATGACTAAATTTATGATTAAGTTGGTCATCATTATTCTACTTTGCCTGTTATTGAAAAGTAGCACTGGCTATTAGTAGTTGATGCCGACAAGGGATGGTTACCGCCATCTGTTGTTCTTTATTGTAAGTGCTGACTAATTACAAGTCAAACAACTTATTCTAATCCTTTTACATTTGGATTTTTAGTGATGAACATCGCATCGCCATAACTGAAAAAACGATAGTGATTTTCGACCGCACTTTTATACGCATTCATTGTATTTTTATAACCAGCAAAAGCTGAAACTAACATAATCAATGTGCTTTCAGGTAAGTGGAAATTAGTAATTAAGCAATCCACCACTCGGAATTTTTTCCCTGGATAAATAAAAATAGAGGTATCAGAAAAATAAGGCTCAATTAAATCTGGATTGCCAAATTCTTCCGCAGAAAGTGTAGCACTTTCAATAGAACGAACAGAAGTAGTTCCTACTGCAATAACACGTTTACCCGCTTTCTTTGTTGCAATAATTGCATTGCAAACTTCTTGAGAAACTTCTACGTATTCTGCATGCATCACATGATCTTCAATATTCTCGACACGAACTGGCTGAAATGTTCCCGCGCCTACGTGTAATGTAACAAATTCAAAATTCACACCTTTTGCTTTGAGTTTTTCAAGTAAATTTTCATCAAAATGTAAGCCCGCTGTTGGTGCCGCTACAGCACCTGGGACTTTACTATAAACCGTTTGATAACATTCTTGATCGGCTTCTTCATCTGGACGGTCAATATAAGGCGGTAATGGCATATGTCCAATGGCTTGCAACACATCTAAAAGAGCGGTTGATTTATCACTTAATTCCACTTCAAACAACGAACTATGGCGTGCTGTCATTACCGCTTTAATGCCATTATTTTCGCCTAATTTATCTTCACCTAAAAATAATTCAGCCCCTTCTTTAGGGGATTTCGATGAACGAATATGCGCTAAGAAACGATGTTCGTCTAACATTCTCTCAACTAAAACTTCAATTTTGCCACCACTGGCTTTACGCCCAAACATTCTTGCAGGAATAACGTGCGTATTATTAAAAATCAACAAATCGCCTTCATCAATTAAATCTAATACATCAGAAAAAGTGCGGTGAAAAATTTCTCCGTTTTCGCCATTTAACTGTAATAAACGACAAGAAACACGATCAATTTTAGGATAACGAGCAATTAATTCATCGGGTAAATTAAAATTAAAGTCTGAAACACGCATAATAAAATTTAGGTTAAATAAAATAGGCGATAAGTCTAGTTTGAATTGAAAATGATCTCAAGAAAAAATCTTTTCTACAGGAAAGATAAAATAACCAGCAATTATGCTGGTCATTTGGGATTAATTATAAATTTGCTTTTTTAGTTGCTTTTACGTTTACATCACAATTTTTGACGATGATATTATCGCTAGATTTACCTTTTTGAATTAAATTTACAGGCACAACAGAATCAAATTTATCTAACGTTAAGCCACTATCTACATTCCAAACATAATCCCCAGAAACGAAACTTGTAAAGTCATTTTGTGATTTATCACGAGTAAAATCTTTCGCAATAATGCCATCGCCCACACTTACCATTGCAGCAACTGGTTCTTGGTTTTCAAATTGATACACAGCAGTCACAGTTTGTTTATTGCAGGAATATACAACTGTTTTATCAGTGATTGTTGGAAGTGTTTGCATTTCAGCTATTTGCGCAGATGATTTTGTCATTTCAGGTGCATCCTTTGCACAAGCAGATAATACGACTGCAGCAGCAAATGCGGGTAAAATTTTAGTTAAATTCATTATTAAATCCTCTTAATTAATCCCCTATATAGGGTGCTACTTAGATACCTTTAATAAAATAAAGTTCCATTATTGGAATAAAAAAGGTGGGATCTGATCTGACCCACCTTGTTTATCAATAAACGATAAAATTATGTTGATTTTTACCAACGATAGCCCAATTTCACGCCCACATTTTGCTGTTTGCCGAGTTGTGAACCTTGAGATTTTGAGATAAAAGCGGAAATTTGGAAATGTAAAATTTCTGCCTTTAATCCCACTTCTTTTTGCCAATAACGCCCAAATGATTGTTGCAACACCGTGAGATTTACCGTGGTTTGTACGTTGGCGTTTGAAACATCAACATAATTGACGAAGAAATAAGGCTTAACGCTGATATTATCTGTCGGAGTAAATGTATAATCAACTCGAATGCCAGCATTATAGCGATTAAATGCAAGGCTAGGCGTTTTCACTTTCACTTCCTCAGATTGATAATTTTCACGTTCAATAAAATAGCGATTAACTCAAAAATAAGGCTGAATGCCCAATTGCCCTAAACGGAACTGATAACTTGCATTCACGCCATAATTTATCGCTTTTCGATGAATTTTTCGGCTTTGTTCTTCAGCCATTTTACTCGCACTGATTCCCGTTCCCACGTTTACACCAAATTGTAAATCGCCCCATTGATATTGGGCAAAACCCGACATCATCGTTAATGTCGCGTGATTTTTAACCTGTTCATCAAAGGTATTATCTGAACGGCTATGCGAGAAAACTGCCCCAATTCGTCCATTAGCTAAGGCTTTTTGCACCCCAATTTGACGTAAGTTCGTTTTCTGCTGATAAGCACGGAACGCATCAGAATCATAGCGTCTTTTATCCTGTGCGATATTTGTCCACACGGCAGATTGTGCTTGATCTACAAAAAGACGATCTAATTCATCTTGAACAGAAAGCATACTATTTACTGTTGCAGATAATTCTGATAACGCACTATTTGAATAACGGCTGATCAAGTCTTTTTGTTTGCGTTGTTTTTCCGCTTCTTCTTGAGCTAGACGATCTTTTTCCGATTGCTGTGGGGCATAAATAACCTCAAGTGCGGCTTCTAATGCGAACAGGCTATCAAGCGGGGGATCAGAAAACACTGCTCTTTTTGACCGCCCTTTTTTTGCCTTACTTTTTTGTTTTTCAGCAGTCAGAGCTTGTTTGGCTTCTAATGCGTTTAACAGGCTTTGAGCAGGCAGGGTATCAGGAAACACCGCTCTTTTTGACCGCACTTTTGCCTTACTTGTTTGTGCTTCAGCAGTCTGTTCAACTTGTTTGGCTTCTAATGTTCGTTCTGCTTGCTCTGCTCTTACTAAATCATTGCGCAATTCCTGCTCTTTTATTGGGTTATGCAAGCGGAATTCGCCATTATTCTTCACTAATTTATAACGTAATGCACCTGCATCAACGTGGTCATTTTCTAAAGTAAATTTGAGCTTATCTGATAACGGTTTATTATCTAGGCTTTCAATCAAAGTTAATTGCTCAAGGGTTTCGGGTTCCTTGCCTGTGTTGCGAACAGATAATGTGTAATTGCCCTCAGCGTCATTGGATAATTTTAATTTATCGCTTTTATAGCCAAATAAAGAGGAAGTAAATTGGAATGTGCCTTGCCCCCTCAATTTACCATTTACTGTCAATGTGTTGAAACGATGTTCTGCCGATTTTGGCGTTGTTTCCGTCTCTAATGAACGGCGGCGACGGCGTGGTGCATTATTTGAGCTAGCTGAATAAGCTGAATTTAACGTAACAGTACTATTATTTAGCGTTAAATTATGCAATGTAGTATCGCTAGGCATTGTCCAAGTCGCATTTTCCAACGTCACTGTTGTGCCTTTGTCGCCCTGAATTTGGTGCGAAAAATGGCTGTTTTTTAAAGAAAATTGAGCAGAATCCGTTAAATTCACATTACCATTTAACGTGGCATTATCTACTGTTGCATTTGCGTGATTTGAAAGTTTGATATTGCCTATTTGGGTGGCATTGTTGCTCAATGTAAATTGGCTGTGATCTATTAAAGTGACATTACCATTAAGTTTTGCTAAACCATTAATATTCACTGTTGCATTATCAGTTAAATTAATAGAACCATTAATTTGTGTTGTCGGTATGGAATCAATAACTTTTTTATCGGTTAAATTAACTGTTTTACAAGTCGTTAATCCTGTCCAATCTGAACGCGTGCAAATGGTATTTTGCTGATTTGGCACAACACCAAATGTGGCATTTGCATTATTGCTGACTGTCCAATTTCCCTCAATTGAAGAAACATTGCGAGAAACCACCGCACTTCCGCCTTTAATTTGGAAGTTTTCAGCTTTAAATGTGCGGTTGATCCAATCGTCATCAATAACCACTTCGCCTTGAGGTCGTCCGAGCTCGTTTGGGCGATTTAAATGGTTGTAAGCGTGTGGCGTTGGGCGACCACTAAACACTAAAGTGCCGCCTTCTTGAGTAATATTGCCTTTTAAATTTGTTCCACCTGATAGAAGGAAGTGATTATCTTTGTTAAGCGGATTGTAATTAACATTCAAACGGCCAGTATTTTTAGTATCATCTTTATCACCAAACCAACCATTAAAAGCAATATCACGTTTATTGGTTAAATCGCCTGTGTTGTTATTAATGGTGTCGCTGCCAGTAATGGTCACTGTAGATTCTGTTGTGGCATTGTGATTAACAATCATCGCGCCCTCGTCCGTATTTTGGATACGTTTAAAGGTTAATGAATGCCCGTTAAGATCTAAGCGACCACCACGAAATCCGAAATAGATATTGTTAGGATCAACTTGATCTGCACTATTTAGTTGAACGGTAGCTCTACCACTTACAATGCCAACTTCTTTAAAGGCTTGTTTTTGACCCGCTTCATCTGCTTGTTGATCTAAAATGACGCGACCATTACCCGCACTTAAACTTCCTAAATTCTTTCCCTTACCATTGACTAATAAAGTGCCTGTACCAATTTTAGATAGGCGATCATTTTCAGGATTGTGAACTTTCCATTCAACAGTTGCATCTTGTCCAATAGATACGCCAGCACCTTGCCAAGTTATATTATTTTGACTGCCTTTTACAACAAAATTACCTTCAAAGTACAATCCGCCAGCACCTTGATTTATATTATTTTCAATTGTTAAAATTCCTGTTCCTTGATCACCAAAGTAAATACTTTTCCCATGATGTAATGCTGGCGACCATGGATTAGGACCTTTATAAGAGGGAGATTCATCGCCTTTATTACCGCCTCTTAAATCATAAGGTTTACTGATATCATATAGTCCTACTGTTTGTGGTGGTTGTTTTGCACGTACAGGTAATGAACTTTGAATTGTAGTTACTATACCATTATGACTTTCTCCAATTTTAAAGGTATATTCTGCATTGGTATCAAAAAAGTTTGCTGCCATATCATTATCAAATACTTCCTGAAAGTAGTCTTTTCGTGCAATTTGATAACCATTCCCAACTGCTGCGGTTGGATGTCCCTCTCGCAATACACCATTTAAAAGCCATTTTTCTTGCTTTTTATCATAAATAAATAAAGGAGAGCCACTATCCCCTGCCGCACCTGCAATGGGTAGTGGACCATATTTATTAGGTGTCTGTACTCTTCCATTCAAATATAAGTAACCATTACCAGTACCACCATCCATAAAGGTATTACCACCTGTAAGCCAAGCACCGCCATAGGCTAAGTCTGCTTTAGTATTGTTTTTATCATCTTTCCAATATTGATGACCACTACCAGCACGGACCCGAATTGGATACCTTTCCAAGTCAATATAAGTATTACCATTCATATATGAAACCATTTCAATAGGCGCCACTTCCGTGACAAATTTAGCAAGTCTTGGATGTTGATAGTCGGTCATATAACGGTGCGTACTATCATTTTTATAGTTATAACGTTTGACGACTTTATATTTAAAACGATGTTGGTCTGGATTTCCCCCCTCCATACCAAAATCAACGCCATCATACCCTACATTATGTGCGACGCTAATTAAATGCTGCTCACTTATCAATGTTGAATAACCACCACGAACCATGGGAGATAAATCAGGCATAGGCACATCTTTCATCATCGTACCTATCATTTTCCCTTCTTTGTTATAAACCTCAATATTTTTAGCCCCAACTGTGAACTTCCCTTTATTCTCAGCAAAATCACGATAATATTGGTAGTCAATCCCAAAATAAGTATGACCTGCCCACGCTTGCGACACTATCCCTAATGAAACACAAGCGGTTAAAAAATTCAGACGAAATACAGTTTTTTTCATAATGTTTATTTAATTAAGTAATTTTTCGTATTAAAAAATACGTGGTTAAACGACTATTGAACAATAAAAGTGCGGTGATTTTCTAAGGGATTTCAGCTAAAAAAACGAACTAAAAGGCACAAAAGAAAATAAATGAGTAAAACTATATAGTAATTAAGCCAAAATTTCTAGGTTTTTGCTTAATACTTAGTGGGTAATCTAATCTTGCGATGGATTAATATTGTATGTAATTTATACAGATAACTAAAATTAAAACAATATCACTAATAAAATAACCGCACTTTATGTGAGTTTTCTCTGAAAGTGCGGTCATTTTTTCTAAGGTTTTTCTAAAATCGGTTTAAGGAAGCGGGCGGTGTGGGAACTTTCTACTTTGGCAACTTGCTCTGGTGTACCCGTCGCAATAATTTGTCCGCCGCCACTGCCTCCCTCTGGGCCAAGATCGACAATCCAGTCTGCGGTTTTAATCACATCAAGATTGTGTTCAATGACGACAATAGTATTTCCTTGGTCGCGTAATCGATGCAGTACTTCAAGTAATTGCTTAATGTCAGCGAAATGCAAACCAGTCGTCGGTTCATCTAAAATATATAAGGTTTTACCTGTATCACGTTTAGAAAGCTCAGTCGCTAGCTTAACGCGCTGGGCTTCGCCGCCTGAAAGTGTTGTGGAAGATTGACCTAATCGAATATAGGATAATCCCACATCCATCAAGGTTTGTAATTTTCTTGCAATCATTGGAATCGCATCAAAAAACTCGCGAGCTTCTTCCACCGTCATATCTAAAACTTGATGGATGGTTTTGCCTTTATAACGAATTTCTAAGGTTTCGCGATTATAGCGTTTACCTTTACATTGATCGCAAGGAACATAAACATCGGGTAAAAAGTGCATTTCAACTTTGAGTACACCATCGCCCTGACAGGCTTCACAGCGTCCACCTCGCACGTTAAAGCTAAAACGTCCTGGATTATAACCGCGCGCACGTGCCTCTGGCACCCCTGCAAAAAGCTCGCGAATTGGGGTAAATAAGCCTGTATAAGTGGCTGGATTTGAACGTGGCGTACGCCCAATCGGGCTTTGGTTAATATCAATAACTTTATCGAAATGTTCTAATCCCTCAATAGATTGATAAGGTGCGTAATCGGTTTTTTCCGCTCTATTTACTGCATTTTGCGCAAGTGGAAATAAGGTGTCATTAATAAGTGTGGATTTTCCCGAACCAGACACACCAGTTACGCAAGTAAACAAACCAACGGGAATATCTAAATTCACATTTTTTAAGTTATTACCTGATGCACCTTTAAGTTTGAGCCATTTTTTCTTATCAAGTGCGGTGCGTTTTTTAGGAATTTCGATTTTATCTGCGCCCGATAAAAATTTTCCCGTGATGGAATTTGGATTGAGCATAATTTCATCGGCATTTCCTTGCGCAATAACTTGTCCGCCATGCACGCCAGCACCAGGCCCAATATCAATAATATGGTCAGCTGCACGAATCGCGTCTTCATCGTGTTCCACGACAATTACCGTATTACCAAGATTACGCAAATGAATTAACGTATTAAGTAAGCGTTCATTATCACGTTGGTGCAAGCCAATAGAGGGTTCATCTAATACATACATTACGCCAACAAGTCCCGCACCAATTTGACTCGCAAGGCGAATACGTTGCGCTTCCCCACCTGAAAGAGTTTCAGCTGAACGAGAAAGAGAAAGATAATTCAAACCTACATTCACTAAAAACTGCAAACGCTCGTGGATTTCTTTAAGAATTTTTTCCGCAATTTGTGCTTTTTGACCTGTGAGAGAAAGTGCGGTAAAAAATTCGAGGGTTTCGCCAATGCTTTTTTCCGCAATTATCGGCAAATTGGTTTTTCCAATATACACATTACGCGCTTCGGGTCGCAAACGAGAGCCGCCACAATCTATACAAGGTCGATTGCTAATATTTTTCGCTAATTCTTCACGCACCGACATTGATTCCGTTTCTTTATATCGGCGAGCCATATTATTCAAAATCCCTTCAAAAGGATGCTTGCGAATAACCACATCGCCACGATCATTCATATATTGGAATTCAATTTCCTCTTTTCCTGAGCCCTGCATAATGATGTGTTGAATTTTCTTTGGCAAAGATTCATAAGGGGCTTCAACATCAAAATGATAATGTTTCGCCAATGATGTAAGCATTTGATAATAATAGAAATTACGACGATCCCAACCTTTTACCGCACCACCAGCAAGAGAAATAGTTGGATTTTGCACCACACGATCTTCATCAAAATATTGCTGCACACCCAAGCCATCACAAGTTGGGCAAGCACCTGCAGGATTGTTAAAGGAAAATAAACGAGGCTCTAATTCTGGCACAGAATAACCACAATGCGGACAAGCAAAATTTGCTGAAAAAACTAATTCTTCTGCTTTCGGATTATCCATTTCTGCCACAATTGCAGTGCCACCTGAAAGCTCTAATGCGGTTTCAAAAGACTCTGCTAAACGTGTTGCTAAATCTGACCGCACTTTAAAACGATCAACCACTACTTCAATAGTATGTTTTTTCTGTAAGGCTAATTTTGGCGGATCAGATAAATCGCAAATTTCGCCATCAATACGCGCACGAATATAACCTTGCGCAGCAATATTTTCTAAAATCTTGAGATGTTCGCCTTTTCGATTTTTGACAACTGGTGCAAGTAACATCATCTTGCTGTCTTCTGGCAAACTTAATACTTTATCCACCATTTGACTAATCGTTTGTGCCGTTAATGGAACATTATGATCGGGACAACGTGGCTCCCCTACTCGTGCAAACAATAAACGTAAATAATCATAAATTTCCGTAATTGTTCCCACCGTAGAACGTGGATTGTGTGAGGTAGATTTTTGTTCAATGGAAATTGCAGGGGAAAGTCCCTCAATAGAATCCACATCAGGCTTTTCCATTAAAGATAAAAACTGGCGTGCATACGCCGAAAGAGATTCAACATAGCGGCGTTGCCCTTCCGCATAAAGTGTATCAAAGGCTAAAGAGGATTTTCCCGAACCTGAAAGCCCAGTAATCACCACAAGTTTATTGCGTGGAATAGTTAAATTAATATTTTTCAGGTTATGGGTTCTAGCCCCGCGAATATCGATATTTTCCATAAAATAACTCAAAAGTATGAAATAAATGTAAATTTTGCGATCATTATCGCATATTTTAATATCTGTGCAAATATCCAGTTAAAATATATAGATCTTTTAAAAAATTTCAGGCAAAATAACCGCACTTTTTTAGATAAAAAATGAGGTTTTTTTATGGCTGGAATTAATAAAGTCATTATTGTAGGTCATTTAGGTAATGATCCTGAAATTCGTACTATGCCAAACGGCGATGCCGTTGCAAATATCAGCGTAGCAACCAGTGAAAGCTGGAACGATCGTAATACTGGCGAACGCCGTGAAGTAACAGAATGGCACCGCATTGTATTCTATCGTCGTCAAGCAGAGATTTGCGGCGAATATTTACGTAAAGGTTCTCAAGTATATGTGGAGGGTCGTTTAAAAACGCGTAAATGGCAAGATCAAAACGGTCAAGATCGTTACACCACAGAAATTCAAGGCGATGTAATGCAAATGCTTGGTGGACGTAATCAAAACGCAAGTGGTTCTGGTAATGATATGGGCGGTACGCCACAATCTTCTTACCAAGCTCGTCAAACTAACAATGGTAATAGTTATCAATCATCTCGCCCAGCTCCACAACAATCTGCACCACAGGCTGAACCACCAATGGATGGATTTGATGACGATATTCCGTTCTAAATGACATAGATTGAAAAGTAAATGATAAAAATCAGAGAGAAGCTGAATAAAAGAGAGCTTCTCTTTTTATTTTACTAATTAAAAGGACTAAATCTATGATTATAGATTTAGTCCTTAATTTTATAGCTTTAGTTTTAGGGAAGATTAATTGCTACCATTTATCTTCCATATCACATTTTATTGAAGAGTAAAACTAATTTGCACACTTAAACTCGAAGGGAATCCTGCGGGTCTTGTTCCAACAGAGCGAGATACGTTAATAGCGTCTAATGCCGCCTTATCTAAACTTTCATCGCCTGAGGATTTTGTAACCTTAGCACCACTTAATGAACCATCAGCTCCTACATTAAAAGATACACTCACTTTTCCTTGTTTGCGCATTATCTTCGCTCGAGTTGGATAACGTTTATGGCTTTCAATTTCACGGCGGATTGCAGAACGGTAAGCCGCTATTTCACTCGTATCCGTTCCACTTCCTGCTACCTGTGCATTGCTATTAGCTGCACTTGTTGTACTTGCTTTATCATTTACGTTGGCACTTGAATCAATATTTTCATCGCCTTTTGGTAGCTCTTTATTGATTGGTTTCTTTTGTGGTTTAACCTCTTTTTTAGGTTTATTCTTCGGCTTTTCTTTTGGTTTTGGCTTTTCCTTTTCTGGTTCTTTGATTTTTTTCGGTTCAGGTTTTATTGTTGGATCTTCTACAATTTCTTGTTTTTCTGGTTCTGGCTCTTTTTGTACATTTTCTGGCTCAGGCTCTGGCTCTTTTTGTACATTTTCTGGCTCAGGCTCTGGCTCTTTTTGTACATCTTCTGGCTCTGGAGCAGGTTCTTCCAACACCATGCCCTGTAATAGTTCCATAGAAATACTTGTAGATATATCGCCTTGTGCGCTATTTGCACTATCACTTGGCTCATTCCAATTCCATAAGATAAATCCTATAACAATACCGTGTACGATCAAAGAAATAAGCAAACCCAATAGCGAACGTTTTGTTTGCTGCATAATTATTCCTTACGGCGTAGTTGGTACAGATTGGGAAGGAGTAGATTCTTGAGAATTTTCACCCGCACTTTTTCCCTTATCTTTCATAGAAACAATTGCCACATTTTTGATTTCATTTTTAGAAAGCATATCTGTAATCGTCACAAAATCTTGGAAAGAGGCTTCGGCATCAATTTTTAAAGTTACTTTCTGATCTTTATTCCATTGAGCAATTTCTGCCTCTAGAGCTTCTTGAGAAATAGGTTTATCATTAAAATAGAGTTGTTTATCCGCTGTCACTGTCAATAATTTAGCTAGCTCGTCAGATTTAAATGCGACCGCTGTACTAGCTTTTGGTACATTTACTTGAATTTTACCTTGAGAGATAAAAGATGCAGTAATAAGCACCACAGTAAGTAGCACCAACATAATATCAATGAAAGGGATAATGTTGATTTCATCGAATTTTTTCACGAATTATTCCTTATCTTTTTGTTCGCTTAATACTTTCCATTTTAAACGATTAACTTCAACTTTACGCCCCAAACCGTTATAAAACACCATAGAGGGAATAGCCACTAGAATACCTAATGCAGTTGCTTTTAATGCTAAAGATAAGTGCAACATAATTACACTTGGATCAATGTCGCCACCGCCGTGACCGATTTGATAGAAAGTTAATAAAATCCCGATAACTGTACCAAGTAATCCAACATAAGGCGCATTTGCACCGATGGTAGAAATCACTGTCATATTACGGTTTAAATCAATATCTAATGCATGAATAGTAGAATAATGTGCCACGCTTACCTTTCTTAAAAAAAGATAACGTTCAATTACCATCGCAAGCATAATAATGCTCATCAGTAATAATAAACCGATGATAAAATAATCACTGTACTGTTGTAAAAAATCAAAAAGTTGTACCATTTTTTTTCCTTGTTATTTGAGAAATTTTTTTGAGAATATAATTGAGAATGAATTTCAATCACTCGGGGAATTCTAGCAAAGGCTGAATAATGCGTAAACCTTGAATTTAAAAATTTCTGAATTTTTTACCGCACTTTATGTGGAAAAGTGCGGTTATTTTTTGAAATATTATAGGGAACGAAGATAATCAATGATCATTTGATGATGGTCTTTTATCTTAAATTTATCAAATACTTGCATAATATTTCCGCTTTCATTGATTAAAAAACTAATTCGATGAATACCGTCGTAAGTTCTCCCCATAAATTTTTTTTCGCCCCATACGCCAAATTGCTCCGCAACTTGATGATCAGGATCAGAAAGCAATGTGAAATTAAGTTCTTTTTTCTCAATAAATTGAGCTAATTTTTTCGGGGCATCAGGACTAATACCAAGTACAACTAAACCTAGTGCATCTAATTCAGATTTACTGTCGCGCAATCCGCAGGCTTGTGTGGTACAGCCTGGAGTGAGAGCCTTTGGATAAAAATAAATTAAAACTTTTTTACCACGAAAATCATTTAAAGAAACAAATTTTTCTTGTTGATTTAATAAGGTAAAAGCAGGTGCTTGATTACCAACAGATAATGGATTCATAAAAAACTCCTTTAATGAAAAAAAATTTGCAAATTAACGTTATTTTAGCGACTATAACAAGTGAAACCAAATAATAAAATTAAAAACCGACGGAGGTTATATGTCAGCGCAAAATCCTTTATTTTCGGGTAGCATAGTTGCCCTTGTTACGCCAATGAATCATTATGGCGAAGTCGATTTTTCCTGTTTAGAAAAATTAGTAGAACATCATATTGAAGCTGGTTCTAATGCGCTTGTTTCTGTGGGTACAACGGGAGAATCCGCCACGCTAAGTATTGAAGAAAATGTAAAAGTCATTGAAAAGACTGTTGAATTTGCCAAAGGACGTATTCCTATTATTGCGGGAGCGGGTGCAAATGCGACGAGTGAAGCAATTACAATGACCAAATTATTACGAGACAGTGGTGTAGCAGGATGTTTATCTGTTGTGCCTTATTATAATAAACCAACCCAAGAGGGAATGTATCAACATTTTAAAGCCATTGCGGAATGTACTGATTTACCGCAGATTCTTTATAATGTTCCTATTCGCACAGGCAGTGATATGAAACCAGAAACAGTTGCTCGTTTAGCTGAAATTGAAAATATTGTAGGCATTAAGGAAGCAACGGGAGATGTTAGCCGAATAGTTAAAATTAAGCAGCTTGCAGGTAAGAATTTTATTGTTTTAAGTGGCAATGATGCAACAGGCTTAGAAGCAATAAAATTAGGTGCTGAGGGAGTAATATCAGTAACAAATAACATTGCAGCAAAAGATATGGCTGATATGTGCCGTTATGCACTTGCGGGAGATTTTGATAAAGCGGAAGAAATTGATGCTCGTTTAATGCGTTTACATCACGACCTGTTCATTGAATCTAATCCAATTCCAGTGAAGTGGGCAGCTTATCGCTTAGGCTTAATTAAATCGCCACATTTACGCTTGCCACTTACAACACTTAGTGAAGAAATTCAACCAAAAGTAGAAGATGCGCTAAAAATCGCAGGATTGTTATAAAAATAAAGGGGTAAGTAATTACCCCTCACTTTTATGTATTATAGATCAGTAAAATGATCAAAAAGTGCGGTCAGAATTTATCAAATTTTCAATTTAGTTAAGGTTAATATATGAAAAAAATAATATTGAATTTAGTAACGGCTATTATTCTAGCTGGTTGTTCGTCTAATCCTGAAACCTTAAAAGCAACCAACGATTCATTTCAAAAATCTGAGACGAGCATTCCCCATTTTTCCCCTTTGGCTACTGGAGGTGTACAGTTACCAAAAGCTGATGATGCCTATTCATTACCTAATATTGAAGTGAAAAAAGGGGAAGATATTGATATTCGCCCACCATTAATCCCTCTCGCTATTATTCAAAATTCAATAACAAAATTTGATGGCGAGCGTTCGTTGATTGTCTATCCAAAACAACAGGCAAAACTATATAATCTTCAGCAAGTTAAGCGTTTATTGAAAGATGAGGGTATTTCATCAACAACAGATGGTTCGATTTTAACAACTGATTGGGCAAAAACAGAACGAATTGGCGATAAATCTATAGAAATAAAATATCAAATAGAACAAGTTATGACAGCTGATGTAAGTGCGCTTACCGTATCTATTTTACATATGCGCCGAGATGGTATTATTTTTACACCAAATGTATCAGATAAACAATATTATACTTCGGAACGTTTAAATCGCATTGTTTTAACACTCACTACCGCGTATAACAAACAATTACAGGATTTATAAAGTACTTTAATTCAATAGGGGGCGTCATATAATAATTTCTCTAAAATAATAAATATTTAAACATGAGACATAGATCATCCTTTTGAAAATTACTCTGATATTTATCTTTAAAACACTTGAAAATCTAACATAAGAACACTATTTTGTTATTAACTAGAATTTAAATCACGCAACAAATAGGTAAATGCTATGACACTTAATATTACCAGTAAACAAATGGACATCACTCCTGCAATTCGTGAACACTTGGAGGAAAGACTTGCGAAGTTAGGTAAGTGGCAAACGCAGTTAATTAGCCCACATTTTGTTTTAAACAAAGTACCTAATGGATTTAGTGTCGAAGCCTCTATTGGCACACCCTTAGGCAATTTATTAGCCAGTGCAACTTCAGATGATATGTATAAAGCAATTAATGAAGTGGAAGAAAAATTAGAACGTCAGCTTAATAAACTTCAACATAAAAGTGAATCTCGCCGAGCTGATGAACGTTTAAAGGATTCTTTTGAAAACTAAATACTGTAGATAAAATCTAATCTGGCAGTCTTATTGTAAAATAATATGTCTGTCAGATTAATTTTAGATGAAACAATTAAATCACTAAAAATTGATGATATTTAATAAAATATTAATAATATTTTATTAAATATAGATTGATTTAACCTATCGTGCAAGGCGATGTAAACTTCAGTACATTCACGCTTATCCACTACAAGAACATAAACGACAACTTTATCTTCAATAACTTCATAAACTTAAACAATGCCCTACAGAGCGAAATTTTATTTTATAAAACACACCAAAAAATCTAAAAAACCGATCGGCAAATACGTATGAATTTCCTAAGCGTTTGATTAATTTTTTCTTAAATTGCTTTTAATAAAAATAGAGACTAATGAAAGATACAGATTAAATTTATATTTTTTAACGAGATAGATATTATTTGACGGGATTAATGGCGGTGAGAAAGAACAACAATTTTTAACGCTTATACCTTGATTTTACTGGGGTTTAGTAGTAATTGCTTATGTTTACGGGGATCTAAACAGGGATCAAAGATAGGGTGCAATGTAAATTAATTTGTGATTAATAACAAGTAATATCATTAAATATAGATTAATTTAATCTATCGCGTGCAGCGGTGTAAACTTCAGCGCGTTCACGCTTGCCAACGGCAAGAACATAAACGATAACTTTATCTTCAATAACTTCATAAACTAAACGATAACCTACCGAGCGAAGTTTTATTTTATAAAACACTCCAGAAAAGCCAGAAAGCCGATCTGCTGGCACGTGTGGATTTTCTAAGCGTTCTAATAACTTTTTCTTAAATTGGTTTTTTATGGTATCGCCAAGTTTATCCCATTCTTTCTTTGCCTTTGGGCTAAATGTCAGTTTATAAGTCATTAATATCAACCTCAATAAAACCGCCCTCAGCTTTTCGCTCTTCTGCAATGCGTACTAGTTCTGCATCTTCGATTAATTCTTGCATATAAGCGAACATTTCAGGCGTAAGACAATAAAAGGCTGGTTGGTTACGATTTAATATAGCAATCACGCCATTTTCACTTTCTCGCATTACGCCCATAGGGTTTCGTTTTAGATCGGTAATGCTTGCAGCCTGCTCTGTTAGTATTTGATGAATTGCCATAAATATCCTTTTTTTGTTGTTAGTTCTTCTGAATCGTAACACTTTAAAAGAGTTTTTAAAAGATATCTAGAATGCCTTTATTGATGGGTATTGGTTTCTTAAATTATTTTTTTCTGTTGGTGCGTTTTTTTTACAGGAATTATAGGAATTACAGGAATTTTTTAATTTTTATGAAAAAAATCTTTATTTATTAACAGTTTAAAGGTTTGAAAAAATTCCTGTGGTTATTTTTTAAACAGGAATTTTTTAGGAATTTTACAGGAATTTTTTAAGGCTGTTTTTTGTACAATAGGAACAAAAAGAGCAAAAATAGGAATTTTTACCCACTGAATAGGAATTTTTAGATAGGTAATAGGAATTTTTTATTATTGTAACTTATTGATTTATAAAGATATGTAATATTTTGTTCCTGTAATTCCTATAAAAATCCTATCTTTTGGCAGAAAAATTCTTTTAAAACATAAAAAAAAGCAAGGTGGCGAACCTTGCTTTGATTTTTATTCGGTTTTTTCTGAATCACTTTCATCATCTGAAAATGGCATCACTTTATAGGCCCTTACCGTTTTGCCTATATACTTTTTCGATATTTTGAAAATGTATTCATTATAGCCATTCTCGGGCTTTTTCGGTTTTTTTAATAACCCTGATGAAAAAAGTATGCTGTGCGCCATATTTTTAGGGAATCCCTCAATAATTTCATCAAAAATTTTAGGATAAATGAAATAATGCTCTTCTTCCTTTTTTGCTTCATTGGCCAACACTCTAACGCCTGATACTTTAATCGGTGTTCTTGCATTAGGATCCGCTGGGTATTCAATGAAACTTGCTTCATTGACTAATAGCCAATCGGTCAAAATTCTGATTAAACTTGTTTCTTCTCGGCTATTTTCGCCAAATTCTTCTTTCCAGTTGAGAAAGTTTTTTAAAATGGCTTGTGCGCTTTCTTCTTCCGTCCATTGGGTTAAGTCTTTGGCTAAATAAAGTGCGGTTTCTAGCACGGCGAAACGGTCGCCTGCTACACGTTGCACTTGTCCACTCATATTATTAGATAAATCTAGCCATTTTTGGCGAATTATCTTATAGGCGCTTTTCACTGCATCTGCATTGTTAGAAAGAAAGGCTATCCATTCGCGCCCAATTACGCCAAAACATTCTTGCACTTTTTCGTTTAAATAGTCGGCGTGCGCTTTGTTATTAGGAAATTGGTGTAAATGGTTCGCTTCTTCTAGCGGTACATTTAAAAGCCGTACTAATTGCCCTGCGTGCACTTTTGCGCCCTGCATTCTTAGCTGGGTTTCTAAATCTTTTTCCCCTGTCGAAAGTGCGGAAACTTTCCAGCGTTTTATCTCTCTGTTTCCGCCCTCTTTTTTGCTTCTGTTCTTGTCCGTTCCATTGAATAACGCATAAGCAATATTTTCTAAAGAATCCTTATTCTTTGATTCTCCTATTTCGTCCATTGTTAGAAAGCCATCATTACGCGCAGCGGCTTCAGTTTTTAGGGCGTTATCAGTTGAACTCCAGCTTAATTTTATTTTTTCGGGGTTGCCGTAAATACTGTTGGCAATATTTAGGGTTGTGCTTTTTCCCTTTGAACTTTCCGCGAATAAATGCACGCCAAAAGATTCCCGCCCTAAAAGTGAAAGCATAGGTGCAGCTAACGCAACCGCTACGCCAATCATCATTGAGGCGTTACCACGTACATTTTGCGCAATTTCTCGCTGCCAATCCGCCAGTGTGCCGCTTGTCGTATAGCCTAGGCTTGAACTGCTTCTATCAGTGAAATAAATCGGCTTTGAAGGAGTACCAATAATTTCCCCATTCGGTAATAAATACGCTCCATTTAGCCAGCCTGTCACATTCGTGATAGTCCACTGGGTGAAATGGTCGCCGTTAAAGTGAAAATGCTCGGTAAGGCGTTGTGTTAAGCCTGAGCCTTGTGTCATTTTCAAGCCTTGCGCTTTGAGCATCTTCCAGCCTGAATCTGTGCCAAAATCTTCACGGGCGATAGCAACGGTGCGTGGCTTATTTTCATCTCGGTTTTGCCATTGGAAAAGATAGTAATATTCCCCGCCTTGCGTTTTCCCCTCGCCAACCAGTGCCAAATCATCACAAATCCACGTTTTTTCTTCGTATTCCACCTCTCCCGTTTTTTTATTAATTATCGGCTTAATTTGATGTAACCCTTTAATCTTGCCATTTTCTCGATACTCTACATAAGGCTCACGTTTTGGCGCATCTGGTTTATCCATATATTCCACGCGCATTTCTGCTAAATTGCGCGATTCTGCACTATTGCGTAAATCTTCTAAACGGTGGCTTAATTCTTCCAAATTATCGCCGAGGCTATCCGCAAAAAAGACTTTTTTCGCCTTGCTGTGCGTTGCTAGTGCCAATAAAAGGGCGTTTTCTTGGTCGCTTGTCACGTTGCCAAAACGGTAAAACGTCACGGCGTGCACATCATCTTTTAAAATTTGATAATCGCCAGCATTTGCCAGTTTCTCCGCATCTAAAATTATTGGCTTATAATTACGCTCAAGCCCTAATTTATCGCGCAATAAACCCCATTCAAGGCCATTGCCTTTATCTTTACCAAATCCCCAAGCATTCCAGGCTTTATTGCCAATTAATGCGTGAATATGCTCAAAGGCTACGCGCCCTTGTTCGTCAAAGTGCGGTGCTTTTGGTGGGTGTTTTTTATAACTCATCTTTTCCCCCTATGCCTTATTCCGATTCTTAAAAAATGCGATAACCTCTGCTGCGCGGTATTTTTTCGGGGCGCGTGGACGTGAGTCGCCTAACGTTGTGGGAAAACCAGGCAATTTAATTAAGGTTTGAATCACATAACCATAAGAAACTTTTGCATAAGCAGCGATATCGTGTGGTGTCCATATCTGATCTGCTTGCGCATATTGATTTTCTATTGCTTGCACACGGGCTTTCAGGCTCTCCAATTCATTTAATAAAAATTCGGTGGTTTCTGTTTGCTTTTCCATATTTCCCCCTAGCGTTGTTTCCGTCTTGCCTGCTTTTGGTGGGTGCGACGTTTTTTCTTACGCTGTATTGACTTGTGTTTAATATGTTCATCAAGTTTCATTTTGCGTTGTGCTTTCTGTTCTGCCTCGCGCCATAATGCTTGAACATCTAAATCAGTTTGGCCCACTTCATCGACATTAGTGAAAATTTCAATAATCGTGCCGTCTGGTAAGGTAATTTTATGCGTCATCATTTCGCGCCCCCTTGTGATTGAGGCTGTTTTTGAGGAAAGCATTCATCTAATTTCTGTTGAATATGCGCACACTGTAAGGCATAAAAATGCGACATATTCAGCATAAAGCCCTTTAATTCGCTCTCATCTTTCAAATAAAAAGTTGCGCCAACCATTTCTAAACAGGTGTTCAACGTATCAAATCGGGTTATTTCGCTTTGAATTTCATCAATTAAATGAAGGGAAAGATTACGCATAAATCCCCCCTTTCATCGCTAAAGTGCGGTTAAATTTCGGGTTGATTTTTGCAACGGTGACGAGGTGGCGAAAATCAGCGTTAAGGCTTAATCTTGCGCTTTCTTCGGTGTTGGCGTGAATAGTTTGAATGCACAAATTAAAGTGCGGGTGTGTGCGATTAACGCATAGAAATTTGTAGATCATTTCTGCGGTGTCCTTGTATAAATTTTCAGGAACTACCGCTAGACTTTCCACGGTCGGGCGGTAGCACGTAACAGGGTGGAAAACTGCCATACAAGGAAGACAGCCAACCGCTAAGGGTTGCCCATTACGCGCTACCATTGAGAATAGACTATCAGAAAATAGGCTATATTGGATAGGTGCGTAAATGCCACGAACAAAAAAAGCACGGTTAAATGGCGTGCTATCGTTCGCCTTGTATAAATTCAGCTTTCCACGGCTGGCTCTCGATTTTGCGAGTGCGGGATTAATATAGTTTAATCTCGTTTTATCTGTCAAGCCATTTTGTAAAAATGGTTTATTTTTACGTGTAAAAAGGTTGCACGCTACCGCATTAAACGGTAGATTGTCGTTTAAATAGTTCATTGAATTATTCGCTTTAAATTGTCGTTATAGGGAACGGGCTTATCTTTCGAGGTAAGCCCTTATTTTTTGCTTTCTAATTGGGGTGGGCGGTCTTGCGCCCATTGGTGTGGCTGTTCAATTGGCTGGAATCGCGCAAATTGCCCTTGTTCAAATCCTGCTTTATAAACGCCTTTCAATTCGCAATGAGAGCAATAAACATAAGCTATCGTTACCGTTGCGCACGGTCGCACAGAAGAGCGAATTTGTAACGCTTTACCACATTCAGGGCAATTAAGCCGTAAGCCCGCCATGCTGCGCCTCTTGTTTGCGATTTGGGTTTTGTTTATCTAACCAGGCTTGAACATCTTCACGCGCCCATCGGTTGGTTCTGTCGTATTTTAACGGCTTCGGAAAATCGCCTCGCTTCATCATGTAATAAATCTTTGTGCGCTTGGCAATGCCCATTTCTTCAAGCTCTTGAATCGTCAATAAGGTTTTTAATGTCATATTCTTTCCTTTTATTTAAGTGCGGAATTGACCGCACTTTATTTATTTAATCAGGGTTTTGCCTACATCATCTTTTTCCATATATTCCATCAGAACAAAATAGAACGTTCTTTTTTCATTATGGTTGAGTTCGTTATATCTCGGTAAAATTGAGCTATGTAATGGAATTTTCTCTTGTAAAAGTTCACGCGCAATTTCATGAATAAAACGGCGTTGCGTTGAAATTGGCAAACGGGATAACTCGGTCATTACAGATAAGGCTTTATTCATTTTCAAATACCACGTTTTTGTGCTCGATTGCCGCCATTAAATTGAGGTTTTCTACAACATAGCATTCTTGGCGATAGTAGGCGTTAATATAGTCGCCCGTGTTTTCGTCGTTATAAATAGAGCGGTGACAGCTTGTTTTTTGTGTGTAAATACTTAAATTTTTAAGAGTGGTAACCACGGCGCATTTTTTCGGGAATTGCGGCGGAATAAAGCTAGGCATACCGCCAAAATAATTTGATAAATAAAGATTATTCATGCCGTTATTTTCAGAATAAAGGTATGCCCCTTGAATGTTGGCATTGGCTTTAGAGGCTAGTTCAGCCCCTACAAGAAATACAAGATCATTGCGCTCTTGATATTCTGCTGGCAATTTATTGCGCAATGCAGTCGCTAATTCATCTAAATTTTTGTAGTCGGCTTCTTCAGTAAATAAGGCAATGTTGCCCGCACTTTTTCCGCCCGTAATGATATTCGCTGGGTTTTGTTCTTTCAGTTGTGCCAGCCAGCCTTTTGTAACATCTGATAAATCTTCGGCTTGTGTGTTTACCGCTTGGCTTTCACCATGCCAGCCTATTTTCAGCATATCTAAAATAAACTGGTTTTCCGTCAAACGGGTAAAAAGCTCTTCAAAGTTTTCTTGTGTGACTTCAAGCTCATCAATTAAACGCCAGTTAATTTGCACGCCACTATCTATCTCGCAAGTTTTGTAAGTTTCGCCATATTTCATAATAGAGCGATTTCGCCCCTCTTGTTTGCGTCCTGTTGTTGTGCCTTTTAGCGCACCAAGAAATTTTCCTCCCGCTGCATCTTTTACTGTGATTCAGTTAATTGAATTTAAGAGATCAGAGCGCGCTTTAAAATCTTTCATTAGATTTTGCAGAGCTTTCTCATTTAGTGTAATGGATAGAACAACGTCATGCTGTTTGCTTAGTTGGTCTTGATATTTTGTCGCAAGTTGGCTTGCATATTGCTTTATTTGAGAATCTTTCATTTTGTTTTCCTCTTGAATAAGTAAGTGTGCATATGTACTGAGCAATCTCCATTAACGTCCACCTTTGTTTATGTTTGATTGCGGAAAGTATTGTAGGAAAAGAATAAAAAAGAAGTTGGCAAATACCAAAAAAGGGGACGAAATACCAAATAAATTTGTAACCTATTGATTTTTAAAAGGGTGAAAAGTGAAAAATAGAGAAGTTGGTAAGTGGTTAAAAAATAGACTTGAAATAACTATGGGTAAAAAAATCTCCCGTGCTGGGAACACATAGGAGATTTTGTATTAAACCCTTAACCATTCATCAATAAGGATAATAATGAATGACCGAATTATTCTAGGCATAATCTTTGATTATTTATCTTCCATTTCTTTTAGGCTATTTCGTAAATATTTTCTGATTGTGCTATCACCAATTTTTTCATCTAGAAAATAATTAGGATTTTCCTCAATGATGGTTAGAATTTCTTTGCTAATTTCATTAGGGGAAATTCTTTTTTTAGGAGAGGTAAATACCCGTTTTTTATTGTGCATTTTATCAATGACTAATAATAAGCCTTTAATAATCGTTTGATGACTTGATAACATCTTATCTCTTTCTATTAGGGCTGATTTATTTTTATGTTTTATCAGTTCTTTATTCTTTTCTTCTAGTGCTAGGATTTCTTGATTTTTTGAATCAATAATTGAATATAATAATGCGTTATCATCTTTAAGTTTCTCTATTTCTTGTGTGATTTTTTCTGGTATTTGTGGCGGTCTTGTGTCTAGAATAGAAAGTAGATTTAGATCTTTTCTGATTTTTTCAATATCATCTTTTGAAATATAGAGATCCTTAAGCGGTGCTATTTTTAGCTTATCTAAATAGTTAGGAATGAAAATATTAATTAAAGACATTTTATAACCATCTTCTGTATCCTCGTTCTCTGTGATCTCATAATTGCTATAAAGTTCTAACTCAGGTAATAAATGTTCTATGATAACCCGCACTTTTTCTGGAATCATTTCTAGTTCTAATAAGAATCTTAAATTTATGCGACTTTGAGGAATTTTAAAGTAACCGCTATAAAAGCAATCTTCCAATATATGAATTTCTTGCTCTTCCCATAGATTTATCTTTTCTTTTTTCTTTGTATATAGATTAGTTGAGGTTTTTTCCGACAGTTTTTTATAGAATAGTTTATTATTTGTTATTCCTGATATGTTATGGAATGTATTTTCTTCACTGTATAATGAAGTATAATCTTCTTTAATATAATCCTTCCTATTAAATTGAAATAAACCATCATTTATCTTTTCCATTTTTTTATCAGAGTGAAACAGCGTTGATTTATTAAATTTATGACTAGAATATCTAACACTGATTTCGGTATTTCTAAAGGTGCTACTTGCAATTTTTATTTCGTTTTCATCTTTTTTTACCGATAAAAACAAAGAGATTTTTTTATTTTTAAAAAATTTTAAAATATCACTAATTGAGAGTTTTTTATCGTGTTCTCGTTTGAAGTTAGAAATAAATTGCTCAATAGTGAGAAAGTCTTGTTCCGCTGAATACAATCCCATAATCATGCCTTTTACTGTGTTTTTATATAGTGTAAAGATAGCATATCATAAGTATTCTGAATAGTCTCAAGCCGTCTAAATTCGTCCCAAATCGTTCAAAATGGCATAAAAAAAGCCCTGTTTTTAACAGGGCTACGACTTAGTATTGATTTAGTTTATTTTTCAGTTCTTCTAAATGTTTATTTCTCTGCAATAAACTGCAGCTAGGAATCGGAGTAGATAGTTTAACTTCTGGTAATATAACGCCTAGATCCTGTACATTTGAACCCGCATTAATACGAGGTCTTAGTTGTTTTATTAATTCATCAATAAAAATATCGCGAATATTGCTATCCGTTGAATATTTTAAAACATCTGCATATCTTCCACCTTTATCAAAAATGGTAAGTATTCGGCTTAATTCTTCTGCTATACCGCCTGAAATAAATTCATTGAGTAACTCATCGCCAATAAGTGAAAAACATTTGCGGGCAGATTCGTTACATATTTTTAGGTGTTGTTCGTATTCCGTCATCAAAAGAATTTCTAATTGAATTTCGAATTTTTCAACCACTTTTCGAATTGTGTCGATTTTACGGGTGTTTTTACTGATTCGTTCTGAAAGTTCATCAAAGCCATCAAAATTAATCTCGCCAGTGTCGCTAACTTGAAGATTGTCTATTTCTTTCTGTGCTTCTTGATTATCGCTTTCTAATGCTTCAATGAGTTTTTTATTGCGCGATATGTTTTCTTTAATCGATAAGGCTTTATCTTGTATTTCGTCGAATACTTGATTGCTAACGTTTAAATTGCCGATCAGTTGTTCCAATTCGGCTTGTTTATCTTGGTTTTGTAGTTTCATTCTATTTTCTCCTTTTGGTTACGTTTTTCTATCTGTGCTTGCATCCACGCATTTACTTCGCTTTCAAGCCATACAATATTATTTTTGTTTAGTTGAATGCTTCTGGGAAAATCGCCAGTATTCATTTTTCGATAAATACTTGATCGCCCTAGCCCCGTTTTATTCATCACTTCGGGTAATTTTATGAAACGTTCCGCCTGCGGCATTTTTTCATTCATAAATATTTTCCTTATAAAAATTGGACTCCTAGGAATCTCAATACATCCCATTGGATAGACAAAAAATAAAAGATTAGTGATAGATTGAATAGAAAGTTTGTTTGTGAAATTATAATCTACAAAAATAGAATGAAAAATAACCATTTCAACCAAAGCCCACGGAATTTTTCCACGGAAAATTCAACGTCACGGAAAATCCACTTCCTTTCCAGCCGAATTTGCGTTAAAAATTGAAAAAATTACAGTTAATTTTCAGTCTTTAGAATTGCGTAAAGCCTTGCTATATCTAGCTTTAGATGCTTATTTATTGAGTTTTATTAACTGTAAAAATTACACATTTTTTCAGTGTTTTTCAGTTAAGGAAAAAGTGATATATTAAGAAGTGAAATGTAAATATATGATTTATAATATTTTTTAAATTTTCCGTGAAAGGATTAATAAGAAAAGTATTTCAGTTAAGGAAGCGTGAAAAAATGATTTTTTGTAAAATCTGTGGTTATAAGGCAGTGATTAATAGAAGTCAAAGAGAACATAAAGAATTTACTAGACTCTATTGCACCTGTAAAAATAAGGATTGTGCACATAAATTCGTTATACACTTAACCTTTAGTCACACAACAAAGCCTAGTAAACTAGAAGAACAGAATTATTTTAAATATATGATCACGAACCTGCCTGACGATAAAAAACAGGATCTTCGTTCAATGTTAAGTGCGTAACGCCTTTATTTTGCATTCCTCCACATAATCCCCCCACGTCTGCATAATCTCTTGTCTAGAACGCCATTTTTTCGATTTATCGTAAGCCGCCCGCACTTTCCCCCGATTTTCGTGAGATAAACATAACTCAATGGCTTCAGAAGAAAAGCGATCTAATTCATGTAAATAAGTGCTTGCTATACTGCGTAAACCGTGAGCAACTAACAACCCCTTAAATCCCATACGCTTTAAAGCAACATTTGCCGCACCGCTATTCATCGGGCGATTATAAGGTGCAATGCGTGAACAAAACACATATTTACGATTGCCATTATAACGGCGCATTTGCTCTAATATATTGAGGGCTTGCCGTGAAAGTGGAACACTATGGGAACGCTTACCACCTTTCATTCGTTCAGCGGGAATATGTAGAGCTTTCGCATCCCAATCAATATCTGCCCATTCAATGCTAACCGCCTCAGAACTACGCAAAATACTTAATAATTGCCATTCGATTAAAAGTGCGGTTGGTTTTTCTAAATTTGCCCCTTGCATCACTTTAAATAAGCGTGGCAATTCCTCTGGAGCAAGTGTCGGATGATTTTTAGTTTCCACATAAGTAAACTCATCATGAATTTTTCTAAACGGATTCTTAACAATTAAATCTTCATCCTCTGCCATTCTAAAAATCTGATTTATTGCAATGTTTATCTTATAAAGCGTATTTGAATTTTTAAGCGGAGACAATACAGGTTCAAGAGTCTTATAATTAGCTTGATCAATGGGCAAATCTGCTATTTTCGGGAATAAATGCAATTCCACGCGGCGGAAAGCGTCATTGACCGTTTCGGGTTTAAGTTTTCCCAATTTTAAACGCTTATCACGCCATCTAATCGCCATTTCAGCAAAGGTTGTTTTCTTTTCTTCTATATTCGAAGAGTTTCGATATTCTAGCGGATCAATGTTACGTAAAATTAGACCACGATATTCTGTAGCTATTTCCCTAGCGTATGCAAGAGATAAATCAGGAAATGCACCCAGGCTCATTTTTCTGTGCTTCTTATGCCATTTATAGGCAAAGTACCAAATTTTAGTTCCATTAGGTTTTATTCTTATATAAAGCCCGTTTCCATCAGATTTAATGTATTCTTTGGAAATCGGTTTAAGGTTTTGTAAAGTGGTATTTGTCAGTGGTTTAACAATCTTGCTCATAAGTCATCATCTCATAAAGTAAAATGTATGACTTTTTAGATCCCTCGAAAAAGCCCTAAACAGTGAGGGATCTAAACTGGGATCTAAAAAGTGCGGTTATAAGCAATCAGAAATAAACAGTAGTAAATATTTGTGAATGATAACTTATTGAAATATCAATAGTTTGTTATCGAATATGAACGCTGGTGAACGTTAATGGGTTGGTCCGTGGCGGTGAGAAAGGGATTTGAACCCTTGATGCAGTTTCCCACATACACGCTTTCCAGGCGTGCTCCTTCAACCACTCGGACATCTCACCGTAAAAGGTTCGCAAACTATAAAGATTTACTCTGGTTTAGTCAAGTTTTTTACTCTAAAAAATAAAAATCTTTAAAAGATTAGTTAAAAAATAGGCAATAAAAGCTATTGAGCTAATTCAGAGTTAGAAGATACTAATAATTTAGTAAGATGTAACCTTGATAATTATTAAAACAGTTGATTTTAATAGATACCATATATTAATTTATCTCTTATTCTCTTTCTTAACCTTTTTATTTTAATTAAAAAAGGGATTTTCTCAAAATGATCATACCAAGATGATGGTATATCAATAATTTTATCCATTTCTTTTAAAAGTAAATTTCCTATATGACAATTTAAGTGACTGCATTTTTTGTGCCAAAATTTATTTGGACCACAATAATGAGAAATAACTATTGGCATTTTTACGTATAATAAATTTTCCTTTTTAATCAAATCTCGATCCGTTGGCGTAAAATTAAATCTATTATTAATAAATTTTACTTTTCCTTTACAGATACCATTTAGAATATCTTGATCTTGGTATTTCATAACATTATTGTATTTATTCATCCAAGTTATTGATTTTTGGAAAATATTTTCTTCTTTCCATTTATTTAAATTAATTAATAATATGCCCGCATTAAAATAAGAATATCCTTCTAAACCAATTGTTTTTTTATAAGCTTCATTTTTTACATCAATAAAAGTATCTCGACATGCTGCCAAATAATAGTTCGTTATATCTATATTCCAAAGTTCTTGAAGTGAAAAGTTTGTTAATGTGTCCACATCAATATAAATAGCTTTTTCTATATTCTTTATGTATTTAGTTAAATTTAGTCTAGCGTAAGTAGCTAAAGATATATAATCTATTGTTTTTGGAAAGTTTTGAAAATCTGACTCACAAACTGGCAAGAAAAATACTTTACAAGAATATTCGCTTGCTAAATTATTTATTATGGTCTTATTTTCCTGATTTATTTTCATATCAAGAATATAAAAATTTATTTTTTCAGGTGTGTTTTTAATAATGCTAAAAATACTTACAGCTAAATAAGGTGCATAATAGTTGTCAGATGAAAATATAATATTCATCGTCTGACTGACAGTCCGTCTGTCTGTCTGTCTGTCTGTCTGTCTGTCTGTCTGTCTGTCTGTCTGTCTGTC
>ERZ1023440.54-NODE-54-length-51859-cov-257.577813_pt1 | contig 51859 bp, 56 predicted proteins | sample MGYA00380520_ERZ1023440 | MGnify/ENA primary metagenome ERZ1023440 (study PRJEB33173, sample SAMEA4830335) | metagenome | study: EMG produced TPA metagenomics assembly of the PRJEB25223 data set...
CTTGCAACAACCTAACCTTTAATCTTATGTCTAAGATTTGGGGGTCGGTTCAATACTTCCTGTTTTTTATGATTAAGTCAAATGATTTTTTGTGATTTGGCTATTTGACAAATCATTAGCGAAACGCCATGGGTAGACGGCAAGGGCGAATGCCGTGTTCGCTGTTCATCACGCAGGCAAGGGTAATCACACCTGTGGTGGCGACCTTGCCATGGTTAAAATCATCATCACTGCGGTAGATGTGCTGAGTCATGATGAGACTGGCGGATTTTTTGACCACATCAGCAATGGTAACGACAAGATTGTCATCAACCAAAAGTGGTAATTTATAAGTCAAATCAGCACGGCTGACCACAAAATGCACCTTGCCTTGCTGTCCGTCTGTGCCATCTGCCGTCCCGTCCGTGTCAAAAAAATAGCCGTCAAAACCGAGTGATGTCAGCCAATCCCGACGGCAATTTTCAAAAAAGGTCAGATGATTGGCATGATAGACGATGCCACCAGCGTCTGTGTGGTTGATATAGACTTTGTAATGGTTGCTAAAAATAGGGTCTGTTTGAATGGTCATGTGCTTTTCCTAAGATTTTTAACCATTGTACACCGAAATACAAAAAATATCATCTTTTTTAGGATGTGTCTTTAGGACGTGCCTGCCCTTTATAACACTATTTACAATATAGAAATATTTTAGAAAAAACCAATCGTTTTTGCATGAAAAATGGCTATCCAGCCACTTAATTTAAAAAATTAAGTAAAATGCTTAAAATTTACACGATTAAATGGTCGGATAAAAACTTGTCTGATAGAAAATTCATAGCCTTTGTTTTTTCCTTGAAAAACGTGCGACCTTTCTCATTTTTATTGCAAATATCAAAGGCAGGCACGCTCTATTAAAAATTTAAAAATCAAGGCATTTTAACATGGTTTGTGTTAGAATGTAGGTATTTATTTTTGTAAAAGGAGCAGTCCATGACTTACGACAACACCAACATTTTCGCCAAAATCCTGCGTGGCGAGATTCCTTGCCATAAGGTTTATGAAGATGACAAAACCCTTGCCTTTATGGATGTCATGCCACAGGCAACAGGTCATGTGCTGGTCATTCCAAAATGTGAAGCGGTGGAGCTGTCTGATTTGCCGTGCGAATATGCCTGTGCGGTGTTCAAAACCGCCCAAAAAGTCATCACCGCCCAACGCACTGCCCTAGGCGTGGATGGCATTGTCCAAATGCAACTTAACCACGCGAGTGCAGGGCAAAGCGTGTTCCACTATCACATGCACCTAATCCCAACCCACGTTCACGAGCTGGGCAAGCACGAGAGTGTCATGGCAGACCAAGACGAGCTGACAGAGCTGGCAAGTAAAATCCGTGCGGTCATTGACAGTAAGTAGGGTGTTTTGAATATTTTCTACCTTGACCCTGACCCGATACGCTGTGCCAGTTTTCATGGTAATAAGCATGTGGTCAAGATGATATTGGAATACGCCCAACTACTGTGTACCGCTCATCATTTGTGTGACAACGTCCTTAGCGATGATGAGCGGGCGGTGCTGTATAAATGCACACACCAAAACCACCCATGTGCGGTGTGGGTGCGTGACTCAAAGTCGCATTATGACTGGCTTTATCGGCTGTTTATAGCCCTGTGCGATGAATATACGCACCGCTATGACAAGGTTCATCTGACCGACCAAAAGCTCCGCCACATTCTGATAAACTGCCCCATCTCTGCCGACACGCCTTTTATCGCACCCCCGCAGGTCATGCCTGATGAATATCAAGTCGATGATACCGTTAGTGCCTATCGTGCCTATTATCGCTGTGGCAAGGCGGATATTTTGGCGTATACGGGTCGTCCAAGTCCTGATTGGTTGTAAGTGGCTATAATTTAAGCATTAAGGTAAAATCTCAATCACCGCATTCTCCACGACCGCCATAAACAGCTCGTCTATCTGGCGGTCAGTTACGGCGATACAACCATGCGTCCAGTCTTTTAGTAGATGATTTGCCCCGATGATGTCGCCAAGACCGTTTTTTATGCCGTGGATTTTTATCGCTCCGCCTGCTGATTTGCCGTGAGCTTTGGCGTGGGCAATGTCGGATTCGTTGGGGTAAGAAATGCCCAAATTTTTGTGATAACCACTATTGGCATTACGGTCGTTGATGGTATAGACCCCTTCGGGGGTTTTCATGTCGCCTTCAAATTCTTTGTGTCCTATCGGGTTTTTGCCAAGCGATATCGGATAAATTTTTACCAAACTGCCTTGATGTAAAGCGTGCATTTCCCGTTTTGATTTATAAACGATGAGTTTGTCAATCTGCGTGCCTGCCCTTAGGGGTGGTTGATTGACAAGTTCAAGCTGTCTGGGCGATAAGGTGGTGGCGTGTGCCGTGGGATTGGCAGGCGAGTTTTGATAAAAGTTAAATCCAAAAGCGGATAAAATGATAGTGGCAAATAAGGGCAAGACAGTGCGTTTTTTCATCAAAATTTTCCATATTTAAAATTTTATCATAGCATGGCAACAGTTGATGAATTGTGAAAAAAATATGAAAAGTGGATTTTGTAAAAACAAAAAACGCACCATAAAAGTACGTTTAGTGATTTATGATTATTGCTGTGAAAGAATCACTTGTGCATAACCGTCTAGCATTCTAGGGTTAATTTCTTGTAAATTGGGATTTTCTATTTGTAATTTTTGCAATGCTTCTGAGCAAATGTCTAATTGCTCTTGTGATTTTCCGCTAGGCACTTGAATTTTTTGCATACATTCGTTAATGGCTAAGTATTCAGCGGTTGTAGAATGTCTGGGCGTTGGCGAAAATATTTTGTCTTGAAAATAAAATTCGTAAGCAAGCAACGAGATAACTGATGAAATGAATGCAACAATGATGATTTTCAATAAGTTGCTAAAAAATGCTTGTTTGGAGCGAGCTTGCTTTAAATAAACATCACTCAAATCAGCACGGCAATTCATGCATTCAATCAAAATATCACCGACATGATTGTGAGCATGACATCTGTTACATTCAATATTCATAAATATTCCTTGGTAAAATAAAATAACTTGGACTTGTTAAGATAAGCCCAAGTTTTTGATTATTTTAGGCAAAATCAGCCCACAAACGCCCGTTCGACCACATAATCAGCAGGTACGCCCATGCGTGGCGATACAGTCAAACCAAAGTCATCTAAGATAGCAGACATATCGGCATTCATCGCCATGCTACCGCAAATCATCGCACGGTCATCGTCTTTGTTCATGGGGGGTAGACCGATGTCGGCAAAGAGTTTGCCTGATTTGATGATGTCGGTAACACGCCCTTGGTTTTTGAACTCATCACGGGTTACGGTGGGATAGTAGATAAGTTTTTCACGCACCCATTCGCCAAAAATCTCATCATTGGGCAATTCATTTTCAAAAAAGTCCCGATACGCCAAATCTTCGGTATGACGCACGCCATGTACCAAAATGATTTTTTCAAAGCGTTCGTACATTTCAGGTTCACGCACGAGCGACAAAAATGGAGCAAGCCCTGTGCCTGTGGCAAGTAGATACAGATGTTTGGCGGGTAGTAGGTCATCAAGCACAAGCGTGCCAGTGGGTTTTTTGGAGACAAGCAGGGTGTCACCCACTTTGATGTGTTGCAGGCGTGAAGTCAAAGGGCCGTCTTGGACTTTGATAGAGAAAAATTCTAGCTCTTCTGCCCAAGCGGGGCTGGCGATAGAATAGGCACGGACAAGCGGTTTGCCATCCACTTCGATACCAATCATGGCAAATTCGCCACTTCTAAAACGCAAGCTGTCGCTACGAGTGGTCTTAATGGTAAACAGGCGGTCTGTCCAGTGATGGACGTAGGTTACGGTTTCGGTAATAAATTTTGACATGACATTATCCACTTATTAAGAATCGATTATTACATTGAAATACAATGATATGATAGCAAATTTTGTGTATAATAGCGATTTTTTATGCCGAATTTTACTTAAAAATTGGCATATCCATTTGTCATTTTAGCATAAACCACCCAAAAATACCATGAACACACACGTTTTGCCGACTATCGGTTATCATCGCTCGCCCCTATCCCAAAAGTTTGGCATTCCACGTCAGCCCAATCTGGTCGCTGTCAAAAGCCATATCCGCTTTGTCGCTCCCTATGGCACACCTGATGCCTTTGTCGGCATTGAGCAGTATAGCCATTTGTGGGTTTTGTGGCAATTTCATCACAACAAAGAACAAGCCAATTTTCGTCCGCAGGTGCGTCCGCCACGCTTGGGTGGTAACGACAAAATTGGGGTGTTTGCCACACGCAGTATGTACCGCCCGTCTGGGGTAGGGTTGTCAGTGGTGGGGCTTGATAAGGTGGAAGTGGTTGATAATCAAGTGATTTTGCACATTATAGGGGCGGACATGGTGGACGGCACGCCCATACTAGACATCAAGCCGTATTTGCCCTATGTGGACGGCGTGCGTGGAGCGACAGGGTTTGATAAACCGACCAGTCGGAATGTTATCTTTGATAATAAGGCAAATGATGAATTTAATGTGTTGATAAAATCGGGTTTATTAACCACTGATGATAAAGCCGTCATTGGCGAGCTTATCGCCCAAGACCCACGCCCTGCCTACCGCCAGTCTGAAATCGGAGTGGTGTGTGCCATGCGATATGGGGCGGTGGACGTGGATTTTGTGATGAATGAGCAGGGCGTGATGGTGGTGAGTGGGGTGCGAGTGATTTAGGGCTTGAAAAATAAATGAGATTTATTTAAAATAAGATTTTTTAGCTAAGGACAATCCCATGAAACTCATGAAAAAATCACTCACCGCCATGCTACTTGGCATATCTCTAACCTTTACCATGAACGCCACCGCCCAAGTGCCGTCTGATGAATCGTTGATAAAATTCATGCAATTATCAGAGATGGATAAAGCCTTTGATCTTGGCATGAAAGGCAGTTTGGACGCACAGAGACAGGTTTTTGAAGCCCAAATCGCTCAAAAGGAAGGTGTAACTCCAGAGCAAGCCAAACAAGTAGGCATGGTATTTGAAAAATATGTGAATCAAGTTACAGGTCAAGTGATAACACCGCAAAGTCGTCAAAAAATAAACCAAATCTTTATTGATGTCGCCAAAAAATACTACACCCAAGAAGAGATTGATGCTTATAATGAATTTCTAAGCACGCCCATTGGCAAAAGCGTTGTTCAAAAAACCAACATAATGACACCTGAATACATGGACGAGTTACAAAAGTTGGTTGTGCAAATGCTGATTGACAACCCCAATCTCGATAATGAAAAAATGCAACAAGATATTGAAAAAGAGATAGAGCGGATTTTTGCAGAATGACTGATGAACACCGTTGTGATGACGGTGTTTTTTTGCGAATGACTTAAAACCCCGATAAAATCTTTAAACTTGCCTTTAACAGGTTTGATGTGGTCAGCTCATCATCGGACAGCGACTGTTTGGCGGTCTTAATGGCGGATTGGGCTTCCTTTTCTTTATAGCCTAAGCTCACCAATGCACTTTCGGTTTCATATATGGCGTGCATGGGGTTGGCGGTGTGTGTTGGCTCATCTTGGGTGGTGGTTGGGGTAAATAAATCGTCCGATGTGCCGTCTAATTTGCCTTTTAATTCAATGATAAGCCGTTGGGCGGTTTTTTTGCCAATGCCTGCCACGCGGGTTAAGGCGGGCTCATCGCCATATTCTACCGCTTGGTGTAGTTCGCTAGGCGGTAAGGTTGAGAGTATGGCAAGTGCCATTTTTGCCCCCACGCCATTGATTTTGATGAGTTTTTTAAAAATTTCTCGCTCAGACTTGTCAGTAAAACCAAACAGCAGATGAGCGTCTTCACGCACGACCAGTTGCGTATAAAGCGTAACGTTCATGCCGACAGACAGCGTACAAAACCCACCAATGGGCATTTCTATCTCATAGCCAATTCCGCCTGATGTCATGACACAAGCGACAGGGGCGGATAGATGGGCGACTTGCCCTGTAATCATACCAATCATTGTTTTTCCTTTAAAATACAAATAAGGACGAATCTCTTCGTCCTTATGTACGATTTATATCGATTATTTATAATATTCCACCATTTTCTCTAATGAGATTGGACGAATTTTGCTGGCATGACCTGCCGAACCAAAGGCTTCATAGCGAGCCACACAGATGTCTTTCATGGCATTCATGCTTGCTTGTAAGTATTTGCGTGGGTCAAATTCAGCAGGATTGTCATTCATAAATTTACGAATCGCTCCTGTGCTTGCCAAACGCAAATCGGTGTCAATGTTGATTTTACGAACACCGTGCTTAATCGCTTCTACAAGCTGTTCCACTGGCACACCATAAGTCTCGCCAATGTTACCGCCATTTTCGTTGATGATTTTTAGCCACTCTTGGGGAACGCTTGATGAGCCGTGCATGACAAGGTGAGTGTTTGGCAGGGCTTCGTGAATCTCTTTGATGCGGTCAATCGCCAAAATATCGCCAGTAGGCGGACGGGTGAATTTGTACGCACCGTGTGAAGTCCCCACCGCAATGGCAAGAGCGTCCACGTTGGTATCGGCGACAAATTGACGAGCTTCTTCAACTGATGTCAAAAGTTGGCTATGGTCAAGCATGCCTTCTGCACCCACGCCGTCTTCTTCGCCTGCCATACCAGTCTCTAAGCTACCCAAACAGCCGATTTCGCCTTCGACTGACACGCCACACGCATGAGCCATTTTGACGACTTCACGGGTTACGCCCACGTTATAATCATAATCGGCAGGAGTTTTGCCGTCTTCTTTCAATGAGCCGTCCATCATGACAGAGCTAAATCCAAGCTGAATGGAGCGTTGGCAGACAGCAGGGCTTGTGCCATGATCTTGGTGCATGACGACAGGAATGTGTGGCCACTCTTCAATGGCGGACAAAATCAAATGACGTAAAAAGGGAGCTCCTGCGTATTTTCTGGCTCCTGCCGATGCTTGTACGATGACAGGCGAGTCGGTCTCGTCTGCTGCCATCATAATGGCACGCATTTGTTCTAGGTTGTTTACGTTAAAGGCGGGCAAACCGTAAGCGTGTTCGCCTGCGTGGTCAAGAAGTTGGCGTAAGGATACAAGTGCCATGATAGCTCCAAAATGATTAAATTTGTCAAATTATATCAAAAAAAAACGTGAAAATCATGGTATTTTGTATCAAATCACGCAGTTATTGTTAATTTTCTGGATACCAAAAACAAATCAAATAAAAATTTATCAATAATCATTATTTTTAAAACAAATTATTTGTAATAAAATGTAATAGACTTCTTTCCAAACCCTGATTTTTATGGATTTTTAAAAACTTCAACCCCAATACTTATAAGGGTTTATTTTTAGTTTGGAAAGAGATTTAATAAAAGTCGCCACAAGGCTATCTTGAAACATGTGAACATGGTATTATCATAAAACCCAATAAATGATTGGATAATTCATTTGTTTAATTATAGGACACCTTGATGAAAAAATTTAGCACCAAGGCAAAGTATGCCATTTTACCATTGATGTTGTCGGCATTAATGGCATGTAGCGATAAAGCCCCCGAAACCGCCAGTGAGCCTAAGAGCGAGCCAGCACCTACCGCAACAGCCCCGACCACGGGTGAGCAAGCCAGTGCGAGTGCCACTGCACCCAACGCTCAAAGTTATGTGGTCGGTATCGATGCTAACTATCCTCCTTATGATTTTAAGGATGAAAATGGTAACGCCCAAGGTTTTGACGTGGACATCATCAAAGCCATCGCTGAAAATCAAGGCTTTGGCGTGGATGTCATTTCTCAGGATTGGGAAGTGCTTGTCAAAGGCTTGGATAATGCCCAAAGCCATATTGTCATGTCAGGTTTTTCAAGAAACGATGAGCGAGAAGCAAAATACTTACTTTCTAATACCTACGCATGGGGACGAGATGCACTTGCTGTTTCCGCAGAAAACAACAGTATCAAAGACTTAAAAGATTTAAATGGCAAGAAAGTTGCAACATTGGCTGATAGCCCCTACATTCCGCAATTGGAAGAAGAGATTGGTCAAGGTAATCCTAGTATTATTGGAAAGCCATCCGCATTCCTTAGCTTTTAAAGAATTGGCGACAGGCAATGCTGAGGCGGTATTGGCAGATGAAGGTGTGCTACGTTACTATGCCAAGCAGTTCCCTGAGGTTGACTTTAAAATCGTCGGTGAGGGTGAGGCTTTTGAGCATTACGACATGGTTATCATCACACCAAAGTCTGAAAACGAGTTGATGGAAAAAATCAATGCAGGACTTGCCAACATTGTCGCCGATGGCACTTATGCCAAAATTCATGAAAAATGGTTTGATGTGGCACCAGAGCGATTACCTGCCACAAAATAGGTTAAATTGCTTAAAAAGACTTGGTATTTCCAAGTCTTTTTTCATTGATAAGGTTTGTAAAAAAGCAAAAGGATGGGAGTTAATAAAACCACCGCCCAAACCCCAACCCACGCCCCAACACCCACCACCGAGCCAAACACGCCCGATAGGATAACCAACGTCAAAAGCCATTGGAAATTTGTAAAGATGAAAGTTAGGGGTTTGTCTTTAAAATTAGGGGATTGAATCGCCATAAGTTTTCCTTTGTTTTGCAAATTTACACCCACATCAGTTTGGCAACTTTGGGAGCATGAGCAATCAGCTCTTCTTGACCGTTAGTGATTTTGACGATTGATTTGCCGTTGGAGATGACAACATCATCATCTGCAAGACAATACGCCATAACGCCTTTTTTGATGATTTGTATCTCACCTGTGGGCAGGCAATTTATCAGCTCCCAACTTTTGGAAATAAAGCCTGCAAACTTCTCGCCGTCCGCTTGATTTTTTAGCAAATTTTTATCCGCTTTGACAAGATTTCCCTCAATAAACAGCTCTTCTTCGCTCTTGGGTTTGGTGCGAGCGGGGTTAGCACCTGACGTTTTTAAAGATTCGCCTGAATAGCGTTTGGTAAAAAAGTCCAGCCAGCCCACGATGGCTTTTAGGATTTTAAAAGGTGCTGTGAGCAGGTCTTTGGCAGTACCCACAGGGTCGGTGCTATCATGCTCACGGTAGGGTCGTCTGATGGCATAAAGGTTGCCTTGGGTGTCCATAATGGGTGCAAAATAGTCAAATTTATCGTCTGCCAGTACCGTCTCAAGTTCACCCGTGGCGAGGTCTAAGCGATTGACTTGACGGGGACTAAACACAACGTTATCTTGGGTGTACGCAAGTCCACAAGAATCATAATAAATCACAGTGCTGTTATTGGGGTCTACGCTTGGGTTTTTGTCTTGGCATTCGCCTTCGGTAACAAACTGCGTGCGAGCACTGTCAAGCGATAATACGCACAAATGTCGCTCACCATAAGGACTGGCGTAAGAGGTGTCGCTTGCCGAGGCGATAATTCGCTTATTCGTTGAATCATAGCACAAATCAAATACCTGAAAATCGCTCTTGCGTAAAATCAGCTCCTCGCTTGCCGTGTCGCTACCGATTGGTTTGGACTGAATCGCTGTACCTTCTTGCAATCTGGCACTATAGACATAGGTGTTGTCGTCCATAAAAGCAATGGCGGTGGGGTAAATTGCGTCAAAATCATCCTGTTCTGCTTGTGCTGTACCCATAAACATTGCCCCAGCACCTTCGGTTTTCCATGCTCTTCTGTCTTTGATTTGTTTGATATTTTTGGTGTATTGATTGATGGCTTGGCAAGAAATGGTGGACTCTTTGCCGTTGTCAAGTTTGAGTAGATTTTTGGTGCTGATATAATATAAAGTCGCCATAATAATGCCTACTGCATAAAAAGGTTTATTATACCAACTCTTGGATTTTTTGGAAATTTTTTATGATAAATGCGTGATTTTTGGTGGGATATGTCAAAATGATAGATATGGATAAGTAAATTATGTTTGGAATTATACATAAAAGCACATAAAAAAACCGCCTTTATCTGTATAAAAGCGGTTGTTATTTGTAAATTTAATCAATGATGACCTTCTTTGGCGTGGTTTAGCGTGTGTTTGGGGATATAGACAGTTAAGTTTTCGTCAGCAACCACGCATTGGCACGATAGGCGAGAGTTTGGCTCTAAGCCCCACGCACGGTCAAGCAGGTCAGCTTCTATGTCGTCCATTTCTTCTAGGCTGTCAAAACCTTCACGGACAACCACATGGCAAGTGGTACACGCCTTGGAGCAGTCGCAAGCGTGTTCAATGTTAATGCCGTGTTCATGCAAGCCTTCAAGCAGGTTTTCGCCTGAGTTTAGCTCAACAGTCGCCCCGTCTGGGCAGATTTCGTGGTGGGGAAGTACGGTGATTGTTACCATGATACTCACTTTTATTTTTAATGGGTTTTGGACAACTGTCCAACCTACGGATTTTTAAGGGTTAATTTTTTAACAATTAGGGACTGGGTTGAGTAATTGCAATTGCCCCTGCTTGATAGAAATGCAATCATTTCCAATCGCTTGCCTTTGTCCCTGCCAATGCCTGTTTGACATTTTGGTTCATGATGACGGACGCAAAATTATCCGACAAAGGTTTTAATTCGCTCACCGCCTTATCCAGCATTGTCTTATCATCGGCAGTTTGGGCGGTGTCAATGGCGGATTTGACGGCGGTCATTTTTTCGCTTAATTTGGCTTTGTCGTTGTCATCAAGTAAGTCGCCAAATTCTGCCAATGCCGATTGCAATGCCAAAATCTCACGCTCGGCTTCTACTTTGGTCTCGATGAGCATACGCTTTTCTTTGTCAGCTTTGGCGTGGATGAAACCTGCTTTTAAAAGTTCTTCTTGTTGCTCTTCGGTCAGCCCATAGCTTGGCACGACATCAATTTTACTGGCGACTTTGGTGGTCGTCTCCATTGCCGATACGGTCAGCTGTCCGTTAGCGTCAATGGCAAAGGTAACTTCCACACGGGCAAGCCCTGCTTTCATGGGTGGAATGCCTGTTAGCGTAAAATTCGCCAAAGTGCGACAATCCGCCACGGTCTCACGCTCGCCTTGCACCACATGAATTACCATACCCGTCTGAGCGTCCGTGTGCGTGGTAAAGGTCTGTCTGCGTGCCACAGGAATGGGGGTGTTGCGTGGAATGATGACTTCGGTCAGTCCGCCCATGGTTTCAAGCCCAAGCGATAGGGGCGTTACGTCCAGTAGGAGTAGGTTATCGTCTTGTTTGTTGATGAGCTGATGAGCAAGCCGTGTCGCCCCAAGTGCCACGACTTCGTCAGGATTGATAGAGTATAAGGGTTTTTTATCAAAAAACGCCTGTACCGCATTTTGCACAATTGGCATACGAGTAGAGCCGCCGACCAGCACCACTTCATCAATGGCGGTTTTGTCAAGGCGTGCATCAGTTAGCACTTGTTCGCATAGTTGCAACGTTCTACGAATCACAGGCTCACAGATTTGGGCGAGCGCGTCTCGGTTTAGTAGCGTGCTAAATGGCACACCGTCAATCTCAACGTCTACCGACACCGCTTGACGCTCGGAGAGTTTTTGCTTGTAGCTTTTGGCAAGGTTGGCAAGGGTGCTTTTTTGGGCGTTGTCCACGTTTTTGGGGTCATGTCCTGCCGATTTGATAAAGAAATTGGCAATCAAACGGTCAATGTCATCTCCGCCCAAAGCCGAATTTCCGCCCGTGGCTAAGACTTCAAACACCCCGTCTTTTAGGGACAACACCGACACATCAAACGTCCCCCCGCCTAGGTCGTAAATCAGATAAGTGCCTGTCTTGGCGGATTTGTCAAGCCCATAGGCAATGGCGGCGGCGGTCGGCTCATTTAATAGGCGTAATACGTTAAGCCCGATGCTTGCCCCTGCGTCTTTGGTGGCTTGGCGTTGGGCTTCGTCAAAATAGGCAGGCACGGTAATCACCGCCCCTTGTATGCTATCAGGCGGTAGGCTTGCCTTGGCGTGGTTGTGGAGCTTGGCTAGGATATGGGCGGACGTTTCAACGGGCGATTTGTCACCTTGTGCGGTAACGAACGCTGGCATGGCGTTGTCGCCCCCAACCAATTCATAAGGGTGGCTAAATTTAATGTCTGCCAAAGACCGCCCCATAAAGCGTTTGGCGGAGATAATGGTATTTTTGGGGTCGTTGTAAGTCAAGGCGTGCTTGCCGACAATGGGGGTGTCTGCCTTGTCGCCATAATATACCACACTCGGCAATAGGGGACTATCGCCAAAGGGCAACACGTCCGCCCGTCCTGAGCGTACCACGCCCACAAGCGAATGAGTCGTCCCCAAGTCTATGCCTAAGGCGTAGCGGTGCTGGTGGGGTTTGGCGGATTGGTTGGGTTCGCTGATTTGAAGTAGAGACATGGTATTATGGTATTTTATGGTTTTACAAGTTGGCTAAAATTTTAACATGGTTTTACTCATTTGGGATAAATTGGGTGTTAAAATTTTTGGCGTTTTATGGGTTGTTTAAATCTTTTAAATTTTTAAAAATAATACTTCGCTCTCAACTTAAAATTATAACTTATTGATTATTCAATAACTATTTCCAAGTTGTAGGGGCGAATTGCAATTCGCCCTTGATAAATCAATCATTTATATAAAGTTGAGAATGGGGCAAACAATTAAAAATCACACATATAAATCATCATCTTGCCCATCATTTGGGCTTGATGATTTGGATAAGGCGGTTGTCATGTCATCATGCAATTTACCCAAAAAACGCAATTTTTGGGCGATGATTTGAGCATTTTGCCAATCTTTTGTTTGGTATGCTCTGCTAAATTCATCTGCTGTTTGAGTCATTAACGCATGGACGCCATTTGTAATTTGACTGATTGCACTCTTATCACCATCCATCATGGCATCCTCCAAATCCATGCGATGGCTCATCATCTGCATCAAAAACGGCTCATCGGCAATGGTTTTGTCTGAATCAAATGCCACGCCTGATAATTCAAGCAAATAGATTGCACGGCTGTCATCACGGTTTAGGGTGTCAAAAGCGTGGTTAATCAAGGCGGTGTTTTGCTCGGCTTGGGCGATATTGTCGGCATTGTCGGGGTGGTGCTGTTTTTGCAGGTTCAAAAAGGTCGCTTTTAGGGCGGATTTGTCAATGCCAAACGCCACAGGCAAGCCAAACAATTCAAAAAAATTATTGGTTATTAAAGCCATGAGTTACACTGTAAAGGATTCGCCACAACCGCATTCGCCTGTTTGGTTGGGGTTGGTGAATTTAAAGCCAGAATTTAGCCCTTCGGTTACGTAGTCCATTTGCAGACCGTCCAAATAAACAAGGCTTTTTGGGTCTACAAACACACCCACGCCATCATTATCAAAACGCTCATCGGTATCGTTTGGCTCGTCTACAAATTCAAGCACATAGGCAAGACCTGAACACCCTGCCGTTCGTACACCCACACGAATGCCAACGCCGCTGCCCCGATTTGCCAAAAAGTCTTTGACATGTGTTACCGCTTTGTTTGTTAGAGTAATCATAAGTCTTTCCTATGTGATAAATTTACTAAAAATTAGGCAATGACTGATTTTGCTTGATAATCTTCAATCGCCGCCTTAATCGCATCTTCTGCCAACACAGAGCAATGCACTTTAACAGGAGGTAGGGCAAGCTCTTGGGCGATGTCTAGGTTTTTAATGGTGCGAGCTTCATCAATGGTTTTGCCTTTTAGCCATTCGGTAACAAGTGAGCTTGATGCAATCGCTGAGCCACAGCCATAGGTTTTGAATTTGGCATCTTCAATAATGCCGTCATCGCTTACCTGAATTTGTAAACGCATGACATCGCCACAGGCGGGGGCTCCGACCATGCCTGTGCCAACATTTTTGGCGTTTTTGTCTAGGTTGCCCACGTTGCGGGGGTTTTCGTAATGGTCAATGACCTTGTCTGAGTATGCCATGGTTTTTCTCTCTGTTTTTGGGGATTATTGCCTTGCATGTTAGGCTTGGAATAATCAAATTATACTTCGTTCTCAACTTAAACTAGCAACTTATTGATTATTCAATAATGATTTTTGAATTGTAGGGACCAATTGCAACTCGCCCTTGGTAAATCAATCATTGTATAAAGTTGAGAATGGGGTAAATTACTTAAAATTTTAAATCAAAAATCAAAAGCCTTTTGGGCAATGGAGAAGTGTTAATGCTCGCTTGCCTTTATGGTTTGCTGTAATTAAAATTTGAGCAACTGGATTTTCACCTTCATCATGATAAAATAGTTCGCTCCAACCAAATTCAATGACAAAATGGTCAGCTCTTATGCCACAGAAATATTCATCTGGCAATTCAAGCATAACTACATCTTGGGCATGAAAAGCATCTAACTCTTCAATATCTTGTTGCTCTAATTCCGACAATAGTTTTGCATTAATACAAGTGTCTTTTTGGGTATTATATAACTCCGAGATAGTTTTTCTTAAAAAATATTTCTTGTTCATATATCAATGCTCCTGCCATTCAACCTTGCTAAAATCCACGCCTTCTTTAAACATGTCCCAAAGAGGCGACAACTCACGCAGTTTATTTACCGCATCGGTGATTTGGGCAAGAACATGGTCAATGTCCTCATCGGTGGTATAGCGACCGATACTAAAACGAATGGACGAGTGAGCCAGTTCATCGGGACGCCCAATGGCACGCAGGACATAAGATGGCTCTAAGGTAGCTGAGGTACACGCTGAACCAGATGATACCGCCAAATCTTTTAGGCTCATCATCAGACTTTCGCCTTCTATGAAGTTAAAGCTGACGTTTAGGATGTTTGGGACGCCTTGTTCAAAACTGCCGTTAAGATAAATCTCTTCAATGCCCTGCAAACCATTCCACAGTTTATCACGTAGGCGAGTGATGTGGGCGTGGTCTTCATCAAAACGGATGGTTGATAAGGCAAACGCTTCACCCATGCCGACAATTTGGTGCGTAGCAAGCGTACCAGAACGCATACCACGTTCATGCCCACCGCCATGCTGTTCGGCTTTGATACGCACACGAGGCTTACGGCGAACATACAACGCACCGATGCCTTTTGGACCGTAGATTTTGTGTCCTGAAAAACTCATCAAATCCACTTTTAGCTCTTCTAGGTTAATCTTAATTTTGCCAACGGCTTGGGCAGCGTCCACATGGAATAGCACGCCCTTGGCACGGGTAATCTCACCAATGCTGGCAATATCTGTTACCGTGCCCAGTTCATTATTTACCGCCATGAGACTGACTAAAATTGTATCGGGGCGAATGACCTCTTCTACCTGCTTGGGTGTAATGATGCCTGTGGCTTCTTGGGGGATAAGATAAGTAACCTCAAAGCCCTCTTCTTCTAATTGACGGCAAGTATCTAGGATGGCTTTATGCTCAATTTTAGATGTGATGATGTGTTTGCCTTTTTGATGATAAAAATGAGCCACACCTTTTAGGGCAAGGTTGTCCGACTCGGTTGCACCACTGGTAAAGACAATCTCACGAGGGTCAGCACCGACTGTCTCAGCAATCTGCATGCGGGCATTTTCCACCGCTTCCTCGGCTTGCCAACCAAAACCATGGCTACGACTGGCAGGATTGCCAAATACCCCATCAAAAGTCATGTATTTGACCATTTTGTCAGCAACCTCTTGGGCGACTGGCGTGGTGGCGGCATAATCTAAATAAATAAGTGATGATTGGCTCATGCTGGATTGACCCCTAAGTTAATTGTATGGATTGAATTGTTAATTGTATGGATTGAATTGGATTCGTCGCCTTTTTCGTCGGCGATTTTTTGTTGGCGGTCAGCAATGTCTCCTGTGTGCTTGGATTCTAGGAGCTGGGCTAGGCTAACATTGCTTAAATACGCTTCAATATGATTGGATAAATCGTGCCATAAGTCGTGTGTAAGGCACATCTCGCCATCTCGGCAGTCGCCCTTACCACCACACTGCATGGCATTAATGGATTCATCAACGGCGGTGATGATGCTCATGATGTCAATCTCGTCTAAGGGTTTGGCAAGATGATAACCGCCAGACGCCCCACGAGTACTGCTGACCAAGCCTTTTTTGCGTAGCTTTGAGAAAAGTTGTTCAAGATAAGAGATAGAGATAGATTGACGCTTTGCAATGTCAGACAAGGACACCGCCCCTTGATGGCGACTTTCTTGTACCGCCAAATCAAGTAGGGCGGTCACCGCATAGCGTCCACGTGTTGTCAATCGCATAATATGGTTTCCAAATTGCCTAGCCTAACGTTGATGGCAACTAAGCTAGGCGTGGGTAAATAATATGTGACTATTATAATAATTCCTAGTAATCCAGTCAAGATTATTTTTTATCAAAGTAATTGATTTTTGCCATTGATAAAATTCATCATAAATTTATCTTTTGAATGAACTGTTAAATATAGTCCAAATCAAGCCAAAAATTGATAGTTGTCATAGCATGGCTATCATAGCATGACAGACGTGGTTTGCAATCCGACTAGGGGGGTAGGAATTGAATGTTTGGCGTTAGGGCAAAAATCAAGCCAATAAAATAAATAACCCATAAAATGAACAAAAAGGCGGGAAAGCTCGCCTTTTTATGGGTAAAAAACAATCAAACAAAGTTCATGATGATGGCAATCAGTGCGATGACCCCCACCACAACAAGAGCGATAAAGGTGCTTTTTTGTTTGCCTTGTAGTTCGATGAGAGCGGTATTTAGCTTGTGGTTATGTAAGGTTAGCTCATCAATGCGAGCAGACTGCTCGGCGATTTTGGCTTTGTAATTTTCTTGTTTTTCGGCTTTTTGTTCGGGGGTGGGAGCAGGTTTGCCTTTGACTTTGCCCAGTAAGTTTTGAATGACACCGCCCACGCCCAACTGCACCAAAAATGCCTTAAAATCATGCACATCTTCATGACTGCCACGAATTTGTAAGGATTCAACATTGCTACTCTTGTGCGTGGTGATGGCATTAATCAGCTGAAAACTATACGCATTGACCGTCATGTCAGGCGTGGTCTTGTCATTGGGTAGGCGGTCATCGAGCAGTACGCCACGATAGCCAAACGTGGCATAAAACTGCACATGGGGCAGGTAGGTGCGAATGCAGACCACCGTACCACGTTCGGCAAGCGGGTAGGCAAGCTGCCGCAGTTTGGGGTCAAAGCGAAGAATTAGAGTAATGGCTGATTCTAAAAACACCAATAGAACATTTAACAGTCCACGAGAGACACCGCCATTATCGCTGTCATCGGTGCGATAGGTTGGCTGTGGGTCGCTAGGCTTGGGGCTATGGGTCGGCTGGTCGGTCATACAGATATTATCAATTCACAAAATAATGCTAATGATAAGATGATATCCAAAAAAAGTAAACCACCTTAATGTAACTAATGCGTGATTTTTTGGCAAATAAAGGATAAAAGTAGGCTTTTATCGTAAATATCCCGCCTTTGATGGGGTATTTTTGTAAAAAAGATAAAAATATTTTGCCATACCCCTTGTAAAATGGGCAATACCCTTATACAATGCACTCAAAATAAGCCCAAGCGTGTGTTGTGGGCTTAGAATTTGCTTTTGCCAGCTTCATCGGTATTGTAAGATGGGGCAAAATGTAAATTCATTTCACATTCTTATCATCAACACCATGAGGACAAATCATGAATAAATCAGAATTAGTAGATGCTGTTGCCAGCGAAGCAGGTCTTACCAAAGAACAAGCCACCAAAGCCATTAACGCTTTCACTTCTAGCGTACAAGGTGCCTTAGAGCGTGGTGATGACGTGGTATTGGTCGGTTTTGGCACATTTAGCGTCAAAGAGCGTGCTGCCCGTACCGGTCGCAACCCTAAGACTGGTGCACCACTACAAATCGCTGCCAGCAAAGTACCCGGCTTTAAAGCAGGTAAAGGTCTAAAAGATGCGGTAAACCCTGCCGAAAAAGCTGCCAAAAAAGGCAAAAAATAATTTTAACAATTTTAACAGTTTTAACGTTGTTTAGAATGTTTAAAATGAAAAAACGCACCCCTATTCGGTGCGTTTTTTATTGGTTCTTTAAGTTTTAGCGTTTATCAAATTGACCTTGACACAGTTTAATAAACTCACCGCCAAACTTGCGAATGTCGCTGTCATCACGCACCGCAATCCAACTGGTAAACCGCCCAAAATGACTGATAGGAATGGCAATAAGGTCAGGGTAGTTGGCAGGCTCGTACGCCATTTCAGCAATGATACCCACGCCCAGACCTGCCGACACATAGGTGCTAATCACGTCCGAGTCTAGGGCGGCAAGCACGATGTTGGGGGTTAGCCCCGCCTGTTCAAAGGTTCTATCAATGGTGCCACGCCCTGTAAAACCGCCATGATAAGTAACAATCGGAAAACTTGCCAGCTCAGGCAAATCCACGCCATCCATCACGTCTGCCAGCTCTGCCAGCTCATGGTCTTTGGGGGCGATGACCACGTGCGACCAATCATAATAGCGATGACAACGCAATACCGCATTATTGAGTAGGCTCTCGGTGGCAATACCAATGTCGGCTTGACCACGAATGACCATTTGGGCGATGGTCTCGGGGTCGGCTTGTTGTAGCACCAGATTAACCTTAGGAAATTTTTGTAAAAAAACCTTGACAATGCTGGGCAAAACATAGCGGGCTTGGGTGTGGGTGGTGGCAACGGTCAGCGTGCCTTCTTGGGCGTTATTAAAATCAAGGCTTAGATTTTCGATGGTGCGTATCTCGGCAAAAATCGCTTCGATGTGGGGCAGTAGCGATTTGCCGATGGGGGTAAGTCCTGTTAGGCGTTTGCCTTGACGGGTAAACACGTCCGCTTTGAGCTGATTTTCTAGGGCAGCGATTTGTTTGGATAGGCTGGACTGACTGGTGTGGAGCAGTTCGGCGGCTTGGGATAGGTTATAGCCATTGACGACCGTATGCCAGACGGTTTCTAGCTGTTTGAGCTGAATTTGTAAATGCTTTTGGTTGATGACCACATCTATCGCCATGATACGCCCCTTAATCTGATTTATAAAGTGCTGTCATTATAAAAGCCACCACCAAAAAAGAAAATACCCAAAAAGAAAAAACAAATGCCGATTGGGAATATCGGCATTTGTGCGGTACAAAGATGGAGATTATCCGCTAAGCATTGGCAAGTTCATGCTCTATGGCTTTTAAAATAAAGGCTTCAATGTCGTGTTCGTCATAGCCGATTTGTGTTTGGATTTGGGTAAGTAAGGCACGGGGCAAGTGCAGGTTAAAGGATTTTTGCTTGCTGTTAAAGAGCATGGAATTTAAGCTAATCATTGCCCATGTTTGCCCTGCAAATTTGGGGTTGGTTAGATGATTGGTGATGTTCTCAGGTTGGGGCAGATCACTGCCATCATCTGCCAGTTTTTGTAAATGCCCAATCAAGGTAGAACGTACTTTATCAATCGTATCGGCGATGCTGTCGCCAATTACGTGAATTTCTGGTAAATCAGGTACTTGAGCATAAAAAGTATCATCTTCTTGTCTAATGGCAACGCTAAAAAGTTTCATGATGGATTGATGTGCTAAAAGGGATTTTTATTTTGTCATAATTATAATAAAATGGCAATATGTTAAGACTGGCGGTAACTTTAAAAGGTTAAATGGTTGATTTGTTCACCAAACGTATCTTATGTGGATATTGCAATTTAGATGGCATAGTTTCTATCGGTGGGTGTATTTGACTTGATGTGTGGGGTGGACATGTGAGCATGGACATGTCTGATTTTAAAAATATCACAATAACTTTTTGTAAAATAACCAAAAATAGTCTAAAATGGCAAATGATTTTTGCACTCATATAATACAATGATACAACAATTTGATTTTTCGGCATTTAAGACGGCTTATTTTAATCGTCAAGCTTTATCCATGCTATTTTTGGGTTTTGCCGCAGGCGTGCCTATTTTGCTGATTTTTTCTAGTTTGGGCTTGTGGCTAAGAGAGGCAGGCATTGACCGCAGTACGGTGACGATGTTTAGCTGGGCGGCGTTGGGTTATTCGTTTAAGTTTATTTGGTCGCCATTGGTGGATGCTTTGCCCTTGCCTGTGCTTGGTAAAATGCTCGGTCATCGCCGTTCGTGGCTACTACTATGTCAGGTGTTTATCATTACTGCCATTATTATGATGGCGATGACTGACCCCGCTCAGGTTGCCCCGTCCGTGATGGCGGTGGGGGCGGTGTTGCTCGGCTTTTCGGCGGCGACCCAAGACATCGTGATAGATGCCTATCGTATCGAGTCTGCCCCCAGTGAGATGCAAACGGCACTGTCGGCAAGTTATGTGGCAGGCTATCGCATTGGTATGATTGTCTCTGGGGCAGGGGCGTTGTATTTGGCAGAATTGTTTGGCTCCCAAGAGGGCATGTATCAGTATGTGGCATGGCAGAAAACTTATCTTATCATGGCAACTGTCATGCTTATCGGTGTGGCAACTACCTTGCTTATCTGTGAACCCATCAGGCAAGTTAGGTCTATGACTGCCAAAACCGAAGATCATATAAGACTGTGCGTGGTGTTTGTTATCTCGGTTCTTGCCTTTGTCATGACTTATCGGCTGATGGGTGGAATATTGCCAGAGTCTAAAAGTGTGATTGTTGCTTTTTTGCTTGGCTGTGTGCAGTTTATCAGCAGTGCAATCGCCATGGGTGGGACTGGATATGCTTTGGTGTCATCAAATATGGTCAGCCAAGAGATGGCACAAGCAACATGGATTGCTCCGATAACCGATTTCTTTACTCGCTATGGCAAAAAGGCGATGTTGCTACTGGCACTCATTGGCTTGTATCGCATCTCGGACATCGTGGCAGGGAACATCTCCAACCTATTTTATCAAGATTTGGGCTTTACTAAAATTCAAATCGCCAATGCGGTCAAAGTGGTGGGCGTGATTGCCAGTATTGGCGGTGGCTTTGTTGGGGGCTGGGTGGCTCAGCAGATGGGGGTCATGCGAGCGATGATGGTGGGGGCGATACTGGCGTGTGCCACGAACCTGTTATTTATCATCCTTGCCAATATACCAACCATTCTGGTCATGTATTTTGCGGTGATTACCGATAACCTAGCGGCAGGCTTGGCAAGTGCGGTATTCATCGCCTTTTTGTCGGCACTGACATCCATTCGCTTCACGGCGGTGCAGTATGCCCTGTTTTCATCACTCATGACCCTATCGCCAAAAATCTTGGGCGGTTATTCGGGGGCGATTGTGGATGCGACCGATTATCCCACGTTTTTTGCCATTACATTTGTGATTGGACTGCCGATTTTATATTTGATTCATTTGGTAAATAAACACATCTCGCTGGACGAGTCTGTACTTGACAAAGAATGACATGCACACCATCAATGCCTTAAAAGCCCAATTTCGCAAGCTATCGCACGCACATCTGCCTTATCATTGGTTTGAGTCGTTGCTGTTATTTGTGCTAAACAAAGACAAAGCCTTTTTAATCACCCATGATGATTATCTGCTGACCGCTGATGAATATGATAGGCTTGAAGGTGGTATGGCAAAGCTATGCTCGGGCGTACCGCTTGCGTATGTCATCGGCAGGCAAGGCTTTTTTGGGCATGAGTTTGTGGTTAATGAACACACGCTTATCCCACGCCCCGATACAGAGATGCTGGTGCAGGCGGTGCTTGATGTGGCGACCGATAAGGATTTGGGGCAGGCTCGGATATTGGATTTGGGGACAGGCTCGGGGTGCATTGCTCTGAGCATAGCAAAGGCGTTGCCGTCTAGTGCGGTGCTGGCGGTGGATTATTTCCATCATGCCTTAGACGTTGCTCGGCGAAATGCACAAGATTTGCAAGTGTTAAATTGCCAATTCATCCAATCAAATTGGTATGAAAATATCCTCGCACAGAGCTTTGACGTCATCGTCTCCAATCCGCCCTATATCGCACGCACCGATGAGCATTTGGCACAGTTGGAGGCGGAGCCTATCACGGCATTGGTGGCGGACAATCACGGCTTATCCGATATTGAAAAAATCATTAAGGGTAGTGCGGCGTATCTCATGCCTAGTGGCGTATTAGCCTTAGAACATGGCTACGACCAAGGGGCGAGCGTGCAGGAACTTTTTGCCAAAGCAGGTTTTAAAGACGTTCGCACCGTCAAAGACTATGGTGGCAATGACAGAATCACGATGGGGGTTTGTGATGAGTGATAATGATAAAAAAATAACTGCCAACGAGCTTAGTGACAATGAACTTATGCGGTATGCTCGTCAGATTTTGCTAAATGACTGGGACATGGATGCACAGCTACGCCTAAAAAATAGCCGTGTGCTGATTGTGGGCGTGGGCGGTCTGGGCTGTCCTGTCTCGCAGATTTTGGCACGGGCAGGCGTAGGGAGTATGCATTTGATTGATTTTGATGTGGTGAGCCGTAGTAATTTGCAACGCCAAACGTTGTTTAGAGAGTTGGACATCGGTCAGCCCAAGGTAGCGGTGGCAAGCCGTGCATTGGCGATGCATAATGAGTTTATTAACATTACCCATCAGGACGTGCAGCTAAATGAAGATAACATTACAGCGATAATTGGGGATAGTGGTGCGGATTTGGTGATTGATTGCACGGATAATTTTACCAGTCGTTATTTGATTAACCAAACCTGCCGAACGCTCGGTTTGTCCTTGTTATCCAACTCCGCCATTGGCGAAGTGGGGCAGATTGCGTTGTTTGATAAACAGACGGGCTGTTATGAGTGTTTGTTTGGGCAGGACAAAGACAGTAACAGTAGTATCACCCAAAACTGTGCCACATCAGGGGTCTTGTCTAGTACCGTGAGTATCATCGGCTCGATGTCGGCACAGATTGCTCTAGATTATCTCGGACGGGGGCATAACCCCATCGCTCACGAGCTGTTATTATGGCAGGGCAGAACCATGACTTTACAAAAAATGCGATTTGCCACCAATAAACACTGCCCACTGTGCCACGCCTAGCCGTACCACTCTTAGACGATAAAACCATGAAAACATCACCATTGCAATTTGCCAAAAAATCCCTAAATACAGGGGCGAATGTCCTAGGTCGCCTACATAAAAGTGCCAGCGTGGCAGGGCTATCTGCCTTGCGTGTTGCCAAGGGCGAGCAGATGGACGCTTATCTATTAAAAGATGCCTTTATGCAGATGGGCGTGACTTATATCAAGCTTGGACAGTTCATCGCCAGCACCCCATCACTGTTTCCCCGTGAGTATGTGCTTGCTTTTGCTGACTGTTTGGATGCCACACCGCCTGTGCCATTTGCCAAAATGCAAGCAGTGCTGACCGAGGAGCTGACCGATGATGGGCGTGGGCTTGATGATATTTTTGCGTCCATTGACCCTGTGCCACTGGCGTCAGCGAGTATCGCACAGGTGCATAAGGCAACCCTAAAAGATGGACGGCAGGTCGCCTTAAAAATCCAAAAGCCTGATGTTGGGGCGATTATGCAGACCGACTTAGGGGTGTTACATGGGGCGTTTTGGGCGATGGAGCGGGTCTTGCCAATGATGAAAACTGCCAATCTCGCCCCCATTATCGATGAGATTCGCACTCGCATGACTGCTGAGACTGATTTTTTGGCGGAAGCTTGCCATATTGATAAGTTTCGTGAATTTTTAGATAAAACAGACAGTCAGCACATCACCGCCCCCAAAGTCCATCACAACCTATCAACCAAGCGTGTGTTGGTCATGGATTTACTGGTTGGTAAGTCGCTTGTTGATGAGAGCTTGCTTAGCGACATCGCTCAAAGCAACCGCACCACGCCCCAAAAAGTGATGGCGGACGTGCTAGATACGTGGTTTTTGTCGCTGATGATGACGGGTGAGTTCCATGCCGATTTGCACGCGGGCAATCTCATGTATCTAACCGATGGACGGATTGCCTTTTTGGATTTTGGGCTGATGGGGCAGATTAAACCGAGCAGTTTGCAGGCGTGTTTCTCACTGGTGCAGTCTTTACAGCTTAACGATTATCATGGCATGGCACAGGCGATGGTTGATATTGGCATGACCCACAGCCATGACAAAATCAAAGTAGGGCAATTGGCAGACGACCTAAAAGCGATGATGGACAAGGTGCATGGCTCGCCCCAAGAGACGGATAACCTTAATCTGCTCATGCTAGAACTTGTGGAGATTGGTAAGCGTTATGGCGTGCATTTTCCTAGGGATTTCGCGTTATTAACCAAACAGCTGTTGTATTTTGATAGATTTATGGTGACACTCGCCCCTGAGATGGAGTTATTTGAAGGCGAGCGGTTAAAGGTGGTGACAGAGCAAAGAGTGTTAAATTAAGGCGTACCTGCCTTTGTAGTACAAATTAGACTTCTTGCGAAACCCCGAATTAAAGAAAACCGTTCGTGGTGAGCTATGCCTGCCCATAACGGTTTTCGTTACCCTTCGACAGGCTCAGGGTGAACGGAAAGCCTAGTATCGCAAGAAATCTATTGTATTTAATTTTTGTTAAAATAAAAACCACGCCCTAGGACGTGGTTTTTATGTGTTAAATCAAATCTTTATCGCTGTGGAAGTGATTTTTTCTTCTACCACCACCGCATCGGGGTCGCCTGCCACGCTTTCACGTTTGACAAACATAAAGAACGCCCCTGTGGTCAGTGCCGTAAGCCCAATGCCAATCCACACCGACAGCGTATAATCAAGCCCAAAGCCGATTTTGTTGTACGCCAAAAACGTATAACACGCCGCACTCATAAAGATGGCAGGCAATGTGCAAACCCAGTGGAACTTACGATAACGGTACAGATAACCTGCCGCCGTCCACAGCATGACGACCGCCACCGTTTGGTTTGCCCAGCTAAAATACCGCCATAGGATTTGAAAGTCCACTTTTGAGACGATAAAGCCGATGACAAATAGTGGAATGGCAATCCACAAGCGTTTCATGAGCGTGCGTTGTTCCATGGTTAGAAACTCGGCAATGATAAGCCGTGCTGCACGAAACGCTGTATCACCTGATGTGATGGGTAGGATGACCACGCCAAGCACTGCAAAGATGCCGCCGATGGTGCCAAGATAGGCAATGGAGCTGTCATAGACGACCTTGGAAGGCGAACCGTCAGCAATGGCACCTTGTAGGCTTACCAAATCAGGATAGAATGACATGCCGACCGCACACCAGATGAGAGCAATAATCCCTTCGGTAATCATTGCTCCATAAAAGATAAAGCGACCTTCGGACTCGTTCTCGGCACAGCGAGCCATGAGCGGGGTCTGGGTGGCGTGAAAGCCTGACAATGCACCACAGGTAATGGTCAAAAATAGCAAGGGCCAAATGGGCAAGTCGCCTTTGGGTTGTAAGTTCATAAAGAAACTCTCAACCGTCAAACCGCCCATGCTATTAAAGAAATAACCGCCACCACTACTAAATTCACTTTTTAGCAAACCATAAGTCATGCCAAGCGACATGAATAGCAATAATCCACCAAAAAATGGATAAACCCGACCGATGATTTTGTCAATGGGTAGTAATGTGGCGATGATATAATAAATCTCTTTCCAAACTAAAAATAAACCCTTGTAAGTATTGGGGTTGAAGTTTTTAAAAATCTACAAAAATCAGGGTTTGGAAAGAAGTTTAATAAATAAAAATCAGGGCTGTCCACAACACCACGATGGTGCTTTTTTCCATGCCAAACACGGTATTTTTGACCGTTTCGGTGGCAACAGCAACGCTCTCGGCATTATTGACATTAATCGCCCCTGTGGCAGCGGTGCCAAAAGTATCCATGGTGATGGAGCTAAGAAGTTGGGCAGGACTTGCCACAAAGACCACACCAACAAGCACGAGCAGGACAACGGCAAGTAAGTTAATAAAATGCTTGACAGGTTGCCCCAGATATTTGCCCGTCAGATACGGCATACTTGCCCCGCCATTTCGCACCGAGAGCATACCACACATGTAGTCGTGTACCGCCCCTGCAAAGATACAGCCAAACACAATCCATAGCATTGCCACAGGACCATACAACGCCCCCAAGATTGGACCAAAAATTGGGCCTGTGCCTGCGATGTTAAGCAGTTGGATGAGCCAAATGCGTTTTTTGGACATGGGGATGTAGTCCACGCCGTCTGTCATGGTGTAGGCAGGGGTGTTTTTGTTGGGATTGATGACAAAGATTTTTTCAATCATCTTGCCATATACAAAATAGCCTGCCACCAACACGGCGACACAAAAGAAAAACCACAACATAAACAATCTCCTAAGATTGCTTTATCAGAATAATTTATTGCATAATAAATAAAGTTAATAAATAATGGCATTTTAAAAAACTAACCAAAATTTACCGACGCTTACAATACCGCAAACCGACAAAAACGTCAATGCACCATTTTGGGTAGTTGATTGATTTTTGTAATTTATTTTATTAATAAATACTTTTTATTTTTTAAAGCATAAAATTTTAAAAATTTTAGGGCAACTCTTGTTTGATTTTTGCTATAATAATGCACTTTATGCGTTTAAAGTTCTTATCTTTGACTTTGTGTGGTTTTGTCCCATCATGACTTTTTTTAAAAATATGCCTTATCGCTCATCTAGGCAGAGCATTTCTCATCAGCGTGGTTCAGCACAGCAGATTTTGGTGTTGTTCGTCATCGCTTTGGCGTTGGTGGCGATGGTCATGGCGGTTTTTGGCTACAAAATCGGACACAAACAAGGGCTTAGAAAAGGGGCGACTTTGCAAGCTCAGCAAGGCGGGGATGCTCTGCTCCAAGGCATGACGGTCAATGAAGCCACGCTAAAACAACAGCTTGACTCGGCGGTCAAAGAACGTGATATTAGCCTTTCTAATTTAGAGAGCTTGCGTGAAAAAAATGAAGAGCTGACCACAAAAAACCTACAACTGACACAGGTTAATGAGCTGTTCAAAAGCAAACTTGCCAAAGATGGTGGCATCCCCCTTGAAGTGCTGGGCGGTGAGATTGTTGCTTTGGCGGATAATACCTACGAGTATCGTTTTGATGTGGCGATGGTGTCATCAACAGGCTCGCCGATGAGCATGACCCCCAAGATGACATTGCTAAATGCCACCAGCATGGTGCAAATCCCCCTAAAACCTGCCATTTATGAGATTAAAGACGTGGAACGGATTCGTGGGCGGTTTGTCATGCCTGACGGTTTTGCTCCCAGGCAAATCAAATTTGAAATCAATACAGGTGGCGAGCGTGTTGAACAGCTCTACAACTGGCAGGTGGGCGAATTTATCGCACAAAAAGAAGACAGGGGCGTGAGTGAGCGACCCATCGGCACAGGCGAATAACGGTAAAAGCAAAGGTGTGGTATGAGCCAACATGAATCTGATATTGACAATCAAAGTGATGTGGTGACTAAGCCACAACACGTGCCAGAACAAGCACCAGAACAGGCAGAAGTACCGTTATTTCATGTGGTCATGCACAATGATGACTTTACCACGATGGATTTTGTGGTGTTTGTGCTTGTTGAAGTGTTTGCTCATGGCATGGATAAAGCCGTATCTTTGATGATGGACATTCATCAGACGGGGCAGGCGATTGTGGCGACCCTGCCCAAAGAGATTGGTGAGATGAAAATCGCCATCGTACAAGAGTATGCCGAAGAAGCCGAATTTCCGCTATTGGTTACTTTAAAGAGAGCATAATGAGATAAAATATATTTTTGTAAAATCATTATCTTATCTTTAAAACAGTATTGCTACAAAAACTGTCATTTTCCATCATTTTTATCCATCATTTTTATGTCATCTAGTCCATTATCTCATCATTTTTCCCGAATATTTCATTTAGCCAGTTTACGTCCGCCTAGGGATTTTTACCCCATTGCTGACACACCCATTTGCCTTGAAATCGGAGCGGGCAAGGGTAAACATGCCTTGCTATTTGCCAGCCAAAATCCTGATAAGCACCTGTATGCCATAGAACGTACCGCCATAAAGTTTGGGGCGTTTGACAAGCAAGCAGGCATGGCAAATCCGCCCAATCTCACCGCCATTCACGCTGACGCCATTGCGTGGACAGCCTTTGCGGTGTATCCCAAGCAGCTCCAAACCTGCTTTATTTTATACCCCAATCCCGAACCCAAAAACAAAAACCAGCGTTTTTTGAACATGCCATTCTTTGAGCTGTTATTGTCAAAGATGGCAGATGGCGGGCAGATTATTTTGGCAAGTAACATTGGCGACTATATCGATGAAGCTGAGCGACTGCTTACTGATGTGTGGCAACTGCCTTATACCAAAAGGCAGATAGAGCCGACGTCGGCACGCACGCATTTTGAGATTAAATATTTGGCACGGGGCGAGCGTTGCCAAGAGCTTATCATTACCAAGCCGAGCGGTTATCGCACCCGTTTTGATGAGACATTGCCCCTACATTTATCATGGTCGCCAAGCGATGAAGCTTAAGGTTGCCATCATTGGGGCAGGGGCGAGTGGTCTTATGGTTGCAGAGCATTTGTCCGCTTATGATGTGGACATTTGTGTCTATGAGCAAATGCCAAGTGCAGGTCGCAAAATCCTATGGGCAGGCAAGACAGGGCTAAATGTCAGTCATGCCGAGCCGATGACGGCTTTTGTGGGGCGTTACACCCCGTCTGACTGGTTGACACCTTTTTTGCAAGTCTGTGATAATGCGTGGGTCGTGGATTGGCTCGCTGGGCTGGGCATTGAGACCTATGTCGGGTCAAGTGGGCGGATTTTTCCTGTGCAGATGAAAGCATCGGCATTTCTAAGGGCGTGGTTGCGTCGCTTGATGGCAAGGGGCGTGCAGATTTTTTATCGCTACGAGTGCTTGGGTATCGATGGTAATGCCGTGCGATTTGCTCATGATGGGGCGGAGTTTGAGCAGACATTTGATGTCATCGTGCTGGCGTGTGGTGGTGGTTCGTATCGGCGATTGGGGGCGACAGGCACATGGCAGGCGTGGCTGTCTGATGATGAACTGACCCCACTGTATGCCAGTAATGTCGGGGTGGTGCGGTCGTGGTCGCCTTATATGGATAAATTTTTTGGTAAGCCGTTAAAAAGGGTGGGTCTGTGGACAGATGGCGAGCCTGTCTCCCAAGGCGACATCATCATCACTCATTATGGCGTGGAGAGCGGGCTGATTTATAAATACAACAAAGCCATGCGTGCGTGTCATGATGGGATAAGGGTGTATTTGGATTTATTGCCTGACAAATCACCAGATGACATCGCCAAGACATTTACCAAAAATAAAAAGCAGTCTTTGAATAACATTTTACGAAAAATCGGCTTGGATGACATCAAAATCGCCCTAATTCGTGAATGCACCCATAAAGCAGACTGGGCAAATCACGAACGCATGGCAGGTTTTGTCAAATGCTTGCCGATGGCGTTCGATGGTTTTCGTCCGATGGATGAAGCCATTAGTACAGGTGGCGGTGTCAAGCGGACGGCATTAACGGATGAATTGCAACTCAAATCCAATCCTGCCGTCTTTGTCTGTGGTGAGATGTTAGATTTTGATGCTCCGACGGGTGGTTATCTTTTGACGGCATGTTTTGCCACAGGGCAGGCGGTGGGGCGTGGCGTGGCTCAGCTTTTAAAATTGCAACCGATAAAGGTAAGCTAAAAAGCCAAAAGCACACCCTAGATAGGCTAAGCCCGTCTAAATTTACCGTATTCCAAAAAATGCACCACTTGGTTGGCAACAGCAGAGCTGGTTAGCATGCCCGTGTGAGTGACAGGCAAAATCAGACTGTCAGTGGCAGAAGGCAGTTCTGTCTCATGGACAAATACCGTGCCGTCATGGGCATGTTGGGTGCGGTAGTGGCGGTTGTGATAATTTAAAAACAGCAAACCCAAGCCTTGGGACTTATCCCCTGCAATCACGCCAAATTCCACGTCATTAGGTACACTCGGACAAGTGCCGTCCAACGCTCCGATATAGGACTGTCCCACTAGGGGCGACAGCATGCGTTTGACATAAGTGGCACAGACACTGCCTTGATGGGGCGTGCCAAGGGAGACACAGCGATGAACCTGCCATGCGGGATAGTCATGCAAGAACTGCCGAATCACCAATCCGCCCAGACTGTGAGCCACGAGATTGATGGGCTTGTCGGGGTTGTGATGAGTGAGCAGATAGTCATTTAGGCGTTTGGCGTGTGCCGAGACGTCTTGACGTAGACTGTGATAGGTGGGTGTATGCACGACAAAACCCGCTCGCCGAATGTATCTGGCAAGCGGATAAACAATCAAACTGGTTTGGTGTAAACCATGTAAGACGAGCGTGGTGGGTTTATTTGCCACGATAAGTAATGCGACCTTTGGATAAATCGTAAGGGGTCATCTCAACCTTGACTTTATCGCCTGTCAGAATGCGGATATAGTGTTTACGCATCTTGCCTGAGATGTGAGCGATGATTTCGTGTCCGTTGTCAAGGCGGACTTTAAATAGGGTGTTCGGTAGCGTGTCAATGACTTCGCCTTCAAACTCGATGATGTCGTCTTTTTTTGCCATAAGTCAAATAAGTTAAAAATGAAAGCGGTATTATAGTAGAAATTGCATAAAATAGCAATGGATTACTCTAATAAACCAAGCCACAACGGGGTCAAAAGCTGTTTTGGCAGTAGCTGTTGAAATTTATCAGGATAATAAGCGTTGATAAAATACAGCCCGTCCGCATCTGCCGTGGGTGGCAGTAGTGAGCGGTCTTTGGTGTCGATGAGTGCAGGCAAAGCATCAATGTGGAGCCTGCCTGTGCCAACCGCAAAAAGCGTGCCCATGATGTTACGCACCATGTGGTGCAAAAAACCGTCCGCCTGAATGTCTAACACAAGATACGCCCCATGTTTAAATAGATGGATATGATGAACGTCTCGGACAGGTTTGTTGGATTGGCACATGGATGAGCGAAAACTGCTAAAATCATGTGTGCCAAGCAGAAGCTGGCTGGCTTGTACCATGACATTGACATCAAGGGGTTCATAAAAATGAGTGACTTGATGGCGTAAGATGGCAGGGCGATAGGGTTGGTTTAGGGTGATGTAACGATAACGGCGAGCGATGGCACCAAAGCGTGCGTGAAAGTCATCAGGCATGGGCGTGACCCACGTTAAGGCGATGTCGTCGGGCAGTAGGGTGTTTACGCCACGAAGCCACTGGTGGGGCGTGCGATGGGCGGTGGTGGCAAAATGAGCGACCATATTACCTGCATGCACCCCTGCATCAGTGCGACCTGCGGCAATGACTTCCACAGGCTCGTTGGCGACCTTGGAGATGGCGTATTCAAGGCGAGCTTGAATGCTGTCCACTTCTTGCTGACGTTGCCAGCCTTTATAATGCGTGCCAATGAACTCAATGCCAATGGCGTGGATTATCATGCTCATCACCAATCACCAGTTATCAGAACATAAGGCGTTATTTACCGCCAGCCATAAAAGTCGCCCATAGATGGCAGGAATGCTCAATTTGCCCCCTGACCACACATGATGAGCATATTGCCAAGACCCTGCGGCATAAGTGGTGCTCACTCCATGAAAAGGACACATGGTGGTGCATATCACAGGGATGTTTTGCTCATGCAGTCGGTCAAGCTCGGCGATAATAGCATCACTTTTGGGTAGGTTGCCTGCCCCATAGGCGATAAGGATGACAGCGGTGGTGTTGTCATCGATATTGGCTAGCTCTTGGGCGATGTGGCTTGTGTCATTAGGCAATAAAAAAACGCTTTTGATGTTGGCGGTATTGGTGTGATGTTTGATGATGTCAAAAGGCTCGGGGCGGACTGTGGGTAATGTCAGGCTTGGATGACTAACGTGTGTGCCATAAAAGGCATTAGGATTGAGACTGTCTATTTTTTGAGTGTTGTCCGCCCAAAAGGTTTGGTGGCAAAACTGCACAAACACACCTTGATGGGTTTGGCTGACATTGATGGCATCTGATAGATTGTGCCAAGCATCGCTGGTATCATCTATGTGATAAGCAGGATTATCTGCCACAAGTAGTGGATTCATGCTCCCTGTAATCACCAAGGATAGGTCGCTGTCGGCAAAGGCGTGAAATAAAAAACTTGCCAAAAAACTTAGGGTATCCGTGCCTGTTATCAGTACAAATCGTCTGGCACCTTGCTGATGGGCGGTGCGGATGAGTTCATAAAAATGGGTAAAGTCAGCAGGGGTTAAGGTGCTACTGTCTTTAATGCAGTCATTATCCAAAATGACTTGTCTGCTGTCTAATCGGCTGTTTAATAAATTTTGTAAAACAGGTAAAAACTCATGGGCAGGCAAGGGCGATAAAGGCGTGCCATGACTGCCAAAAGTACCGCCAGCATAAATAAGATGAATGTCGTCTGATTGATAGAGCATGATAAGCTAAGTGTAAAATGATTGGGCAAATCATAGCATGGTTTTTATAAAAAAGCAAAAAAGGCACATCGTAAGACATGCCTTTAATTGTGTTGTCAAGTCGTGATTTATGCTAACTGAGCCAGTAATTCACGAGCGTTTTGTTGCTGAGCGGCACTGCCTGTTTGTATCACTTCATCAAGCAGACGTTTGGCACTGTCGTACTCGCCAAGATCAAGATATTGTTTGGCAAGATTGAGTGTTACCCCTATATTATCAAGATTATCAACAAAGCTCAGCTCAGATGGCACCCCTGCTGTTTGGGCGGGTTGTTTTGCCACAGGGGATTCGGTGGCTACTGGCTGAGCAGGTGGTGTGGCTCTTGGGGTGGCTGTTGGAGCGGTGGCTGCTGGTGTTTCAGCAAAATCAAAACCGCCAAAATCAAGGTCGCTCGTCTCGGTGGCAGGTGCAGGTGTTGTATCAAACACCAGCTCGTTGGCATCAAATGCCAGTGTGGCATCTTGTACTGGTGCAACTGGTTTTGATGGTGCAGGTTGGGTTGTTTGCGTGTCCAAACCTAGGTCAAAACTACCGAAATCCAAGCCATCATTAGTATTGGCAGGGGTGGGCTCGGGTGTTGGCGTATTATCCAAACCTAGGTCAAAATCAGCAAAGTCAGCACTGGGGGTAGCAGGTGTGGGTGCTGGTTTGACGGCAGGCTCAGGCTCACCAACCAAGCCAAAGTCAGCATCCAGACCGTCAAAATCCAATCCGTCATTAGCACTCGTTTGTGGCGTAGGTGCTGTTGGGGTGGTTTGGGTGTCAAATGACAAGTCAAAGTCGCCAAAGTCTGATACGTCAGCTTGGGGTGCTGGGGCAGGAGCTGGTATGGTAGGTTGTGCAGGAGTGGATGACAAGTCGGCATCAAAATCAAAGTCGTCAAATGCCAAATCATTAACAGGTGCAGTGGTAACTGGGGTTGCAACTGGCTCGGGTGCCAAATCAAAGTCAAAACCTAAGTCGTCAGAGCTGTCGGAACTGGCACTTGGAGTTGGTGCAGGAGCAGGAGTAGGAGCGTCAAAGTTAAAATCAAACGCATCTAACTCATCGGAGCTTGGGGCTGGAGCTGTTTGAGCAACTGTACTTGGTGCTGACGTGGTGTCAAAGTCAGCTGATAAGTCGCCAGCTAATCCACCATCCAAACCGGTGTCTAAATCGCTACCCAAGTCTTGGTTGAAACCATCATCTAGCGTATCAAAATCAAGGGTCGGCTCGCTGACTGGTGGTGTGCTTGATGGTTCGTCAAAAGAGAAATCATCAAAATCTAAGGTAGGCTCTTCCAAGGCAGGCTTTGCGGTAGACTGTGGCTCTTGGGACGGAACGTCAAAACTTAGGTCAAAATCATTGTCAGTAACAGCAGGTTTGGTTGATGGTGCTGGATCTTGTAATGTATCAAAATCAAAATCAAGTCCATGAACATTATCATTAGAGACGGCAGGGGTGGGAGCTGGTGCCATGGGGGCAGGCTCAGGTGTCTCAAATTCAAAGTCAAGACCGCTGTCAAAGGCGGTGGATGTCTGGTTGTGTGTAGCGACTGTTGCAGCAGCAGGAGCAACCACAGCTGCAGTTTGGGCAGGTGTCGGCTGTGGCATTGGTGCAGGTGTTTGAACTGTCGCACCAGTCATCTCTTCTTCTAGTAGAGATTTGCAAAAATCAGCTTCACGAATGGTCTCGCCATCGGCAATCTCGTGAATTTTTTGATGAAGTTGATTAAAGGCGGCAAACTGTTTAGTAACACCATAAGTTTGTAGTAGTTTTAGCATGGCACCGTTATGACGCGGATTGGTCATCAACACGCGTTTGAGCTCAGCTATGGCTTCTTGATAATTTTGGTTGCGAATGTGTGCATCAGCCGTGGCAAGCTCATCAGTAGCGGTGGGTGTGGGTGCAGGTGCCACAGGAGCTTGCTGAGTGGGCAAGTGGGCTTGTGGGCTGGCAGGTAGTTCTGATTTTTGGGCTTGTAGTTTTTTTAATACAAAAAATGCCACAATACCAATTACAACAACAGCACCAATGGCAATAATAATGGTTTCCATAATAACTCCAATTTGACAAGCCTGCTTGAACAGGCTTGGTGGGTATTACCCTTGTTAATTATTGTTTCTCTTTGAGATTTTTTAGACGATTTTCAAGTTCGGCAAGCCTTTGGTTTTGCAACTGAACTTTTCTGGCAGCTGATGAGAGCTCTTCGTTTAGGCTATTGACACGTTTGGCGTTATTGGCAGTTTGCTGACGTGTATTTTTAAGGGTGCCTGCCAAGTTACCACCACCTGCTGTTGTGTTAGATGTAGGTTTGCTGTTGGTGCCTGTGGCACTGCCTTGTTGAGTAGGTGTTACCAAGGTCATTTGAGCTCTTGGTAGTGCTTTTTGAGCGGGCTTGGCGGTCACTTGACTGCCACGTCTTGGCGTGTCATTTCTGGTTTGTCTTGCTGTGCTACTTCTGCTTGCTGATTGTCTTGCGGTAACGGCCCGCTCTCTGCTGGCACGTCTGGCTTCAATCGCTTCGGCAATCGCTTTTTGTGATGGCACAACTTGATAGCTGGGTAGGTTTAAGTTGGCACTTGTTTTGAGTTGGTTGATGTTGCCTTTGTTAAAAGCGTCAGGATTGGTTTCATGGATGGCAGTCATCACTTCATTAACACTCATGTTGTTTGCTTGTGCAATGACGTTCGCAATACTCCACAAGCTATCGCCTTGTTGCACAACATAAGTCGCTTGACCTGACTGGGATTCGGTAGGTGCTGTTGTTTGGGTTTGCTCAGGTTGTGATGCGGGTTGTTCTGCCATGGTGTCTTGGGCGATGAATGGCTCATCAAACGTTGGAGCGGTAGGCATCGGCGGTACTTGCCCAGCAGGGTATACACGACGCACTATCTCTTCGGTTAGGATATCAACTTGTCTGTTGGTGCCTTCAGGGGTGATTTGTGATAATACCGCTTCTTCTTTGGAGATGATGTTGCCTTCACTGGTGCCTATGGCAGTGGGTACGGGTTCAAGCACAGGGGTGCCTTGAGTAATGACCTGTGTTATTGGTTCGTCAAACTGCATGAAGTCATCAGGTGTTTCGGTGATGGGACTGGTTTCGGGTAGGTTGGGTCGGGTCTCAGCGGTCACTACCTGCGTTACTTTGTCTTCAGGTAGGGTGAAAGCATTGGTGGCAGGCAAAGGCATGAGCAAGGTCTGTGGCTCAATGATTTGCTCGCCGTTGTTATTTAAGTTTAGTACGACATCAGCAAAGGGTGTGCTGATGGGTTGGTTGGAAGTTAGGGTGATTTGACCTGCGTTGTTTGATGTGGGTGTAAAACTCACCGAAATCTGAGCATCGGGGCTAAGACCCATCTGGCGATAGATGTCGTTACTGGCGACAGATGCATGGAAGTTTGCCGCATCAATATTGGTAACATTTATCGTGGCAGATAAAGGCTCATGTTGTGCCGATGTGATGTTGGCTTGACCTAGATTCATGGCAGAAGCATTTAGGCTTACCATACCAAACAACGAAGCAAGCACTGCTTGATAAATAAAAGTAGTGCGGTGAGTTTTATGCCAAGACATAGTTATCCTTTAAAGGGTTGTCAATAATGAATAAAAAGAGACCGTCAAATAAACGGTTTTATGGTGCATTTATAACAAAATATGGCAAAAAATGCTAGCTTATTTTGATAATTTGCAAATATATGGTATTAAAATGTAGGCAAGCGGTAAGATTTTTGCAAAACTTTACAATATCTGCAAAAACCAAAACCGCTCAACCTAACAACATTCTGCTTGGGTAGGCTAAGCAGGTTTAAGGGTTAAATACGCCCTTGAATGATGGCAAGCATACGGCGAAGTGGTTCGGCAGCCCCCCACAGTAGTTGGTCGCCCACGGTAAAGGCAGTCAAATACTCGCCACCCATGTTCATCTTACGCAGACGACCGACCGCCACATTTAGCGTACCCGTTACCGCCACAGGGGTTAGGCGTGCCATGCTGTCGGGTTTGTTGTTGGGGACAACGTCAAGCCAAGGGCTTTTTGCATCAATCAGAGCTTGTTCAATCTCGTCAAGGGCAATGTCTTTTTTGAGTTTGATGGTCAAGGCTTGGCTATGGCAACGCATTGCCCCGATACGCACACAAATACCGTCAATATTGATAAGTTCGCTGTCGGCTTTACCTAGGATTTTGTTGGTTTCGGCTTGACCTTTCCACTCTTCACGGGATTGACCGTTATCAAGTTGACTGTCAATATAAGGGATTAGGCTACCTGCAAGCACCGCCCCAAAATGCTGTTTGGGAAACTCATCCGAACGCTGAGTGTCAGCGATGGTGCGGTCAATCTCCAAAATGGCAGATGCAGGGTCGGCAAGTTTGTCTGCCACGCTATCACGCAGTACACCCATACCAGAGATAAGCTCACGCATGTTGTTGGCTCCTGCACCGCTTGCTGCTTGATAAGTCATGGCAGACACCCACTCTACCCAATCACGACGGAACAGCTCGCCGATTGCCATGAGCATAAGGCTTACGGTGCAGTTACCACCGATAAAGTCTTTTTTGCCATTGGCTAGAGCATCATCGATGACGTTGCGGTTAACTGGGTCTAAGATGATGATGGCGTTGTCGTCCATACGCAGTGAGCTTGCCGCATCAATCCAGTAACCATTCCAACCGCTTTCACGCAAGGCAGGGTGTACTGCTTTGGTGTAGTCGCCCCCTTGACAGGTGATGATGGCATCACATTTGGCAAGCTCATTGATGTCGTTTGCGTCTTTTAATGTGCTATCGCTCTTGATTTTGCCACCAAAATCAGGGGCGTTGCCACCTGCATTACTGGTTGAAAAAAACACAGGAGTGATATGCTCAAAATCATTTTCTTCAATCATGCGGTTCATGAGTACCGAACCAACCATGCCACGCCAGCCCACAAGACCGACAGTTAATTTATCTGCCATAATTAACACCTTAAATTTATTAAAAAGTTGTAACCCATAACTATGCCTTTTTTGGGCAAAAAAAGCAAGTGTTTTTGTTAAATTTCATAAATTTTCCAGTAAACATCAGTAAAACTGATAAGTTTTCACACAAATGTCGGCAATCGCTTACAAAATTTTAGGCATTTTACCAATGGTCAGCGATGGGCAGAATTTTTATAATACACAAAAATATGGTGATAAAATCGATGATAAAATCAAGAAAAAAACCAGGATAATAGGAACTAAATCGCCGTTAGGAATGGCAAGGAAAATTCATTTTAATCTTACCCACACCCAGCTTAGTGATAAGCTGGGTTTATTTTTGTGTGGTTTGGGGTATGTCTGTTTTTGGCGTGTGTAGCAGTACCGTCTCTGCCATGCTAAAAGGCGTATTGTCGGCATTGTCGCAGGCGTGGTAATTGGACTTGATAAAAAGGGCGAAAATATTCGCTCTTTTTTATGTTTATCAAAATTTATTTAACATAATCCTAGTTGAATTTTTGGTAGGTAAAATTGGTAGGGTAAGGGGTTATAATCATTTAACTTCAAAATACACTAATTACAGTGAGATGCGTATTACACACCCTGCTATAAGATAAATAAATTTTTTAAAACTTAGCATTGGTGCAAATCGGGGTTAATTGGCTATGTAATTCACTCTCTGTAAAATCTGTTTAATATTATCATTAATTAACATGATCAAAAAATAAAATTATTAGAAGTTATTCGTCTCTTTTAAAAATTTATTCTTTAATCCATTATCTACGGTTAATAATTGTAAATCATCAACAAGAGCCGTTGCCAATACAATGCAGTCAGGAAGTTTTATTTTATGGCGTTTTCTAAGTTGAATGGTGGTGTGTTTAATATCTTGGCTGATATCAATGCATTTAACTAAGCTTAAAAATTGAGTTAGTTCTTTTTCATCTTGTGGGCTAATGCCATGATAGCCAAGTAATTCCATATAAGTAATCACACTAACCGAGCATTGCTTTAAGCTAATGTTTTGCATTAAAGATAGGGCGTGTTCATCGCCATTATAAATCCCTAAAATAAAACAAGTATCTAGCAGGTAATTATTGCCATTCATCACGCATTGCCTTTTGAATGTCCGTAGGATTGCCTTGAAAACTGTTTAATTGTTTATTCTTGATAAAATCTGCCAATAGCATTTCATCAGGATTACTGGCTTTTTGTAAAATCGAAATTGCCCATTCATTGGCACTCATGCCCTGTTTTTGAGCTTGAATGGCAATATTTTGTTCTATAATTGGGGGAATGTCTAAAATCATGGCATGCTCCTATGTCAAACGTTTAATAAAGTGTTGTTAATCATTGGTATGATGATTATACCCAATAAAACGCTTTTCGGTCAATATTTGGCTAAAACTCTTTTTAATATCATAGGCTTTATGTTATAATTCACAAACCCTATTCATTCTACCACATCTTTGCTGATGTGGTTTATTTGTCGGTTGCTATCGCCCATTTTATCATCGTCCATTCGTCAGCTCATGAACCTACCCCATTTTTTTGAAAAAATCCTAAATGATTTGTACCAAAGCGTGTATGTGTCGCTTGGCGGTTCGCTCGACGATGAGACCCTAAACTGGACAGAGCGGGGCATGGCTTTTGCCAGTATCAGTATTAAGATATTGATTTTATTGGTTATTATTGGCTTTTTTTATTGGCTGTTGGTCTATTTATTAAAGCATTGTCGCCGTCCGCTACACCTATCACAGCGTCATGTTTGGATTGCTCGGGCGGTGCTACGCTATACATGGTTTGTGGCGAGCTTGCTGGCGGTGATGACGCAGATTGGCACGCAGGCAGAGACCATTAAGGCAACGGCAAAAGCGGCGACTTGGGCGGGGTTTTATTATGTGCTGTGGGCGACCAGTGGGCAAATGGTCGCCAGAGTGTTACGTTACTATGAACTCAATGCGTCCATTGAACAACTGCTTAAAAACTTGATTTTGGTGCTGATTATCGTTTTTGCTTTGGCAAGCGTACTCGCCCAGTTCGGTTTTGATATTGTCTCCTTAGTGGCAGGTTTGGGTATTGTGGGTTTGGCAGTGGGTTTTGCCGCCCAAAGCACGCTTGCCAACTTCATTGCGGGCATTACCATTTTGATAGAACAGTCGTTTCAAGTGGGCGACTGGATTCGGTTGGGTGATAAAGAAGGGCGAGTGGTCAAAATCTCCCTGCGAGCCACGCAAATTCTTGACCGTGATAACATCATTATCATCATTCCCAATTCGACCATGTCATCATCGGAAGTGATTAACCTAACGTCCAAAAAGATGATAAGATTTGATGTCAAAGCAAGAATTGGTTTATATGATGATGTCGCCCACGCCAAAGAAATCATCATCAAAACATTAAGTAAAGATGAAGTGATTTTAAAACACCCAGCCCCTATGGCGACCGTCAGTGAAGTGGGCGAATATGCCATTTATTTTATTGTGCGTTTTTGGGTTGCTCCATTATCGGTTGCCCGTATTCCGATTATCAAAGAAAACATCAATGAGCGTATTAAACGAGCCTTAGATGAAGCAGGATTTGAAACTCCTTATCCTTATCAAGAGATATTATTTAACCGCTCAGATGATAAAGAAAAACGCTTAGCAGTAATTCATCAAGTATTAGATAAAAATATCAATGATAAAGAAGAAGATGTAGAGAGTGCTATAAAAAAGCAATAACAAGTAATAAAAGTTAATTTAAATAAATTGATGTTATTTATACAATTATCTGTGATTTAAATTGATAATAACAAACAACCATTTTAACAATGACATCAACATCATTTACTTGACCTATTTTCCTTTAAAATCCCAAAAACAACAACCGCCACTACCATACCCGTCCCAAATTATGCTATAATACTTGGTTTACCCAAACCCCCTTACCAAAATTCTTACAAAGCCTAAGCCCACACCATGCCAAAACTACCCTTCGCCGACTTTACCCCCACCGCCTTTGACGTTGTCATCACTTGTGCGGACGGTCTTGAAAATGCCTTATTGATAGAGCTTGACTTATTTGGGCTAGTCGGGCAGGTTGTGCGGACGGGGCGTGTGCGTGTGGGCGTGTCGCTTGCCGACTTTTACAAAATTTGCCTATATAGCCGAGTGGCAAGCCGTGTGTTACTGCCCATTGGCGAGTATTATTTTCGCCAAAAAACCCAAACCGTAAACCAAGTGCGTGAAAGTGGCGGTAAAAAAACCACTCGCACGGTAGAGACCAAAGTCATTGACGAAGACGTACCCACCGCCTTGTATGAGTTCGCCAGTCGTTATGATTGGACAAGCGTGTTTGGTGTAGAAAACACCTTCGCCATACGCCTATCCACCGACAAACGCCTGTCGGTAAACCAACAATTTGCCACCTTGCGTATCAAAGACGCTGTCGCCGACTGCTTTAACAAAAAATTAGGCGAGCGACCAAACGTGGATAAATCCCCCGATTTTCACATTTACGCCCACGCCACAGGTGAGCTTGCCGAGCTGTATTTGGACTTATCAGGCACAAGCCTACACCGCCGTGGCTATCGTGTGGCGAACACGGACGCTCCTTTAAAGGAAAATTTGGCAAGTGCGTTGCTTTATGAATGCAACTGGCACAAGGGCGAGCATACCGCCATTATTGACCCCATGTGTGGCTCTGGCACGCTCATTACCGAAGCCTTGCTCATGAAAACCGCCTACCCTGTGGGCATTGACAAAAAAGCAAGCGATTTTGGCTTTTATCATTGGCAACACCACGATGACGAGCTGTGGCAAACCCTTGCTAGTAAAGCCTTGGACGAATTTCATGCCAACCTTGCAAGCCTAGAAAAAGAGATTATCAAAGGCGACTTTACCGCCCTTGCCCTAGACGCTGACGCTCATGCCGTGCGTGCCTGTCACAAGAACCTGATAGCGTCCGCCCTTGCCCCCATTGCCGAGTACGTCCGCCTAGAACAGCGATCGCTTGCCACCGCCAAAGCCGTGCTGAGCGAGCTTGCCACCGCCTATCCGCTTGTCATCACCAACCCCCCTTATGGCGAACGGCTGGGCGAGAGCGATTTTATCAAGCCTTTGTATCACGGCTTGGGGCTTATCGTGGCGGACGGTTTACGCCATGTGGGGCGTGCAGACATGGCGGTGCTGGCAAGCCACATTGAACACGCTGACACCTTGCCGATTAGCGAACCAAACACCCTAAAATGCCACAACGGGGCATTGACTGTCTATTTTCGTCATGGGGCGGTAGAATTTGCCAAAACCGACCGTTTGGCACATGAATTGATTGTCAATTTTAATAAAAAAGAAATTGATAATCCTGACAGCCAAGAATTTATCAACCGTTTACAAAAAAATATCACAAGCCTAAAAAAACACGCCCAAAAAAACAATATCAGCAATATGCGAATTTATGACGCTGATTTGCCCAATTATAATGTGGCGATTGATATTTATGGCGATAAAATTCATGTCCAAGAATACGCCCCGCCAAAACAAATTCCCACCGATATTGCCAAAGCCCGTTTTAATTTGGTTTTGTCTGCCATTCGGGATATTTTTAATGTTCACCGTGAAAGCATTTTTATAAAAACCCGTATGCGACAATCGGGCAATGACCAATATACCAAAAACACCAAAGACGATAATCAAAAGTCTAAAAAAATGTATGTCGCTCATGAGCATGGGGCGTATTTGTATGTGAATTTTACTGATTATTTGGATACGGGGCTATTTATTGACCACCGCAATATCCGTGAAATGATAAAAAATGCCAGTCGTGGCAAAAATGTCTTAAATCTATTTGCCTATACTTGTACCGCCAGCGTGCATTCGGCAATGGGCGGAGCAAAATCGGTAACGAGTGTGGATTTATCCGCCAATTATTTAAATTGGGGCAAACAAAATTTTGCTCTAAATGGGCTTGATTTGACCGCCAAAACCTTAGACGATACACCAAAATATCAATTCATCGCCACCGATGTATTTGACTGGCTAAAAAATAACACCGAACAATTTGACGTGATATTCATTGACCCACCCACTTTTTCCAATTCCAAAAAGTTTAAGGGAACATTTGACGTACAAAGAGACCATGTTGCCTTGATTAGCCGTGCCATGAACCGCCTTGCCCCAAATGGCGTACTGTATTTTAGTAATAACTTTACCAAATTTGTGTTGGACGATGAAGTCAAAGCCCGCTATGACGTAACGCCAATCACCGATAAAACCATTGGCGTGGATTTTAATCTTAAAAAACCCATTCATCAAAGTTTTAAAATCACGCACAAAAATCAAATGATGAAAGTTTATGAATTTGAAAGTGCATTTGATACGGTGAATGACGATTGGCAAGATGAAATAACGGCTTATCATGATAATTATAGTCATGACAAAAACAATGATAAAAAAGGCGAGATAAAACATTCAAAAGGGCGAGAATTTAAAAAGTCTTTTGATAAATCTTTTGAAAAATCGTTTGATAAAAAATTTGATAAATCAGACAATCCACGATTTAAAAAAGATGACAAAAAAGACAACTTTAAAAAAGATAATTTTAAAGGTGGTTTTAGAGATAATGGCAAAAAGTCATTTGATAAAGACAAATCTTTTAATAAAAAATTTGATAAATCTGATAAACCATTTGATAAAAGACAAACAGGTAAAGACAGATTTTATGATAATGAACCTGCTAAATCAGATAAGCCAAAAGTACGCTATGAAAAGATTGACGGTAAATTGGTTGCCATACCCATTGACAACACCCAAACCAATCAATCGGGCAAACCCAAAAAATATACGGTAAAACCAAAATCATGATTTAAAAATAGATTTAAAAATGGTAGGTGCGTACCACACACCAAATAACCGTTTTTTATTGGAATGTAGGGGCGAATTGCAATTCGCCCAATATTAAACCAAATATAAATTTGAGAAACAGCCATGACCGACAGCCAAACCTTGAACGATGACATTTCAAACCAAGAAATTCTAAACGATGTAGAAAGCCATTCTGAAATCATTCACGCCCTATCTGCCGACAGCGAGCGAGAGACGGACACGGACGGCGATGATGAGCATGACTTTGATGACGGCATCAAATCCGCCCGTTTCAAGAAACTACAAAAGAAACTGCGTAAAGAAGTGTCGTGGGCGATTCGTGATTTTAACATGATTGAAGACGGCGATGTCGTCATGGTGTGTATCTCAGGCGGTAAGGACAGCTTTACCTTGCTTGATATTTTGCTGTTTTTAAAACGCATTGCTCCGATTAACTTTGATGTTGTGGCGGTCAATCTTGACCAAAAACAGCCCAATTTCCCCGAACACGTCCTGCCCGAATACCTATCCAAACAAGGCATTCCGCATTATATCCTAGAAAAGGACACGTATAGTATCGTAAAATCAGTCGTGCCAGAAGGCAAAACTTACTGCTCGGCTTGCTCTCGCCTAAGACGTGGCTCGTTGTACGGCTTTGCCAAGCAGATTGGGGCGACCAAGATTGCACTTGGTCATCATCGTGATGATATTTTGGCGACTTTCTTTTTGAATTTGTTTCATGGCGGAAGTCTAAAAGCCATGCCCCCTAAGCTGTTATCCGATGACAAACAAAACGTGCTCATCCGTCCGCTTGCCTATGTTGCCGAAAAGGATATTATTAAATATGCCAATTATAAGCAGTTTCCCATTATTCCTTGTGGGCTGTGTGGCTCACAAGAAAACCTGCAACGGGCGATGATAAATGATATGCTTCGGGAATGGGATAACGCTCACCCAAAACGCCTAGCCAGTATGTTTAAAGCCTTGCAAAATGTCGCCCCAAGTCAGCTTGCCGACCGTGAATTGTTTGATTTTGAAAGTCTAAAAACCGAGCGGACGGACGATGAACGGCTCTTTGAAGGCGATAATATCCAAGTGGGCGTGAGTGAAAAACTTGCCGATATTGGCTTGCCAACCGCCCCACAAGTGCAGACCTTTAACCCAAAATTTAGCAACAAAATCCCAACGATAAATCCTGTGTTGGATTGATTGTGAGTCAAATATGATAATAAAAGCACTTTTTATCCTATTACTGCTGATATGCGTAGGTGTTCAAGGTGTGTTTATCTATCTGCTTGGCGGTTATAATCCACACGAGTTAAATAAATTGCTTAGAATGTGGGAGGGTTTTGGCGTTGAGATTGTGCCTTATACGGCTTTTATGCTGTCAATCACCCAAGCAAAAGCCATTTGGCTAATCCCAAAACTTAATTTAATCATTGGCAGTGTGGCAATCATTAAAAAAGAATGGCATATTGGGCTATTGGTGCTTGTGCTGTCTTTTTTAATCGCCCTAGCTTTTGTTTGGGCGATATATTCGCCAGCGATGATGGCTTCCATTTAATTCCACTTTTTAATATCAAGAGTGGTAGGGTGTGTATGCACCAAATAATATCAAATTTAAATCAATTTTAACAAAACCAAAAGGTAGTTTTATGACCATACCAAATCTAAACGTGATGATTAGTAGCGAAGAAATCGCCCAAAAAGTGAGCGAGCTTGGCAAACAAATCACCGCCCATTATGCCAACAGCGACAAAGAGCTGATTTTAATCGGGCTACTTCGTGGTTCGGTAATTTTTATGGCGGATTTGTGCCGAGCGATTGACAAACCGCATGAGTTTGATTTTATGACCGCATCCAGCTACGCCAAAGGCACGGTATCTAGTGGCGATGTTAAGATTTTAAAAGATTTGGACGGCGACATTCGTGGTAAAGATGTGCTGATTGTCGAAGATATTATTGACTCTGGGCGTACCTTGTCTAAGGTCGTGGATATTTTAAAAACCCGTGAGCCAAACTCCATTGAGCTATGCACGCTGGTCAGTAAGCCGTCTCGCCGTGAGATAGACATGGACGTGAAGTTTTTGGGTTTTGAAGTCGAAGACCGCTTTATCGTGGGTTATGGCTTGGATTATGAACAAAAATACCGCCATTTGCCATTCATCGGTGAGATTGGGTTGTAATAATAAACCATTGATTTATATAAACTATTTTAAGATTATAAATAAAAATCGGGTATCTTACCCGATTTTTTGATGATAGAATGATTATGATAGAGTTAGCTCAGCCGATTAATACGGCAAGTTTGATTTATGTACTTGATTTTGTTGGAGTTATTGCCTGTGCGGTGGCAGGCACCATGCTTGCCATTAGTAAGGGTTTTGATTTGTTTGGCTGTATCTTGGTGTCTATGGTCAATGCCATTGGCGGTGGGACGATTCGTGATGTCATGCTTGACCGACATCCGCTCTTTTGGACGATAGATTTAAATTATGTGTTCGCCATTACGATAACATCAATCCTATGTCAGATGTTTTTTCGTCCGACGGCACGCATGAACGGCGTGTTAAAGTTGTTTGACGCCATTGGGCTGTCGGCATTTAGTGTGATTGGGCTGACGGTGGCGTTATCGATGGGGGCGACACCGCTGATTGCCGTGATGATGGCGGTGATGACGAGTATCGCAGGCGGTATCATGCGAGACATGATTTGCCAAGAGTTGCCGATGGTACTGCAAAAGGAGATTTATATTACCGCCAGTATCTTGGGGTCGCTGACCTATCTGGGGCTGGGACGACTGGGTGTGGTGGCGTGGCTGTGCGAGCTTGCCATGCTGATGGTGGTGTTTGGTGTGCGAATGCTGGCGGTGCGGTATGATTGGCATTTGCCAAGCATTCGTATGGTGTAAGATACAACAAATTAACCCCAATTTGCACCAATGTCAAATCTTGAAAAATGCCTTTGTAGGGGTGTGTTGAACACGCCCTTTGGTGATTATATAAGCAAAAAATAAACCCCAAGATAGGGGTTTATTGTTGGTTGGGATATGTCCTAATTTTTAGTGTCTAAAATGTCTCATGCCGGTAAACACCATGGCAATGCCATGCTCATCGGCGGCGGCGATGACTTCTTCATCACGCATCGAACCCCCCGGTTGGATAATACATTTGATGCCAGCGTTGGCGGCGTTATCAATGCCGTCTCTAAATGGGAAAAAGGCGTCCGATGCCATAACCGCTCCTTCAACAGGCAGTCCTGCGTGTTCGGCTTTAATGACGGCAATGCGAGCGGAGTTCACACGGCTCATCTGCCCTGCACCGATACCGATGGTTTGGCGGTTTTTGGCATAGACGATGGCGTTGGATTTGACGTATTTGGCAACTTTCCATGCAAAAATCAAATCATCAAGCTCTTGTTCGGTGGGCTGTGCCTTGGTAACGACTTTTAGGTCGGATTTGTCAATCATACCCAAATCCTGCTCTTGGACAAGCAGACCGCCATTCACACGCTTATAATCAAGCTGTGGCGTGCGTTCGTCAATGTTTGGCAATTCGCCACAAGTCAGTACACGCACGTTTTTCTTGGTGGACGTGATGTCAAGCACACCGTCTGCCACGCTTGGGGCGATGATGACTTCGACAAATTGACGGTCGATGATGGCTTTGGCAGTATCCACATCTAGCTCACGGTTAAAGGCGATAATCCCGCCAAAGGCAGATTCAGGGTCGGTGGCATAGGCTAGGTTATAAGCGTCTAAAATGCCGTCAAGCGATACCGCCACACCGCAAGGGTTGGCGTGTTTGACAATTACGCAGGCAGGCTTGGCAAAGGATTTGACACATTCTAAGGCGGCATCGGTGTCGGCAATGTTATTGTAGGATAATTCTTTGCCTTGCAACTGTTTGGCGGTGGCGATAGATGCTTCTGTTGTCCCACTTTCTACATAAAAACTGGCAGTTTGGTGGGGGTTTTCGCCATAGCGGAGTTCTTGGACTTTGTTAAGCTGAATGTTAAAGGTGCGTGGAAATTGGGTTTTGGCGGTGGCATCATCGCTTAATGGCTCGCCTTTGTCTAGCAGTCTTGCCCCCAAAAAGCTCGCTATCATGCCGTCATAACTGGCGGTATGTTCAAAGGCTTTAACCGCCAAATCAAAGCGAGTGCTGTCTGATAATTTGCCGTCTGCTTTTAGCTCGTTGATGACGGTGGCGTAGTCGGCAGGGCTTGTGATGATGCCCACATATTTGTGGTTTTTGGCAGATGAGCGTACCATGGCAGGGCCACCAATGTCAATATTTTCAATGGCATCGCTCATGGTAACGTCATCTTTGGCAACCGTCTGGGCAAAGGGGTATAGGTTCACCGCCACGATATCAATGGCATTGATACCATGCTTTGCCATGATGTCGCCATCTATCTCACGGCGACCTAAGATACCGCCATGAATCTTGGGGTGTAAGGTTTTGACTCGTCCGTCCATCATTTCGGCAAAACCGGTGTGGGCGGAGACTTCTGTGGCATGGACACCATTGTCGGTCAAGAGTTTGAAGGTGCCACCAGTGGACAAAATACCAAAGCCTAAGGCGGATAATTCTTGGGCAAACTCTACAATGCCTGCCTTGTCAGAGACGGAGAGTAGGGCAAATTTTTTCATAAAAATACCTTTTTGGGTTACAAGGGTGGATAAAATGGGATTAAAAGTGGGATTAAAACAAAACGAAAACCCGCCAAAAATGACGGGTACAAAACATGGAAAAATTATAATAAGCCATGCGTTTTTAGCTTGGTGCGGAGTGTGCCACGATTTAGCCCAAGCATTTGGGCGGCCTTGGATTGGTTGTTGCGTGTGTGTCTCATGACCGTTACCAACAGGGGTCTTTCAAGCTCATGTAAAAAAATCTCATACATGTTGGTGGTGTTCTCGCCATTTAGGTGCATCAAGTAACTCTCCACCGCTTTTTTAACTTCATCATGTAGCGGGGTGGTTTCTTGGATGGGGGGCGTGGGGGTCATCATAACAGCTCCTGTGTCTCACTTAACCTTGTTCTTGCGAGTGGTAGGCTAGGGCGTGCCTGCCCTTTATAACACAATTTAAAATATAGAAATATTTTAGAAATAAAGGTGCATTTTTGCATGAAAAATGGCTAAAATCTGGTTTTTCATCGTCAAAAACTTGCTTGATAGAATGGCTATCAGTCTCAAGTTTTTTCCTTGAAAAACGGGCGATTTCCCCTATTTTTCATTACAAATACAAAAGTTTAACACGTCCTAGTCAATATCTATCAATCACCTGTTAGTAGAAGGCGTATTTCCTAGAATTATTGTAAAATAATTGCCGTAATTTGGCAAGTCATGAGATGTTTTTAATGTTAAGCTGTATTATCCTGTTGTTAATTTGTGTTAATAAATAATTACAAAGTGGTCATTTATCCGTCAAAATGATGGGATGAATCTTTATCTAACAGAGCAAGTTAGCTTGGTGCTAGGTGACTTAGGGTTGTTGATAAAATGGCGTAACTGTTACCGAGCTTGCTTTGGGGGTAGGGTTCACTGAAAGCATGATCCGCTTGTGCTGATTGGCAAGTAAGGTGGTCTGAGATTCGCCAAGGTAGTCTTTGGTGTCCGCCACAAAGTCCCCCACGACCACACCACTACTGTCTTTAAACTGCACCAGTAAGTAAGGAAACAGTTGTTCGAAATTGGTTTTGTTGGTGATGTCAATGATGACGTCTTTTTGATTTTCTAGGGATGATGTGACTTCCAAGCCATTTAAATCTGCTGATGGAATGTTGCAAGGAACGACCCCGCAGACGGTATGAGCAAGGCTGGCGGTTTCGGGGTTTTTGGCAAGTTTATCTACATTAAACAGGGCATATTGTACTGCCAGTAGCCCAACGAGCAACAAACACCCGACAAGCCATAGTAACTGTGACCCTAAGGATTTTTTGGTAGCAAGTTGTTGAGCGGTGGGCTTGTTTGATTGGATTTCTTTGATGTTGGTTGGTTTTTTGGGTTTGGGTGTGGCGACAGGGATGATGGCATCCAAATCGACGTTGTTTATGGCAGAGCTGGTATTAGTGGTTTGGGTGATGTTGACAGGCTTGGTGTCTTTGAGTAAATCATCAGCCCAAGATTCTTCCCCTTCGTTATCCGCCATCTCATCCTTGGTGCTTTTGGCGACTGTCGGAGCAAAGCTGATGTTGTCTTTTAAAAAGCTGTCCAACTCATCATCAGAAAAACTCACGCCAGAGACAGCTTTGGTTTTGTTCTCTTCAATGCCATCCATCTCGTCATGAATCATGCCTTCGGTGGGTACAGGTTTGACACGCTTGGTACGTTTGGGGGTGGATGGCTCTTGTGAGGTGGTTGGGGCAGAGCGTGCCACTGTTTGGGCTGTCTGAGCTTGGGGTTGTGGGGTGGGATTTGTCTGTCTTTGAGCTTGAGCAGCAGGCGAGCTACTGACCAGATTGGCATTTAGAAAAAACACTTGCTGACACTTACCGCATTTGGCACGAGCATTGGGGTCGCCAAGTTTGGCGGTCGGCATGGGGTAGGTCGTTTGGCAATGGGGGCACTTAGTTTGGTTGCTCATGTTTTTGTTAAATCCAATTTAGACAAAGGTTGGATGATGATTTTTATATCATCAACATCGTATACACTATTTTTCTTTATGCTACTAAATTGTTACGAATTTGACAATTTTAATCCGCTCAGCTGTGCTTAATAGCGGATAAACGATACCAATGATGGTCTTCGCTGTTGTCATAATGATAGGGCGTGTCAAGGTCAAAATAGGGTTGGTATGCCATCATAACATCATTGACTTGGTTTTCAATAAGCCCTGCCAAGACAATATTGCCTTTATCCTTTAACAAGGTGGCAAACAATGGAGCAAAGTGAATGAGTGGCTTGGCTAGGATATTGGCGGTAATCGTGTCCGCTTGTACATCATGCGTTTGTTGATAAGCCTTAAATTCATCGGGCAAAAATACCAACATCTTATCTTCGACGCCATTTAGTTTGGCGTTTTGGTGGGTAGCAAGCGCCGCTTGGGGGTCAATATCCACCGCCAATACTTGCTTAGCCCCAAGCAGTAACGCTCCCACGCCCAAAATCCCCGAGCCACAGCCATAGTCAATGACGACTTTATCGGTCAAATCCTGCGTGGTCAGCCAGTCAAGGCACAGCCGAGTGGTGGCGTGATAGCCCGTACCAAAGGCAAGACCGGGGTCTAGGATAAGGTTGGTAGCGTCTGGGTCGGGAGCGTCTAGCCATTCGGGGACTATCCACAGATTACCAACACATTGGATGGGCTTGTAATGGGTCATCCACTCACGTGTCCAGTCCTTATCATCAAGCACTGATAGCCACACACGGCTTGCCCTGACTTCGGCGGCGATGTCATGGGCAAGGCTCTCAAAGTTGGTGCCGTCAAATCGCCCATCGGTGTTGGTGTCAAAAATGGCGGTCAGCACCACCTCGCCCCATAATGGCTCTTCACCGGGCATGGGCTCAAACAGCGGTTCATCGCCTGCGTCTTCTAGTAGGATGGAGACCGCTTCGGCTTCATAGAACAGTGCTTCGGCAAGTTCAACTTGCTCTTTGGTCAGTTGTAGGTGAATTTGTTGCCATGCCATGAGAGTTTCCTGTGATGTTGGTGTGTCAAATTAGACTGGATTGGTAAATAATAAGTGGATAAAAGTAGGGTTTGGGTTTGATGGTTATTTGCCGTCATCATCGGTTAAGATTGCCAAATCGTCTTTGCAAAGGTTGTCAATATTGGATTTGCAGAACTCAGGGTCAAGACGACAGATGGCATTTTGCAATGCTTCAATGTGCTTATCTTGGGCTTGGATGTGAGCGAGTAGTTTGGCGATACTCGTTGCCACAGGGTCGGCACTGTTTGGGCTTAGCCCATAGGCGTTGAAACTGGCGTCATTGGTAGATTCTAGGCGGATACCCTTATCGGGGGTGCTAGGCTTGGGTGTGTCGCTTTTGATGTCATCGCTTGTTTCGGTGTTTTTGATGTTTTTGTCAATCATGCGAGCTGCCGAACCGACCATGGTCGCCCCTGCAGGGACAGGCTTGACAACCACGGCATTTGAACCGATTTTGGCGTTGTCGCCCACGCTAAAACCACCCAAGATTTTCGCCCCTGCGCCGACCACGACATTATCGCCAAGTGTGGGGTGGCGTTTTGTGCCTTTCTCCCATGACACCCCGCCAAGCGTGACACCATGATATAAAGTCACGTCATCGCCAATCTCGGCTGTCTCACCGATGACGACCCCCATGCCATGGTCAATGAACAGACGTTTGCCAATCTTGGCGGCAGGATGAATCTCAATGCCTGTTGCCATGCGTGTCAAGTGCGACAAACCCCTTGCCAAAAATTTGTGGTCAGCCTGCCATAGGGTGTGAGACGCACGGTGCAAGGTGCGAGCATGAATGCCCGGATAAGTCAGGGCGATCTCAATCTTGGTGCGAGCGGCAGGGTCACGTTCTAGCACCGCACTCAAATCATCATCGATGGCACAGGCTAGGCTTTTGAGTTTGGAATTTTTTAGCTTGGAAAAGATACTCATGGCAGATAACGCATTTTAAAATGGCTTATTCTACCATCAAAAGCTCGCTGAGTATAGGGCTTGTTTGATTTTTGAGATGTTTAAGTTGAGAAATTTTTAAGGGAAATTTTTAAGGGAAATTTTTAAGGGAAATTTTTAAGGGAAATTTTTAAGGGAA
>ERZ1023440.58-NODE-58-length-48994-cov-274.705531_pt1 | contig 48994 bp, 44 predicted proteins | sample MGYA00380520_ERZ1023440 | MGnify/ENA primary metagenome ERZ1023440 (study PRJEB33173, sample SAMEA4830335) | metagenome | study: EMG produced TPA metagenomics assembly of the PRJEB25223 data set...
GTTTGGTGTTGGGTTGATACAAGGGCGAACGGAAAACTAGTTTTGCAGGAAGTTTTTTAGAAAAATCAACACACCCCATTTTAAAATCCAAAACAACATCTTTTATCAAAAAATTTCCCCATCGGACTCATATGGTGGTAAAATTAGCACTTTTTTAATGAAAACAGAGTAAGACCATGAATCAAAACATTGCACGACTTTTGGTAACTTGTGCCGACCAAGCAGGCATTGTCCAAGCGGTGTCTGGCTTTTTGTATCATCACGGGGCAAACATCATCTCGCTTGACCAACACACGACCGAAGCCTATGGTGGTAAATATTTTATGCGAGTAGAATTTCATGTAGAAGATTTGGCGGACAAAAAACAGACCTTGCTTGACACCTTTGCCAAAAATGTCGCTGACAAATACCAAATGAGTTGGCGGTTGTCTTGTAGTTTTGATGTCAAAAAAGTGGGGATTTTGGTGTCCAAAGAAGACCACGCCTTGTTAGAACTTTTGTGGCGTTATAGCCGTGGAGCATTGCCTTGTCAGATTACCAAAGTCGTCTCCAATCACGAAGAGTTGCGTGCCGATGTTGAGAGCTTTGGCATTCCTTTTGTGCATATTCCTGTTAATAAAGACAACAAAGACGAAGCCTACGACAAAATCAATGAAGTCATGCAGGGCAATGATTTACTGGTACTGGCTCGCTATATGCAGATTCTTACGCCAAGTTTTGTCGATAAGTGGGAGAGCAAAGTCATCAACATTCATCACTCATTTTTACCTGCCTTTGTGGGGGCAAACCCTTACAAACAAGCCTTTGATAAAGGGGTGAAGCTCATCGGGGCGACCGCTCACTATGTGACAAGCGAGCTTGATGAAGGCCCTATCATCGAGCAAGGCGTGGAGCGTGTCAGTCATGCCTTTGATGTGGCAGAGCTACGAGAGCTTGGGCGAGACATTGAGCGTGAAGTACTCGCTCGTGCGGTCAAATGGCACCTAGAAGACCGTATCATCCTAGATGGTAATAAAACCGTGGTCTTTGACTAGGGCATGCCTACCATTGATAACATTTTATAAAATAAGGTAAAAGCTTAACACTTTAAATTAATTTTTGCATGAAAAATGGCTATCCGACCACTTAATTTAAAAAGTTAAGTATAATTCTTAAATTTACCCAGTTTAAGTGGTCGGATTGTGGCTCGAAGTCAAAATCCTTGTTGATATTTCAATATCAACTGCGGACTTTTCCTTGAAAAACGTGCGATTTTTCTCATTTTTCATTGCAAATACCAAAGGTAGGCACGCCCTAATTTTTGTTTTATCAAAAAACCGAACCATTTATCATGGCTCGGTTTTTATTTGCTTAGCAGTTTTGCCGAACAGTTTTTGCTTAACAGTTTTTGCTTGGCAAAATTAACGAGTGCGTGGGCAAACTTCGTTATCAGCAAAGAAATAAGCAATCTCACGCTCAGCAGATGTGGTGCTGTCAGAACCGTGAGCGGCGTTCTCATCAATGCTGGTGGCAAAGTCAGCACGGATGGTGCCAGCGGCTGCTTCTTTTGGGTTGGTCGCACCTAGGATGTCACGGTGAGCAAGTACCGCATTTTCGCCTTCTAGGACAGACACCACCACAGGACCTGACGTCATGAATGCCACTAGGTCAGCAAAAAAACCACGCTCTTTATGCTCAGCATAAAAACCTTCAGCTTCTTCTTTTGATAGATGCTTCATCTTAGTAGCGATGATTTTTAGACCATTTTTTTCAAAGCGAGAGAAAATCTCGCCGATGTGGTTGGCACCCACTGCGTCTGGTTTTACGATAGAAAGTGTGCGTTCAATAGCCATGATATTTCCTTAAAATAAATGGATGAATAAGTTCATAATTTTGCCGTTTTATCGGTCAAAATCTTTTTTATTATAACCAAGTTTTGATAAAAATCCTAGGGGATAACGATAAAATTTAGTAAAAAAGCATGACAAATCCGCCATGCTTTATTCTACCCTTGCTTGCTTTTATTCTTGCATTACTCCACCAATGTCTTTTTGTCTTTGGCTTCAAACATCAAGGTCGCCGCTTCGATGACAAACGCTTCACTCTCGGGCAATTGTGGGCGTTCGTTTTCTTTCATCAAGCTACGCTCTTCGGCTAGGGCATCCATACTCGCCTGATACGTCGACCAGTCGGTAAATGGGGTCTCGCCTGTGGCTTGACGACGGGCGTTTTCGGCAGCCAAGGTTTTTTGCTCGATAAGGTCACGCTTGGCACGGCGTTTGTCAATGTCCACATCGGCAGGTTTTTTATCATCATCCATGGCACGGATGTCGTTCAATGCCGTTAGGTATTTGAACTGTGGATTACTCTCTTGGCGTGCCTTTGATGATGCGATGAGCGATGCCATCAAATCCTTGGAGTATTTGCCATGTGCCATGAATGGCGTGGTTTTGATGGTGTCCCACTCCAAGGGGTTTTTGTACTCACGCTCACCAAATTCAATGCCTTCATAGATGTTCACCAGTGGCACATCAGGCACCACGCCCTTGTTTTGGGTGCTACCGCCCGTGATACGATAAAATTTACGCTGTGTGAGCGTCATCGACCCGAGTGCCAAATCATCACGCTGCACCTGTGCCGAGCCTTTACCCGTGGTTGTACTGCCCACCACCAGTCCACGCCCATAATCCTGAATCGCTGCCGAGAAAATCTCTGATGCTGATGCCGAGCCTAGATTGATAAGCACTGCCATCTCGCCTGCATAGAGCTGTTTGCCACCGTCTTTATCGGCAAATACCTGCACATTGCCTTTGTTATCACGGATTTGCACCAAAGGCCCTTCTTTGATAAACAGTCCCAGCATTTTGGCGACTTCATCGAGCGAACCACCGGGGTTATTGCGTAAATCCACCACCATGCCATCAATGTTTTGCTCATTTAACGCCTTGATGGCTTTTTCGGTGTCTAGGCTCACCGAACGATACTCGTCCGCCCCTGCCCCACTACGACGTGCGGCAAAGTTAAGATAAAAACTGGGAATCTCTAACACGCCCACACGCTTGATGCCACCATCATAAGGCACTTCAATCACACGGTGATGTACCCCTGACTCTTCTTGTTTGATGACGTCACGCACGATGGTAACTGTACGAGCCGAACTGTCAGGCGTGTTGGGCTGTTTGACACGAATGGTAACAGACGTACCCTTCGCCCCCCGAATGAGTGCCACTATCTCACGGGTGCTAAATCCAACCGTATCCACCATGCTCTCGCCATCTTGGGCAACCCCCAAAATCAAGTCATTGGCTTGGACTTGTCCTGTTTTTTGGGCAGGCCCGCCATCGACTAGGCTTACGATACGGATATAATCAGGGTTTTTGCGGTCAGGGCGAATGGATACGCCAATGCCTTCTAATTGCAAATTTGACTGGATTTGCATTTCATTGGCTTGCACAGGAGCAAAATAGTTGCTGTGTGGGTCGTAGGTCAAGGTCGCCGCATTTAAAATCGTTTCCATGATTTCATCATTTTTTAGGCGGGCAAGCTGTTCTTGCTGACGGTTTAGGCGGTTTAGCAAAATCTCGGTGGGCGTACGCTCATCGCCACGCACCAAATCCTGACCCCGAGCCAACTCAGGATTGTCCAAAAATGCCTTGTCCTTTGCTTTATCATCTTCTTGACCAAGTGTTAGCCCAATGAGTGCATAGGTGGTCTGCGTTTGCCAAAACTCTCGCTGCTCATCAACACTCTTAAAACGTGGGGCTTCTTCACGGTCTAGCACGATGGTTTTGTCGGTGTTTAGATTGACATCGGTTTTTAAAAACTCTTTGGCAAAATCATAATACTCATTGGAACGTGTGCGATAACGCTCAAACACTTCAATCCCTGCCGACAAGTCGCCACGTTTTAGGCGTTCGGCAAAATTATCGGCATATTTGGCATTTAACTCATCGATGTCCGACTGCAAAAACAGCGTGCGTGATGGGTCAAGCTGGTCATAATACATGGTCAAAATCTTCGCCCCCATTTGCTGATTTAGGGGCTGTTCTAGATAATGGGCTTTATCCAATAATAATGACACTTGACGGGTGGTGACTTTTTGTTCAGCAGTCGGCTCAAACCCGACTTTGTCCTGTGCCATCGCCACGCCCACATAACTTTGGGCAAACAAACCGCCTGCGATGACTGTTGCCACCCCTGATAAAAAAAGTTGTTTTTTTGACATCATAGTACTTCCAAACACGGTTGTCACAACTGACAAATTAAAAATGACTTATCATAACATATCTTTATTACTTGTGTGTCTTTATTTTGTGATGTTTTTTGGGAAAAGTTACACAGATTTTGTGGCGTTTTTGCCGTTTCATGGCATAATAAGCCTTTTAACTTCTTATGGGGCGATTTATGGCAACTGGTATCATCATGGCGGACGTGGACGGCTTGACGCTCACCGATGACGATAAGGCATTTTTGGCAAATGACGCATTGGGTGGGGTGATTTTATTTAAACGCAACGTACAAGACCCTACCCAAGTGCGAGCTTTGACCGACAGCATGAGAGCGGTCAATCCCAATCTCATCATCAGTGCTGACCAAGAAGGCGGACGAGTGGCACGATTTAGGGACGGTTTTACGCCCTTGCCTGCGATGGGGCGACTGGGCGAGATTTATGATAATAACCAACAGCTTGCCCTATCGCTTGCCTATGATACAGGCTATCTGATGGCGTGTGAAGTCTTGGCGGTGGGCGTGGATATCAGCTTTGCCCCTGTGATGGACATCAATGGGTGTAGCCTTGTCATTGGCGACCGTGCGTTTCATGCCGACCCCCAAGTCGTTACCGCCCTGTCATCACGCTTTATAGATGGTATGAATAACGCCGGCATGAAAGCCACAGGCAAGCACTTCCCCGGTCATGGCTCTATCGCCCCTGACTCGCACGTCTCCGATGCGGTAGATGACCGTTCGCTAGATGAGATTTGGGGGTGTGATTTAATCACTTTTAAAAACAACCTTGCCAAACTATCCGCTCTCATGCCTGCCCACGTCATTTTTAGTCAAATTGATGACAAGCCAGCAGGCTTTTCAAAAGTATGGCTCCAAGAGATTTTACGGGATAAAATGGGTTATGACGGTGTGCTGTTCTCGGACGATTTATCCATGAAAGCCGCCCACGTGGCAGGGGACGTCACCGCTCGGGTCAAATCCGCCATAGAAGCTGGGTGCGACATGGCACTGGTGTGCAACAGCCGTGATGATGCCCTGCGTGCGGTAGAGTTCGCCAAAACCATGCCTGACGTGCCAAACCGCTTTGGCAAAATGAAAAGTGTGATACCTGCTTGGCAAGGCGACTTATCTACCACTTGTCAAGCATTTGCCCATTATAATACCGCTCGGGATAATGTGCTTGGGGCGTTTTTTGATGATGTTGGTAAGCAAGACGAGAAAGACCCGACGAATTATAAGGTTTAGGATTTGCAGATGGGTAAGTTTAAATTTAAAATTGGTGGATTATACCAAATCTACGGATGACTGACTTTTTAAAACGGTTGAGCATAAACACCCATCTTGGAGAGATTTAATCATGAAAAAACCATTGATTTTATTGGCTTTATTGTTCACTGCCACCCGCATTCAGGCAGCTCCGAAAAACGAAATCCCTGCTGTGTTTCAGGGCAAATGGGTGGAAGCAGGCGAAAGCTGCGAAGAATACCAAAACGGCGAAACCACACGCTGGTGGAGCATCAAGCAAGACAAAATCTCGCAATACCGTGCTAGCTGCACGCTGGACAAAGTGTTTACCGCCACACCACAGCAACTGCGTGCCAAATGGCGTTGCGAAGAAGTAGATGACAATGACGATGACAAAATCATTCAGTCCACGCCCACCGATACATTCACCTTAAACGGCAAGCAATTAACCGCATTCAAACAAAAATACCGTTTTTGCGGCAAGCACCAAAGCAAAGACGTATTCGTCTGCCGCAGCGAAAAAATCAACATCGCCGTGAGCAACCATGACAACGACTACCACTACACCGCATGGTCAAAATCGCGTGCAACGCCTGATTTGTTTTTGCAAAATGGCGATGTCCGCATAGACGGCACAGGGCGGTATTTGCATTCGGTTTACACGTTTACGCGTCCAAACGGCTGGCAATATGAAGTGCGTGATGTCGCCGAATCAGAGTACATCAAAGGTCGGGTAACGGTAACATGGCATGGCAAAACTGTTTCAGAGATGGTTTGCAAATAATTTGCCGGCAACCTGCAAACACATACAGAAATAATCAATTCTCAGACAGCATAAACAGGAAAACATCATGAAAAAATATGCACTTATCGGCTTATTGGCACTGTTGAGCCACCACGCCCACGCCACAGAACAGTCCATCAGCAAAGACTTGGACGGCGACGGCAAACCCGACCGCGTTTGGCTGCAAGATGACGTGTTGCACATCAAATTATCCAGCCAAAACAAAGTCATCACAGAACACAATGTTTGCGATGAACCGCCCCATTTAAACAATGCGCGTGTGGGTTTTATCGTATCGTGTAGCGCAATGCGACACGGCAGCCGTTACCACTACGCCCACAATCCCGCCAATGGCAAAATGCAATACATAGGCTACGATTTTTGGGCTTTGGGCAACGCGGCAAATGACGGTGCAGGTCAAGACAGTGTGAATTTAAAAACGGGCGATTACATCGGCAAGTGGCGTTTGCGTAATAACCCCACAGAAAAATTGCGTGATTACACCATTCAAACACGTTTACCGAACATCCAGCCCATTAACGTGAACCACCCCGACGCACAACAGCAATGGCAAACACTTTGGGATGCAATCAAACAAGAAAAGCGACGCCGTCATTTACCGATTGATTAGGGTGTGCTTATCTTTGGCGTTTACAATGAAAACATCTGTTAAAAAACGGAATAAATCATCGGGTTTTTATTAGTTTTCAATAACATGTTGACAATGGCAAGTACCCCCAATCCCAATATAATCAAATCTCATCACCCCCATTTTTTTGAGTGTAATTTCATGTTCGGCATCACAGACCTAGCCACTTACCTTGTTGGCGTAATTATCATCATCACCCTACCCGGTCCAAACAGCCTATACTGCCTATCGGTGTCGGCAAGTCAAGGCAGGCGAGCGGGCATGGGGGCGATGTCGGGGATTTTGGTGGGCGATACGATACTCATACTGGCAACCGTCTTTGGGGCGGGGACGCTACTCAAACTCTACCCTGCGGTCTTTGATGTCATCAAGCTCATCGGTGGGTGCTATTTGGCGTATCTTGGGACACGGCTTATCGTTGGGGCGTATCACACCTTCAAAAACCGCCACGCCATTGTGGGTAAAAGTTTTAATCCGCCCAAAGTCCAAAACCAAAACCATTTTTACCGCTCGCTATCATTAAGCCTTACCAATCCCAAGGCGATTTTGTTTTTCTTGTCGTTTTTTGTGCAATTTGTCAGCCCAACTTATGACAAGCCGTTTTTGACGTTTTTTGTGCTGGCGGTGATTTTGCAACTTGTCAGCTTTTTGTATTTGCTCCTTTTGGTATTTAGTGGCAAAAAACTTGCCGATGTCTTTGGCTCTCGCCCGATTATCATGACTTTGGCGATGTTTGGCGTGGGGTGTTTATTTATTGGGTTTGGGGTGAATTTGTGGTTGGCAAGGTTGTGATTTGGGTTTTTGACAAACCTAATAAAACCATGATTTAACTAGATAGTAATACGTATGACACACTAATGTGCTTTTTTATTTAAAAGGTGCGTGGTATGCACCCTACGGAACTAGTTCCATCAAAAATACATAACGATGCCGTAAAACATATTGGCGAAGGTGCTTTAAGTGAAGGTAGATAAACAATGAAACAGTTAAAAATTCTTGATGACAACGGTCAAACGGACATTCAATTAATTAGGGATTTTGAAGAAGAGTACAATATTACCCTTCCAACACCTTACGTTGAGTTAATCTCAAGGCATAATGGTCTAAGGCTTTATAATAATAGGTTTGAGTTTGTAGATATAGAAGGCACTATTGATTCAACAGAGATATATTTTTTAATCTTTGGCGATGCTTGGTATGATAAAATAGTTGATTATCAGTGGAGTGGAGATCCTTATGAGCACGAAAACATTATTCCATTTGGTATTAATGCCTTGGGAGACCGCATTTGTTTTGATTACCGACAAGACTTAAGCTCAAACAATCCTCCTGTTTGCTTGGTTGATTGTGAAGACACTTTTACTGATGAACACGGTCAAGAAAAGATGGTTATTTTTCCAGTTGCTAACAGTTTTGATGAGTTTTTAGATATGCTTTATGAAGAAAGTGAATAATCCCATAAATATCTAGAATGTAAAACATACTGCCGAAGGCTCTTTAAGTGAAAGTAGATAAATCATGAAACAATTAAAAATTATTGATGACAATGGTCAAGCAGATATTCAATTAATTAGAGATTTTGAGAAAGAGTATAATATTACCCTTCCAAATTCTTATGTTGAGCTAATATCAAAACATAATGGCTTAAGGCTTTATAATAATAGGTTTGATTTTATAAATTTAGATGGTTTAATAAGTTCAACTGATATATATTTTTTAAGCTTTGGTGATGATTTTTCTGAAAACATGGCGGACTTTCAATGGTGTGGTGATTCTTATTCATACGAAAATCTTGTGCTATTTGGTGTTACTGCTTATGGAGATAGTATTTGTTTTGATTACCGTCCAGATTTAAGCACAAACAACCCTCCTGTTCGTCTAATGAGACACGAAGACACCTTTATCAATCAATACGGTCAAGACAAAAACATTGTTTTTCCTATCGCCAACAGCTTTGATGAGTTTTTAGATATGCTTTATGAAGAAAGTGAATAATCTCATAGAAAGTAAAAACCTATTTAGTTATAAACCCATTTCTAGAATTAACATCAAAGTTGCTGACAACAATCAAACCAAAAGTGAGACCAAATATGAACGATTTAAGCAATGCCTATTATGAGGTTTTAGATTGTTTGCTTTATGTCTATATGGGATTCTGTAGAGATTTTCGCCCCGAAGAAAAGAATCATTTAGAAATCATCTATATGGTAGATTATGATTTTACAATTTTGGAGCGTCATCCGCTAGAGCTGTTGATACACTATACAGGTATGTTGTCTTTGTGTTCTAGTTGGCACCCAGATGCCAGCAATTATTTTTTGAGAAAAATCAATGAGATTATTTCTCAGCATAATCTTGATGATTTGTTATCTCTACTCAATGAAGAGTGCTTTGATCAGTTACAAAGAGATCTAAAAGTATTAAATGTTATAAGTTGATATTATTTTAGTGGTAGGGTGCGTACCACGCACCTTTTAAGTGAAAAATCTTATTGGTGCGTACTACGCACCCTACTGTCTGTGGCAACTATCATTTACCAAAAAACCCAAAAACCCCAAACTAATTTGGGGTTTTTGTTTAGCCATAGAGCGGTTTATCAGTCGCCCTGATACCCTTTTAGCTTTAATCTTGCCTTGTGTAGCAGTGGCTCGGTATAGCCAGACGGCTCGGTCGCCCCCTTAAAGATAAGGTCGGCGGCAGCGTGAAAGGCAATGTTATTATCAAAATCAGCCGACATTGGACGATAGGCAGGGTCAGATGCGTTTTGTTCGTCCACGACTTTTGCCATGCGTTTTAGGGTGTCCCACACTTCATCGGCAGTTACGACACCGTGAGCGAGCCAGTTGGCGACGTGCTGAGATGAGATACGCAAGGTGGCACGGTCTTCCATTAGCCCCACGTTGTTGATATCAGGCACTTTGGAGCAACCCACGCCCAAATCAACCCAACGCACCACATAGCCCAAAATGCCTTGGCAGTTGTTTTCAAGTTCACGGCGTTTTTCGTCTGCTGTCCAGTTTGTGTCGGTGGCAAGCGGAATGGTCAAAAGGTCATCAAGGCTAGGCGTGGCAAGGCGTGCAAGCTCTTCTTGACGGTTCATGACATTGCATTTGTGATAATGAATGGCGTGAATCACCGCACCGCTTGGAGACGGTACCCATGCACAGTTTGCCCCTGCTTGGGGGTGCTCAATCTTGGTGCGATACATATCGGCAAGCTCATCAGGCTTAGGCCACATGCCTTTGCCGATTTGGGCTTTGCCACGCAGTCCTGCTTTTAGACCGATTGAGACGTTACGCTCTTCATACGCCCCAAACCACGCCTGCCCCTTAATCTCGCCCTTACGCACAAACGCCCCTGCGTGCATGGCGGTGTGAATCTCATCGCCCGTTCTGTCCATAAAGCCGGTGTTAATAAAAATCGTCCGCTCACGGGCTTGGGCGATGCAGTTTTTAAGGTTGGCAGAAGTTCTACGCTCTTCGTCCATGATGCCCATTTTTAGGCTATTTTTGGGCAAGCCAATGGCTTCTTCGGCACGAGAGAACAGCTCAACGGCAAACGCCACTTCGTCCGAGCCGTGCATTTTTGGCTTGACGATATACATCGAGCCTGTGCGAGAGTTACGCAAGGTATTCTCGCCACGAATGTCAACGGCAGAGAGCATGGGCGTGATAAGTGCGTCCATAATCCCTTCAAAAATCTCTTCGCCACCCACTAGGATAGCAGGGTTTGTCATCAAATGCCCCACGTTACGAAGTAGCATGACCGAACGCCCGTGCAGGGTCTTAGCATTGCCATTTAAGTCAGTATAAGTGCGGTCAGCGTTTAGGGTACGGGTAATGGTTTTGCCATTTTTTTCTAAGGTTTCGGACAAATTGCCTTTCATTAGCCCAAGCCAGTTGCGATAGCCTTCTACTTTTTCTTCGGCATCTACCGCCGCCACAGAGTCTTCTAGGTCTTGAATGGTGGTAACGGCAGATTCTAGCACCACGTCTTTGACCCCTGCTTTGTCGTCTTTGCCGATTGGGCTTTCTGGGTCAATTTGGATAATGACGTGTAAGCCGTTGTTTTTTAGGATAATTTCTCTAGGATTGTCAGGCGTACCATTGTAGCCGACTACTTTATTTTCGGTTAAAGTGGTTACTTTATCGTCAATTTTGGCAGATAATTTACCGTCTTTTATGGTGTAAGACGTTACATCAGCGTGCGAGCCGTCCGCTAGGGGGAATGTTTCATCAAGAAAATTCTTGGCAAATGCCACAACCTTCGCCCCACGCACAGGGTTATAACCTTTGCCTTTTTCAGCTCCGTCTGTCTCAGGAATCACGTCAAAACCGTACAACGCATCATACAGCGAACCCCAACGGGCGTTACCTGCGTTTAGGGCATAGCGGGCGTTACGCACAGGCACGACCAATTGAGCTCCTGCAATGGTGGCAATCTCATCGTCCACGTTTTGGGTACTAATCTCAAAATCAGCAACTTCGGGTTCAAGATAGCCGATTTCGGTTAAGAAATTTTTGTAAGATGACAATTCATAGGCGTTGTTTTTGTGCCAATCGTCAATCTTGGCTTGCAGTTCATCACGGCGAGCAAGCAAGGCTTTGTTTTTTGGGGTCAAGTCAAGCACAACCTGCTCAAAATTTTTCCAATAAGTGTCGCTGTCAAGTTTGGCGACAGGCAGGGCTTCATTTTCAATAAAGTCAAATAAAATTTTGTCAATGGCAAGCGAGCCTTTGGTAATGCGTTGGGTAGCCATAATTTTGTCCTTAAAATAAAATAATGATGAAATTTGGATAATAGGGCAAATTGCAATTTGCCCCTACAAATCCGCACCGAACGGATAATTTAAACAAAAACGGTGTTCTACCTTAACAGCAAAACACCGTTTTTTATTCATTTGACAGACCAAGCGGATAAATGCTAATGCGAGAAAAACGAGCGAAGTTGTACAAGTAGTACTACGAGCGAGTTTGACGAAGCAGTAGCGTTTAGCCGAGTAGGTCTCAACCGCCAAATTGGTTCATGGTGTTTTTACTCGCATCACCTGCTTTAAGAGCGTTCTCACCAGAGAAAATCTCTTTGTGGTCATCGCCAATGTCAGAACCTGCCATGGCTTGGTGTTTCACACAAGCGATACCGCCACGGATTTCTTTACGCTGAACGCCAGCCACATAGGCAAGCATACCCTCATCACCGAAGTAGCCTTTTGCCAGCTCGTGAGTAGATAGAGCGGCGGTGTGGTAAGTCGGTAGCGTGATTAGGTGGTGGAACACACCTGCTTCACGGGCAGCATCTGCTTGGAAGGTACGGATTTTTTCGTCCGCATCACGGGCAAGCTCGCTGTCGTCATATTGAGCGTCCATTAGCTTGGCACGGTCATAGCCTGATACGTCTTTGCCCTCGGCAACCCAGCGGTCATAGGCTTGTTGGCGGAAGTTGATTGTCCAGTTAAATGACGGAGAGTTGTTGTACACAAGTTTAGCATCTGGCACTTGCTTTTTGATGTCATTCACAAAACTTGCAATGCCTGCCACGTCTGGGGTTGGGGTCTCAATCCAAATCATGTCCGCACCGTTTTGGAGCGAAGTTACGCAGTCTAGTACCACACGGTCGTGCTGTGTACCCTCACGGAACTGATACAAGCCAGACGCTAGGCGAGTTGGGCGGTGTAGCTTGCCGTTACGCTTGATAAGGATTTCGTCTTCCTTAGCTTCTGAGATGTCAATTTCGGTGGTTTCTAGGTAGCTGATGTATTTGCTCGCTAGGTCGCCTGGTTCACGGCTGACAGGGATTTTTTGGGTAAGGTCAGCACCTTCTGAGTCGGTACGGGCAACAATCACGCCCTCGTCCACGCCAAGCTCCAAGAACGCATAACGCACGGCGTTGATTTTTGCCAAAAAGTCTTCGTGTGGTACGGTAACTTTACCTGCTTGGTGTCCGCACTGCTTGGCATCTGAGACTTGGTTTTCAATTTGAATGGCACACGCACCCGCTTCAATCATTTGCTTGGTAAGTAGGTAAGTGGCTTCTTCGTTACCAAAACCTGCATCAATGTCAGCGATGATTGGCACAACGTGGGTTTCAAAGTTGTCAATTTGATTTTCTAGCTCTTTTACCTTAGCGGTGTCGCCTGCTTGCTCGGCTTTTTGTAAGGCACGGAACAAGTCGTTTAGCTCTTTGGCATCTGCTTGGCGTAAGAACGTGTAAATCTCTTCAATCAGCTTTGGCACAGCAGTTTTTTCGTGCATAGATTGGTCAGGTAGTGGACCAAACTCAGAGCGAAGGGCTGCAACCATCCAGCCTGATAGGTAGATGTAGCGTTTGCTCGTTGTGCCGAAGTATTTTTTGTTGGCAATCATTTTTTGTTGGGCGATAAATCCATGCCAGCAACCTAATGATTGGGTGTATTTGGTGTTGTCAGCGTCATATTCCGCCATGTCTTTACGCATAATGCTTGCGGTGTATTTGGCGATGTCAAGACCTGTTTTGAAGCGGTTTTGGACAATCATGCGAGCGGCATCTTCTGGGCGGATAGCGTCCCAAGTGCCACCTAATTTGGCTTTAACGTTACGAACGTGTTCTAGGGCGGATTGGTAAGTCATGAGAATTTTCCTTATAGGTTCATGGGTCTAGGACCGTGAATGACAAAACTGCCAACTTATGAAAAAAGCAATGCAAAACCATCTGTATTGCTCGTTTGTTTTTCATGTGCCTAGCATACCCAAAAGTTTGGCATTTATCCAATAGCCTGCTTAAATTATGACTATTTTTTAAAAAAATGATGTTGGTTTTTTCATTATAAAAATTGATGATAATTAAGACAAGCGATGTGATAACCCTTTGAAAAGTGGGGCGATTTTCTCAAAATGGGATGTATAAATTGTCTTGATGATGATGTTTGATTTTTTCTAAAAATTTTTTGAAAAATCTGCCAAATTGTAACAAAACATCTCAAAAATCGCCCCATCTCGCCCCTACATTGGTCATTTTGTGCTAAAATTTGCCAAATTTCACAAAAATTTATCATGCCTACGCCACCCACCACCCTAACCCCTTATCTCTACTCTCACGGCTCGCTGACCGCCTTATTAGAACAGCGAGCAGGGCAAGCCTTGCGTGTAAACGTGATACATGAAGGTCATCAGTTAATTGATTTCACCACCAAAAAACTCTTAGGACTGCCTGTCCACCGCCCTACCCTTGCGTGGGTGCGTGAAGTAGAGCTGTTTGGCGATGATGACGTGGCGTGGGTGCGTGCCAAAAGCATATTTCCCTTGACAAGTCTAGTCGGCAATGCCAAACGCCTACGCCACTTAAAACGTACGCCGATTGGCTATGTCATGTTTAAACACAACAAAAATCTGCCCCATGCTCGCACTTACTTTTTTGATAATAATGAACATTGGGGACGAAATACGGTTTATGATTGGCAAGGGCGAGCGGTGTTGGTGCAGGAAGTGTTTTTGACGGATTTTTCATAAAAATTCTCGGCAGGAAAGACAAATTTGCAATAAAAACCGCCCAAATCACATTGAGCGGTTGTTGTTGGCTGATATTAGCCTTATGCCAAAGGAATGACCCCAATGACAATCGCACTTGCCAAAATCGCCACCGACAAGCCCCAAATCCACATGAAAGAATAGCGGATATGCTTACCCATTGACAAATTGGCAAGACCTAAGCCCATCCACAACGCAGGCGATAGCGGCGTAACAAACGTCCCCACGATACTGCCGATAAGCATGGCGTAGCCTGCCGATGTCGGGGCGACCCCAGCTTGGCTGGTGATTTGTTCCACCACAGGAAACAGCCCAAAATAATAAGCGTCCGTGCTAAGTACCAGCTCCAAGGGTACGCCCAGCATACCGATGATGATGTGTAGGTATGGCAACATGGCATTTGGCAGGATTTTGACCAAATCATTGGCAATGGCATCAAGCATACCCGTTCCCTTTAAAATCCCCAAAAACGTCCCTGCCGCCAAGATGATGCTTGCCATCATAATCGCCCCGCCTGCATGAGCATTAATGCGTTCAAGCTGTTCTTTGGGATTGCGATAGTTGATGAGTAGCACCACCGACGTGGCAATCATAAACACATAACCAGGTGGCAATTTGCCCGAAAATAGCACCGCCATCGCTAGGATAAATATCACCACATTGACCCAAAACAGCTTTGGTTTGGCAAGGCGTGTCTCTTCGTCCGTCATTTGGGCAGGAGCGATAAGCTCGCCCACATCAGGCAATACGCCAAATTCTTTGGTAATACGTCTTTTTTCACGCAAACCCAAAAACACCGCCAACGCCACAATATACGTCAAAGCAATGACCTGCACACTAAACAAGGGCTGATACAGCTCGTTTACGTCCATTTCTAGAACCGTTGCCACTCGTCCTGTCGGGCCACCCCAAGGGAGCATATTGACCACGCCGGCACTGGCCGCCAGCAATAAAAACAGCATATAAGGGTTCATGTGCAATTTTTTATACAAAGGCAACAAGGCAGGTACAACAAGCAAAAACGTGGTCGCCCCCGCTCCAGCTGTGCCACCACCGACACCAACACCGTGCCGACACTCACGGCAATGATGTTACCCCGAGTGAGCTTAACCAAACCATTGATGAGCGGACGAAACAGCCCCACATCACTCATGATGCCAAAAAACAAAATGGCAAAAATAAACATGATGACAATCTGAATCACCGAACGTGTGCCATCAGTATAAAAATCCTTGACCTGACCTAAGTCAAAGCCTGCCACCAATACCCCAATAAGTGGCACAATGACCATCGCAATCACAGGCGAGACCTTTTCGGTCAAAAGAAGTGCCACGATTATCACGATAATCGCAAGCCCAATAAAGGTTAGCATACGCATTCCCCATGAATTATTGAAATGATATAAAATAATGTTTATTTTAGAGTAATTATTCAAAAAAATAATTATCAAAAACAGGTTAATCTATCATATTATGGGGTATTTGTCTTGATTTTTTTGTTTTTTCTTTTAAAGGTTAAAACAATCGTTCTTACCCCAAAAAATACCCCTGCCATTTTAGACAAAATATGATACACTTAGCATGTTTATTTATGCCATTTCATTTCTAATCTTTCCAACCTAAGGATTTTTTATGTTCAAAGACATCTCCCTACACGCCATTGACCCTGAGATTGCCACCGCCATTGATGCCGAAGGGCAGCGTCAAGAAGACCATATTGAGCTGATTGCGTCAGAAAACTACTGCTCGCCTGCCGTCATGGCAGCCCAAGGCTCAAACCTAACCAACAAATATGCCGAAGGCTACCCCAACAAACGCTATTATGGCGGTTGTGAACACGTAGACGTGATTGAGCAGATTGCCATTGACCGTGCCAAAGAGCTGTTTGGGGCGGACTATGCCAACGTACAACCACACTCAGGGTCTAATGCCAACGCCGCCGTTTATCTTGCCCTACTAGAAGCAGGCGATACTGTGCTTGGCATGAGCCTTGCCCACGGTGGACACTTGACACATGGGGCAAGCGTGTCGTTCTCTGGCAAGACTTATAATGCCGTGCATTATGGTATTACCGATGACGGCTTGATTGATTATGATGAAGTGGCTCGCCTAGCCCGTGAACATAAGCCCAAGATGATTATCGCTGGCTTTTCGGCATATAGCCAAGTTATGGACTGGCAAAAGTTTCGTGAGATTGCCGATGAAGTTGGTGCGTATCTTATGGTGGATATGGCACACGTGGCAGGGCTTGTGGCGGCAGGCGTGTACCCGAACCCCGTGCAGATTGCGGACGTAACAACCACCACCACCCACAAAACCTTGCGTGGCCCCCGCTCGGGTCTTATCCTTGCCAAAGCCAACGAAGAGATTGAGAAAAAACTAAACTCAGCCGTCTTCCCCGGTACGCAAGGCGGCCCCTTAATGCACGCCATTGCCGCCAAAGCGGTATGTTTTAAAGAAGCGATGAGCGATGAATACAAAGAATACCAACAACAAGTCGTCAAAAACGCCAAAGCCATGGCGGACACGATTATCGCTCGTGGTTATGATGTGGTGTCTGGCGGTACCGAAAACCACCTTATGCTAATCAGCCTTATCAAACAAGGCATTACAGGCAAAGAAGCGGACAAATGGCTTGGGGACGCTCACATCACCGTAAACAAAAACTCCGTGCCAAACGACCCCAAATCACCTTTTGTAACAAGCGGTATCCGTCTTGGTACACCTGCCGTTACCACTCGTGGTTTTAAAGAAGCCGAGTGCGTGGAGCTAGCGGGTTGGGTGTGCGATATTTTGGACGCCAAAGGTGATGAAAAGGTTATTAGCGAAGTGCGTGCCAAAGTTGGCGAAGTTTGCCAAAGACTGCCTGTTTATCAAAAATCAAAAACCAAAGAGTTATTTGGTAAAATCAGCGATATGATTGACGAGCAAGCCGACAGCGAATTTGTCCACACCGCCAAAGACAAATTCAATGAGTTCTACGAAAAAGCGATGACCAAAATCAATCAAAAATAAGCACTAAATTAAATCCGCCCCGTGATGATGTCATGGGGCGGATTTTTTATTTATTCCAATTTTCCTTAAAAATATCGCCTGTACGATAATATACCGATACATATTTGATATAACGCTCAAAGTCTCTATTTTCAGCAACAATGCGATTGACCGATTGCCAATCGATGTTTGTTTTACGTTTAGCAGGCAACACAATTTCGCTTTCTGTAATGTCGTCTAAATTTAGCACAATCACGCCAATGCCATGCAAATCCGACAAAATCCGCAACTCTTCGGACACGTTTTCAGCAATACTACTGGCGACCAAATAACCTTCGTTTGCCCAACTTGAATTGCTCACTGCCTGAAAAAAGCTGGCTCGCACGTTGGATTTATTGAGTTCCTTTTTCACTTCAAAAGACCACAATCGCACATTTGCCCCAGAGATTTTGACGCAGTCTTGCACCGCTTTTTTCCAAGATTTATCAATAGCTTGCATGGCAACTATATCAGGGTGTAGCCATTGATTGCCGTTTTGTCCATGACTGTTTTTAGAGGTTTTCTCATCAATTCTTAGGCAATACAAGCCAAATTCTGTGGATAAAAACTCTATCAGTTTGGGGTATAACTCATGCTCGGTCAATGTATTTTTGGATTTTTGAATGTCTTTTTTAAAGGTGTTATCCGTCTCTTGGATTGGTAATTTATCACTGACCAAATCTGTCGTTTCAACATCAGACGCATACCAAAATATTCTTGGGCGTGGTTTGTCTTGAATGTTGATGTTATTAGACATATTTAATAATTGCTTAGGATTTGAACCAATTTCTGCCACCATTTGAGCGATAAACGCTTTTTCATTTGGATACTTTTGTCGTTTGTCGATAAAATCTTTTGCATACGTCTTGGTAATTGCCAAAGCAATTTCTCTGGCGGTAAATGCTTGATTGGCATGTTGTTTTAAAAAAGCAATCACCTTTTCATTTAGGGTTGTTTTCATCTCTTTTTATTCTCAAACAAAAGCCCCACAACAGCAGGGCTTTTTTATCAACCTTGAAGCACTCCAATATCCGCCACACTCAAAAACAGCGTACGCACTTGCCCAAGCAAGGCTAGGCGGTTGTTTTTAAGATTCTCATCATCGGCATTTACCATGACATTATCAAAAAAGTCGGTCAATGGACTTGCCAAGGCGGTCAAGGCGGCCAATACCCCTTGATAATCGGCATTGTCTTGCAAGGGTTTTACCGTCTCTTTGGCAGTCAAAATCGCCTGATACAACGCCTTTTCTGCCGTCTCGGTCAAAAGACTCTCATCTATGCTATCGCCCACGTTGTCGGCTTTGGCAAGGATATTGGCAACACGTTTGTTGTTTTCTGCCAACACCTGTGCCTGTGGCAACGCACGAAACGCCTGCACGGCACGGATACGCTCATCAAAATCAAGGGGCATGTGCGGATTTATCGCTTGCACGGCTTGAATGGTATCCACCGCTACGCCCTGCTCGGTGTACATGGCACGATAGCGTGAACCGACAAATTCCATGACAGCGTTAAAAGTTTCGCTCATGTTATTGATTTTATTACCATAATTTTTAATGGCTTCACCGACAAGGCTTGCTAGGTTTAATGGCAATTTATTTTCAATCAAAATACGCAAAATGCCAATGCTCGCTCGTCTTAGGCTAAATGGGTCTTTTGAGCCTGTCGGAGCTTCGTTAATCCCAAAAATCCCCACCAAAGTATCCAAACGGTCGGACAAGGCAAGGGCGATACCGATTGGCGTTTTTGGTAATTCATCGCCACTAAATTTAGGCAGATATTGTTCGCTAATAGCGTTCGCCACGTCCGCTTTTTCGCCTGATTTATGGGCATAATACGTCCCTGCAATGCCTTGCAATTCGGGGAATTCGCCCACCAATGTGGTCGCCAAATCCGCCTTCGCCAAAATCCCTGCTCGCACCACGTCATCGGTCGGTACGTCCCAGCCGTGCGGACGCAAGTTTTCGCTGATAAAGGCAGACAGTTTGGCGATACGCTCGCCCTTTTCCCAAATTGTGCCAAGTTTGTCTTGGAATACTCGGGTTTTTAGGGTTTCGGCAAAGTCAGCAAGCGGACGTTTTTGGTCTTGCAAAAAGAAAAATTCAGCGTCCGACAGGCGTGGGCGTACCACTTTTTCATTACCCAAAATTACCGCAGATTTATCAAGGCTATCAATATTGCTAATAAAAATAAAGTTGGGTTTTAGCTTGCCATTGTCGTCCGTGAGACAAAAATATTTTTGGTCGGCTTGCATGGTGCTGATAAGGGCTTCTTGGGGAACCGCCAAAAACCGCTCGGGAAAGCTCGCTCGCAGGGCAACAGGATAATCCACAAGGGCGGTAACTTCGTCAAGTAAGTCATCAGGGACAATGGCAGTCGCACCGATTTCATCGGAGAGTTTTTGGACTTGGGCAACAATGTCCGCTTGGCGTTTGGCAAAATCCGCCACCACAAACCGCTCGGCAAGTAGGTTCTCATAATGCTCGGCATGGTCAATCACAAAAAAATCAGGGGCGTGATAGCGATGACCACGAGACTGCCTGCCTGTGTCATGCCCTTGAATGCGTGCAGGAATTACGGTATCGTCTGCCATGAGTACCACCCATTGCACAGGGCGGACAAACTCGTCCTTGCTCACCCCAGAACGCATACGTTTGGCAATCGGCAAGTCGTCCAATGCCTTTTGGATAAGGCTTGGCATCATGTCGGTAACTTTTTTGCCCTTAATAGTCAGCTCATAAGCGATGTATTCACCTTTTTTATCGCTGATGGTGATTAAATCATCTGCTGTAAGATTTAGACCATTGGCGTTAAGCCCTTGCAAAAAACCCTGCCCTGCACGAGACAAATTCCCGTCAGCATCAAAACTTGCCTTGATATTTGGGCCTTTTTTGATTTCGGTGCGGTCGGGCTGATGGTCGCCCACGCCTTTGATGAGTAGTGCCAAACGGCGTGGAGCAGAGTATGCCTTGATGTCATCAAAAGCAATGTTTTGCTCACCCAATGCTGTCTTGACATGGTTGTATAGGGCATTTTGCAAAGTTTTTAGAGATTTTGGGGGCAACTCTTCGGTGCCAAGTTCAAATAGGATTGTACTCATTGTTTACCTTTAATATTCTTAATCTTTGTTTTATAAAATCAATCGGTTTAATCTTCTTTGACCAACCATTTTTCCAACGCTTCTGGCTTATGGGCATCATCTGCCAAAGGAAAGCCCAATTTCGCTCGTGCAACGGTATAACTCTCCGCCACTTTACGAGCCAATGTCCGCACACGCAAGATAAAGCGTTGGCGTTCGGTAACGCTAATTGCCCCACGAGCGTCCAATAGATTAAAAGTATGGCTGGCTTTTAGTACCATCTCATAGGCAGGCAATGGCAGATTTACACCCACCAAGCGGTCGGCTTCATGCTCATAAAAGTCAAATAATTCAAAGAGTTTGGCAACGTCTGCATATTCAAAATTATAGGTAGATTGCTCCACTTCGTTTTGGTGAAACACGTCGCCATAGGTTACACGCCCAAACTCGCCGTCCGTCCACACAAGGTCATAGACGCTATCCACGCCCTGAATGTACATGGCAAGGCGTTCCAATCCATAAGTAATCTCGCCCGTTACAGGGAAGCACTCAATCCCGCCCACCTGCTGAAAATAGGTAAACTGGGTAACTTCCATGCCATTTAGCCACACTTCCCAGCCAAGCCCCCACGCACCCAAAGTTGGACTCTCCCAGTTGTCTTCAACAAAACGCACGTCATGGGTTAGCGTGTCAATGCCCAGAGCCTGCAAAGACCCCAAATACAGCTCTTGGATATTGGCAGGGTTTGGCTTTAAGACAACTTGAAACTGATAATAATGTTGCAAGCGGTTGGGGTTATCGCCATAACGACCGTCTGTGGGACGGCGAGACGGCTGAACGTAGGCGGCGTTCCATTTTTCGGGCGTTAAAGCACGCAAAAATGTGGCGGTGTGAAACGTCCCTGCTCCCATTTCCATGTCATAAGGTTGCAAGACCACACAGCCACGCTCTGCCCAGTAGTTTTGTAGGGTTAGGATAATTTGTTGAAAGGTTAATGCTTGTTTTGATGTTTGTGTCATAGTCATCACTTTTGGATTTGGTAAATGACTTATTTTAACACAAATAGACAGGATAAAAAATGGTTGTGGTTTTAAGTTGCTAAGATTTTTATTGATAAATAGAAAATGACATAGCGGATTAAAGGATTGGGGATATGATTTTACTTTTAAAAACAAAAAACCCTTGAAAAATCAAGGGTTTGTAGTTGGTACCAGTGGTCGGACTCGAACCGACACGCTTATTAGGCAACGGATTTTGAATCCGTCGTGTCTACCAATTTCACCACACTGGCATGAGTGGTTAGCTTGTTTGCTATGGGTGCGTATTATAGCTTATTTTAAAATTTCGTCAAGGAGTTTTTATAAAAATTTTAAAAATATTTTAAAGACTGAGCTTTTTACAGCCCAGTCTTATAGGGCGTGCCTGCCTTTTGTATTTGCAATGAAAAATGAGAAAAATCGCACGTTTTTCAAGGAAAAAACGTAGGCTGATAGTTATTCTATCAGACAAGTTTTTGACGAAGAAAAACAAGATTTAGCCATTTTTCATGCAAAAACGATTAGTTTATTTCTAAAATATATCTGAATTGTAAATAGTGTTATAAAGGGCAGGCACGCCCTAACCATCATTTATCCGCCAAAAATAACCAAGTATCCAGCACCGTATCAGGGTTTAGCGATACCGAGCTGATACCTTGCTCCATGAGCCATTTGGCAAGGTCTGGGTGGTCGGACGGCCCTTGACCGCAAATGCCGACATATTTACCCTGTTTACGGCACGCTTCAATCGCCATGCCAAGCAGTTTTTTGACCGCAGGGTCTCGCTCATCAAACAAGTGCGATACAATGCCACTATCACGGTCAAGCCCTAGCGTAAGCTGAGTTAGATCGTTTGAGCCGATTGAAAAACCGTCAAAGTAAGCCAAGAACTCATCAGCAAGCAAGGCATTGGTTGGCAATTCGCACATCATGATAATTTCAAGAGAATTCTCGCCACGTTTTAGCCCATTTTTTTCAAGTAATTCAATAACTTGGCGAGCTTCGCCTGTGGTACGCACAAACGGAATCATGATTTTGACGTTGGTTAGCCCCATGTCATCACGGACGTATTTTAAGGCACGGCATTCTAATTCAAAGCAATCACGGAAATTGTCCGAGATATAACGACTCGCCCCACGGAAACCAAGCATTGGGTTTTCTTCGTGCGGTTCGTACAGCTTACCGCCGATTAGGTTGGCATATTCGTTGGATTTAAAATCACTCATACGCACGATGACAGGCTTGTCTTTGAACGCCACGGCAAGCGTTGAGATACCTTCGATGAGTTTGTTGATATAAAACTCCACAGGCGAGTTGTACCCTGCGATACGCTCAAACACTTGGGCTTGGGTCTCTTGTGGCAAGGTGTCCACGTTCAAAAGAGCCTTGGGGTGTACGCCAATCATGCGGTTAATGATAAATTCTAAACGAGCCAAGCCTACGCCCTCATTTGGGATTTGGGCAAAGTCAAAGGCACGGTCGGGATTACCCACGTTCATCATAACCTTAAAGCCAAGCTCAGGCATACTGGCGACAGAATTTTTTTGTACTTCAAAGTCCAAAATGCCGTCATAAATAAAGCCCGTATCGCCCTCGGCACATGATACCGTTACCGCCTGACCGTCTGTCAAAAGCTCGGTGGCGTTACCACAGCCGACAATGGCAGGTACGCCAAGCTCACGAGCGATAATCGCCGCATGGCAAGTGCGTCCGCCACGGTTGGTGATAATCGCACTGGCACGCTTCATCACAGGCTCCCAATCGGGGTCGGTCATGTCAGACACTAGCACATCGCCGTCTTGGACTTTGCTCATCTCGTTTAGATTGGTAACGATACGCACCTTGCCCGCACCGACACGCTGACCGATAGAACGCCCTTCGCATAGGACTTTTGCCCCCTTGCTATTGATGACATAACGCTCCATGCTCGTTTTGTCTTGGCGAGATTTGACAGTTTCGGGGCGAGCTTGTACGATGAATAATTCGTTGGTATCGCCGTCTTTTGCCCACTCAATATCCATAGGACAGCCATAGTGTTTTTCAATGATAAGGGCTTGTTTGGCAAGGCGAGTTAGCTCATCGGTATTTAGGGCAAACTGCTGACGGTCGGCTTTTTCTACGTCCACGATTTTGGTGGAGCGTTTGGTCGTACCTTCATCGCCATAGACCATTTTAATGTGTTTTGAGCCAAGATTACGACGAACCACAGCAGGGCGATTCTCTGCCAATAGTTTTTTGGATAAATAAAACTCATCAGGGTTTACCGCCCCTTGCACCACCATTTCGCCCAAGCCATAGCTTGCGGTGATAAACACCACGTCATTAAATCCGCTTTCGGTGTCAAGCGTAAACATCACGCCAGACGTACCCGTCTCCGAGCGTACCATACGCTGAACGCCTGCCGACAACGCCACGCCTGCGTGCTCAAAGCCTTTGTGTACACGGTAGGCAATCGCACGGTCGTTATAAAGACTGGCAAACACTTCTTTGATGGCAATCAGTACGTTGTCAATGCCACGAATGTTAAGGAATGTCTCTTGCTGACCTGCAAAAGACGCATCGGGCAAGTCTTCGGCAGTCGCTGATGAACGCACCGCCACCGCCACATCTTGACCACCTGTAAGCGTATCAAATGCGGTGCGAATCTCATCTTCTAAGTCTTTTGGCAGTGCTTGGGCGATGACCCAACCACGCACTTTTGCCCCCACTTCGGCAAGTTTTTCGACATCATCAACGTCCAAGCCTTTTAGTTCGGCATTGATTTTGTCAAGTAAACCTGTTTCGTTCAAAAAGCGGTTAAACGCTTCTGCGGTCGTGGCAAAGCCGTTTGGCACAGACACGCCAACATTGGCAAGATTGCTAATCATCTCGCCCAAAGACGCATTTTTACCACCGACAATCTCAACATCGTCTTTGCCTAGTTTGTTAAAGGGGATAACTTGTGCCATACGAACACCTTTTTAATCTATAAAAATTTGTCAAATTATAACGAGAAATTTGCCAATACTCAATGTTATTTTTTATAAAAATAGGTGTATTTATTATCTAAATACACCTATTTTAACCTTTTAATAAAGACTAATTAGCCCGTTCAATGCGGATAAACCCACGCCCTTGACCGCCCTGCCCTGAGCTGATACTTGGCACATCATTGGGGCTGTATGTCGGAGCGGTGTTAGGATAAGTGGCATTCGGATACTGCGTGGGGGCTTGTGCCTGTAATGCCAACAGCTCATTTGCCAACTCATTACCCAGACGAGTGTAGCCTGACTGACTAAAATGCACGCCATCTTTACTGGCAAGTCCACGACTTATCCATGATTTCATCGAGCAAGAGCCACCCATCGCCCCTTGCCAATCCCAATATAAGGTGCGTTCGGCTTGGGCGACTTGCCGTTGGGCGGTTTGCACGTCTGTGAGCGTGGCAGGGCGTGTGCCACACCCACCGCCTGTGCTTTTTAGAGCTTCTGGCGAGCCGAGTACCATGACCGCCGAACGTGGACTGACGGCACGGATTTGGCGGATTTTTTCGGTCAAGGTCGCACGCACGCTCTCGCCTGACACGCCATTATACGCTTCATTAGTGCCATAGGCGAGTACGATAAGCGTGGGGCGAATGGTCGCAAGCTCATTTTGCCACGCCTGCGCATTCCATCTGCCCCAATGCGACAGCTCCGCCCCATTGATACCCAGTGCCGATACCACCGCCCCACGTCCACTGGGGTTAAACGCCCACCAACCGCCAATCGCCGAGCCTGTGGCGTTGTCATTATAAATGGTAAACGGCAAATTCACGTCCACACTCACCATCTGCCATGTGCCGTCTTTGCGTGCCGTTTCTAGCACAAACCGCTTGCCATAAGCGTCCACCCCTGTAAATCTGCCGTCTGTCGGTTGCTGACGAATACTCACCCAAATACGCTGAGCAGGTTCTGCCCCTTTTTTGGGTTTTAGGGTCAGGCTTGCCCCATTAACCTTGGGTCTGGCAATCAGTCCGCCCAGCGTATAATACTCACTTTGATTGGTACGGCTAGAAATCGGTGAAAAATCGACATTATCATAGCTAAACCGTGCCATACGCTGACCGCTAAAATACATTGGCATCGCCCAGCCCATGCCACCATCGCCCATCACGCCCTGCAAGCTATTTCTTAGAGCGTCCGTCATGGTGTCGCCGGCGGTATGGCTGTCACCCAGTTGGACGATATGCACAGAATGATTTGCCATTGCTTGTGTCAAAGCATGGGTGTTGGGTTCGCCAAAGTTGGTTAAATTGGCATGAGCCGATACCGACACGCACGCCATCACTAATAAGGCAGGCTTAAAGCTAAGTTTTGTTAAATTCATGAATACTCTTTTTAGTTATCAAATAAAATTCATCACTCAATGATTAAATAAGATTGCACTTCTTTGGCAAGAATCCGCTGACCATCGCCAGAAAAATGAATACCATCACCGCTACGCATTTTAATGTTTTTGCCATCTTTTTCAAGATAATCATTGTAAACATTGTTACGCCCACCCATGATAGGACGTGCATCAATCACTTTGACATTATGACGAGCCAATTCATTCATCATCACATCATTAAGCTGAACCATTTGTTCATTTAATTTATTTTTTTTCATGTTTGGCGGTGTTACCCAAATCACGCCCACCTGTCTTTCTTTGGCAAAATCCAATATGTCTTTCATGCGTGCCTGATATTCTGCTATCCATTCTTCGCTATTAAATTTTAGGTATTTTCCCTGTTTATCTGGCATATCCCAAGGGTCATTTGCCCCCAGCATGACGATGAGTACTTTAATACTATTATCTGATTGCAAAGTATTTTTAATGGTGCTATTCCAATCAAAGAATTTAGGATATGCCAAGCCAGTACTTTGTTTGCTAAGATTAACCGAATCCACGCCTAAGCCTTGTAAATACTTTTGCATATGTGGGGCAATGCCCTGCATCATCGAATCGCCAGCAAAAAATACTTTTTGGCTTTTATTTAATGTTAAGGATTGTTCTAATTCATTTTGGGCTTGATTTTCTTTTAGGGCTTGGGCTTTTAATTGTCTTTCTTGCTCTTGGCGTAATTGCTCTTGGTGTGCTTTTTCTGCCATTTGGGCTTTATAAGCAGGGGTATAGGCGTGATTGGTATTAAACTCATCAATCATGGTTTTATTCATATTGCCGATATTATTGGCGATATTATCATGAAAAGCATACAATCCATCGCCAATATCACCCCCTTTTTGCCATAACGGACTATTAATTAGATTTAATGGGCTAGGCTTATGATAAGTTTGTAGATAATAGGCATTGATTGATTTTTGCATTATCCAAATACTCATGACAGTAGATAATACCAAAAACATGAGCGTGGTAATAAAGGATTGTTTAAAATTATCATCTAGGATAATGACTTCATTATCCCAATCATTACCATCGTCTTGATGAATGATTTCTTTATCTGTATTTTCTGTATCAATGTTTTCTTTGTTAATTTTTTCTTTATTAATGTCTTTTCGATGAATATTTGCTTGATTGACATTATCTTGACTGTCAATATCAGCCTTGTTAATATGATTAATCTCATCTTGTTTATGTTCGCTCATGATAATATCCTTTATCTTGTCTTTTAGAAATTTGCATAAATAAAACCGGGAATGCCAGACGGAGCCAAAATCGCCACCGCCATAAATGCCATAAAGCACAACACATAAAAAATCACGCTTGGCATTTTATGAATTAGCCGACCGATTTGTGTTTGATGACGATGAAATAATGGATAAATCAGCCATGCCAATGCCAAAATCGCCAATAGATAAAGCGGGTTATTTGTCCATGCTACATTAATATGGTTAAAAAATAAGGCATTAAAAATCAATAACGCTTCATCTAATGTGGTCGCCCTAAAAAAGACAAAAGCAAATACCACAAAATGCACAGTGATTAATACGCCCAGCGTTTTACCAATGATGCCTGTATTTGCCAAAAAATTACGTCCTTTGGCATGACCGCTTATTTTTTGGCACGCCAAATCGCCTGTATTTAATAAAGCAATGGCTAAGGCGTGTAATAATCCCCAAAAGAAAAAATTAAAGGTTGAGCCATGCCAAATCCCTGATAACACCATCGCAATAATAAGATTAAGCTGAGTAAACCAAAAGCCCTTTCTGCTACCGCCTAAGGGAATATAAATATAATCTCGTATCCATGTCGATAAACTAATATGCCATCTGTCCCAAAAATCTCTAATATTATGAGCCAATAAAGGAGCATTAAAATTCATGGGTAAGCGAAAACCAAGCAATAACCCAAATGCCACCATCATCTCGCTATATCCTGAAAAATCCAGAAATAATTGTAAGGTATAACCATAAATGGCAGTCAATACTTCCAAGCTATGAAAGCCTGTGGGATTGGCAAAGACGGGATTGACCCAATTATCCGCCAAATACCCTGCCAACCACCATTTTTTGGCAAGAGCAAGCACGATTAAGGCAAAGGCGATTTTTGGGTATAATAATTGGCGTGGGGCAGGTTCATTTAATTGCTCATACATCCCGCAAGGCTTACCCGTAATATCATTTAGCCCCTTGATGTCATTAACACGGGTAATCGGACCTGCCGAAATAGTGGCAAAAAATGAAAAATGCGTTAATGCTTGCCAAAAAGACAAATAAGAAATCGGACTTTCATTATTTTTATCTTGTTTTTCTTGCTCGCTTTGTTCATTTTGCTCATAAGCCACGCTTTGTCGGTAAAGCGTTACCAAATAACTAATGGCTTGAAATGAATAATAAGAAATGCCCAATGGAAAAATAATATTTGCCATGAGTCCCGTATTATCTAATTGCCATATCTCTAAGGCACGGCTAACATTAGCACGGAAAAATTCATAATATTTAAACACCGATAAATTTATCAAAGTGATGATAACACCCATCGCCATCCATGCTTTTTTGTGACGACTGATGATGATTTGCTGAGCAATGAAATAAATGACAATACTAAAAATAAACAGCATGCCAACTGCCATCAAGCCTGCCATTAAATAAATAATGGCATAGCTGATAATGAGCAACAGCATATTTTGAATGTCTGGTCTTTTTTTAAATGCCCAATAAAACACAAAAAACACCATGAACAATAACGCAAATTCTATCGATAAAAATGAAAACATTGCATTCCTTAGCCATAAACCATCTGAGAAACCATGAATACGCCCTACCCAAAGATGTGATTGTTGTCATTATGGTTAGTGCCGCCCTTTTATCAGACTGCACTTTTTATATTGACAAAAAGGTCGTTCATTTTAACAAAATTACCACAAATGCACAATGGGATTTTATCCGCTTTTCATGCTGTTTTAATTATTGTCATTCACTTATCCCGTTTCTTTTTGTCATGCCACAGTTGATAATTTTTCCTACAAAATCCCCTGTTTTTGTGCTATACTCTCATTTAAGTTTACTCATGTATGGCATAGGATACAAAGGATAGCCATGTACGTTCACACCCCCACACCCAGCCAACAAGACCAGCAGGCTCGGCAAGCCAAGCAGTTTAAAGCCCCCGAGCTACTTCGCAGTGCTTTTTTTATCTCTGACGGCACCGCCATCACCGCCGAGACACTTGGGCGGTCATTGCTGAGCCAGTTTGGCAATGTCAAATTTGACGTCAAAATCATCCCCTATGTGGACACCCCTGAGTTGGCTCATGAGGCGGTCAAACGTATTAATGAAACTCATCGCTTATCAGGGCTCAAACCCTTGGTGTTTGATACCATCGTTAGTGATGAGATTCGCACCATCATCAACGGGGCGGACGCCACCAACCTTGACATCTATGAAGGGCTGATTACCCGCATTGCCAATGAAATCGGTGAGACCCCCGACCCCCATGCAGGCATGGCACACGGACAAGTGGACAGCGATGATTATAAGGCAAGGATTGACGCCGTGCATTTTGCCTTGGATAATGACGACGGGGCGAGAACCAATCACTACGACGGAGCAGATATCATCCTAGTTGGCTTATCACGCTCAGGCAAAACGCCCACAAGCCTATATCTTGCCTTACAGTTTGGCATTCGTGCCGCCAACTATCCTTTGACCGAAGATGACCTAGACAGTAGCAATCTACCCAAAGTATTACAGCCCTATCGCCACAAACTCTTTGGTCTAACCATTGACACCGAACGACTGGTGCGTATCCGCCAAGAGCGAAAAGCAGGTTCTCGCTATGCCTCCCTTGCCCAATGCCAAGAAGAACAACGTGCCATTCAAGCCATCTACACCGCCCAAAAAATCCCCAATCTCAATGTCTCCGAGATGAGCGTTGAAGAGATTGCCACACGGATTTTACAAATCACAGGTTTGGCACGACGGATTGGCTGATTGTTGAAGCATTTTAAATAACATGATTTTAAAACTGATAAACTCTGAGAAAAATATGAAACATCGCTCCTTGTTACTCTTACCCCTAACACTCATCATCTCTTTGAGTGCGTGCCAAAGTCGCCCCCCTGTGCCCGAGCCACGTTACATCCCTAATGTCGCCCTAAATGCCAGTGAAACGCTAGAAGTCATGCCTTATCGCAGTGCCTGTCATTCTGCCACACCCATGCAGTGCCTACTGGTCAAGCCCATCGGGGCAGACGATGATAAGCTGTTCGGCATTGGCTATAATGACATCATCGGCTTTACGCCAACCGTTGGCACTGCCTACACCATCAAAGTGCGTCAAGAGATAGACCAAAATACTGGCAAACCCACAGGGCTGTGGCAGTTAGATGAGATTTTAACGCAAAATATTCGTTAATTAAAACAAACAAAAGGCAATATCATGACCAAAACCAACCCCACCGAGACGGCAGGTAAATCCCCAAACCCTGCCACAAATGAGACCAAGGCAGAACACGCCATCAAAGAACAAGCCAAACGTTCCGCCCTACCCGAAGCAGAAATCAAAACCCCCGACAGCACAAACACGCCAGCTCATGAAGAGCATGACCCCAGTCATTTACTCATCAGTCCGTTAGATGGTCAGCGTGTCGCCATCGCTCCCCAAAAACGCAAAGTCCGTCACGGCTTTGAATATGACGCGGTGGTGCTAGGGGCAGGGCCTGCCGGTGAAGCAGCGGCGATGAAACTTGCCAAATCAGGACTGAAAGTGGCAGTCATCGACCCCCGCGACCAAGTGGGCGGTAACTGTGCTCACGTCGGCACCATCCCCAGTAAGGCACTTCGCCAATCGGTGTTTAACATCATTGGCATGCGACGTGACCCCATTTTTAGCTCATTTACTGACAACTTTCAAGTTCCCCTAAATAAGGTGCTGAGCAAAGCACGGCGAGTGATTGCCAGTCAAGTCAATACCCACAAGCTATTTTATGAGCGTAACCGTGTTGAGATTATCCAAGGTTGGGGGCGTTTTATTGACAAAAACACCCTAGAAGTCGAGCAGGTTCATGGTGAGGGTGCCAAGACTGTTACCTTTGAAAAGGCGGTCATTGCCGTGGGTTCACGACCCTACCGTCCTGACCTGCTTGACTTTGACCATCCCCGCGTCTTTGACTCAGATAAGATTTTGCAAATGGACTATGTCGCTCGCAAAATCATCATCTACGGGGCAGGCGTGATTGGCTGTGAGTATGCGTCCATCTTTACAGGTCTGGGCTATGTCGTTGATTTGATTAATAACAAAGAACAACTGCTAAGCTACCTTGATGATGAAATCTCGGACGCCCTATCGCACGACTTTCGTCAGTTTGGCGTGCGTATTCGTAGCAATGAAGAGATTGAACGCCTAGAAACCTTTGATGACTGCGTGGTCTTACACCTAAAAAGCGGTAAAAAAATCAAATCCGACGCCATCCTTTGGTGTAACGGACGTTCGGGCAACACCGACGGGCTTAATCTAGAAGCGGTTGGCTTATCTGCCAACAGTCGTGGACAGCTCGAAGTTGACCAAACCTACCGCACCAAAGCCGAACACATCTATGCCGTGGGCGATGTCATCGGCTGGCCGTCTTTGGCGTCCGCTGCCTACGACCAAGGGCGAAATGCCGCCGGCTTTATGGTGGGTGACAAACACGCTGAGTTTGTCAATAGCGTGCCTACTGGCATCTATACCATTCCTGAGATTTCAAGCATTGGGGCGACCGAAGAAGACTTAACCCGTGACCAAATCCCTTATGAAGTTGGACAAGCCTTTTTCAAACACCTAGCTCGCTCCCAAATCATCGGTGAGCGTTCGGGCGTACTAAAAATCTTGTTCCACCGTGAAACCCTACAAATCCTAGGCATTCACTGCTACGGCAACCACGCCTCCGAGATTATCCACATCGGACAAGCGGTGATGAAATGCGGTCACACACTAGAATACTTCATCAACACCACCTTTAACTACCCCACCATGGCAGAAGCCTATCGTGTGGCGGCGTTAAATGGCATGAACCGTATTTTTTAAAGCCCAAAGGACGTGTTCAGCACGTCCTTACGTTCATGGTATAAATCTGTGGCAAATGTAACTTTTACCCATATCACCCATCCTTTATGCAAATCACAAAAAATCACCCCAACATGATTTGGGGTGATTTTTGATTCTTTAAAACAAATTATTTCTTAGCGGCTTCTACTTGAATGTCAATGCGGACATTTTTTGCCATGCCAACATTCACCAAATAATCCATGCCCCATTTGGTGCGGTCAATGGTCGTGCTAAAATCACCGCCACAAACTTCGGTTTTTGCCATGGGGCTGTCATAGCAATTGAACTTATTGGCGTGCAGACGAACAGGGTGTGTTTGACCAAGTAGGGTAAGTTTGCCATCTACTGAGCTTAGTTTGCGTGCTTTGCCCTTGCCTGTGTAGTTGAATTTGGTAGATTCAAAACGCATGGTTGGATATTTTTCGGCATCAAACAAATCGGCACTGAGCAGATGTTCAGTAAACTCCTTAGAGCTTGATTGTAGGTTTGCCAATGGCAACTCGATGTCAATTTTACCTGTGCGTTTGGCTTTATCAAACTCCATCTCGCCTGTTAGACCATACACACCGCCCACGTTGGTACTGGTTTTAAAATGATCAATGGCAAAACGGGCATTGGTGTGAAATGGGTCAATCTCATAAGTGGCAGCATTTGCCATGCCTGCTAGGGCAACAAGAGACAGTAGGGCTAGCTTTTTCATAACAACTCCTTGGGTTTGATGAATAATGTTATTGGTACAACACCAATGCGATAAATTCTAGCAAGACTGATTAGGAAAAACAAGCACGATTAAGAAACGCATTGTTAATGTTTGGTTAATGATACATCAGGACTTATCCGCTTGGCTTGCCTGCTCCGCCTTTTGACTTACTGACTCTTGACTTACCGATTCTTGGTTTGCTGTTTTGGCTGTCTGCTTAGGTAAGTATTCCTCTCGGATAATGCCTTGTAATTTATCATACGGCACCACAATCTCAACAAAACCCTGTGCAAAACCTCCCATTTCATAAGGTTGATACACCAGCACCACCCCATTTTTACCAAAATACACATTTTCGGTCATCTCAAACTGCCACGTTTGCTCGTATTCTTGAATGTCTTTTTTGGTTGTGATTTGTAGCTCATCTTTTAGATATTCTTTAAACCCCGCATAAGCCAGCTCATGAAAATCACTCGCCCTATCCGCCACAATCACATCAGAAAAATCAATCTGCGTCTGCAAATCCATATCAAACATCAGATACTCCATAAATGGCATGCCATGAGCCCCACCCATATAAACATCGCCTGCGATGGCAACCTGAGCTAAGTTTTTGTGAGCAGGGATAAGCTCTGGGGCAACCGTCCAAGCATAGCTCGGTGCTGACTCAAAGGGCTCGCCATTTTCTTTGGCAACGTCTTTCATCTCATTGATAAACATCAAATGCTCACCCACAAATTCATCAACATTCTGCTTAAATTTAAGCAGTTTAGGATTGTCATCGTTGGTAATTGTTTTATTGACAATCTGCTCTATCCAACGTGGTTCAACTTTTGCCAATTTGATATTGATACTCGTGCAAAAGCCCTCTTTATAAAAACCTTCGTCATCTTTGGGTGTTTTTGGGTCAAAATTGCACGCCTGCTTCATCTCATCGGGCAGTTCATACTCATAGGCAACCGTGCTAAATTTAATTTGTTCAGACTTGGTAATCTTGCCTACATTGGCAAGTTTTTGATCAAGGGCTTTAATGGTCTCACTTGGGGTTAGCTCGCCACTTGGCATGACTTGATTTTTTTGAGCATCCAAATATTCTGCTTGATTGTTTTTGACCGTTTCATCTTGACCACAAGCAGTCATTAACACCGCCAAAGCCAGCACCAATACTTTTTTCATCATCTTACCCCTTTTTAAATTAAAACCGATAGGGCGTGTTGAATATTGGTATTTGCAATGAAAAATGAGAAAAATCGCAAGTTTTTCAAGGAAAAGTCCGCAGTTGATATTGAAATATCAACAAGGATTTTGACGATGAAAAACAATCCGACCACTTAAACTGGGTAAATTTAAGAATTATACTTAACTTTTTAAATTAAGTGGTCGGATAGCCATTTTTCATGCAAAAATCAATCAAGGCTTTAAAACTCTACCGAATTTAAATAAAATGTTATCAATGTTCAACACGCCCTAGCATTGTAAAGCAAAATCAACCACTTGGCAAATAAAAAGCCCACAATCATGGGCTTTTTGTGTTAAATCAACAACGCTTACAACGCCTGCACCACTTTATCGCCCATGTCCGCACAGCCAACCAAAGTCGTGCCGTCTTCATAAATATCCGCCGTGCGATAGCCTTGTTCTAGCACTTTTTGCACCGCCCTTTCAATCTGCACCGCCCGCTGTTCATCATTTAGGCTATATCTGACCAACATGGCAAGCGATAATATGGTCGCCAGTGGATTTGCCTTATCTTGCCCTGCAATGTCAGGGGCAGAGCCATGAGACGGCTCGTACAAACCTTTGCCTGTCTCGTTTAGGCTTGCTGATGGCAACATGCCAATAGAGCCTGTGAGCATGGACGCTTGGTCGGACAAAATATCGCCAAAGATATTGCCTGTGGCAATCACATCAAACTGCTTGGGATTTTTGACCAATTGCATGGCAGCATTATCCACATACATATGACTAAGTTCAACCTCTGGATAGTCTTTGCCAACTTCGGTAAAAATCTGCCGCCAAAGTTCGGTGGTTTCTAACACATTGGCTTTATCCACACTGCACAGTTTGCCACGGCGTTTTTGGGCAGCCTCAAAGGACACTTTGGCAATGCGGCGAATCTCACTTTCGCCATAACGCATGGTATTAAAGCCCTCACGCTCGCCATTGTCAAGGGTTACAATGCCCCGTGGCTCACCAAAATAAATGTCCCCTGTCAGCTCACGCACAATCAAAATATCAAGCCCCGATACCACCTCGGGTTTTAAAGTGGACGCACCCGCCAGCTCTTGATACAAAATTGCAGGGCGTAAATTGGCAAACAAATTCAAATCTTTGCGAATCGCCAAAAGCCCTCGCTCTGGGCGTAAGGGGCGGTCAAGGTCATCGTACTTAGGCGAACCAACCGCTCCCAATAACACCGCATCAGCTTTTTGTACGATTTCTTGGGTTTGACTTGGATATGGCAAACCATAAGCGTCATAGGCTTCACCGCCCAATTTGGCGTATTCATAGCTGACAGCCAAGCCTTGTTCAATGAGTTTGTCCAATACTTTAACGGCTTGGGCGATAATCTCAGGGCCAATACCGTCGCCTTCTAAAATGGCAATGTGTTTTGTCATGGGGGTTTTCCTTTTGTTACTTTAAACTTTAACAATTAAATATTGAAATTGATATGTTGGCTCGTATTGTTGCCAATTTAACAGATAATCATTTTTTAACTGCAATGTCTTATCTATCTTTTTCTCATCTTTCCATTTCAAGGTTCCTGATAATATCTTTTCATTTTGCAAGCCAAAATCAAAATAATCAGTATTGTCTTTTGGCTTACTTTGATAATATATATCATTTGTTAGAAATATGGCATAGCCTTGCGATATTTCAAACTTTTCCATTAGCTTTTCAAGCCTAACGATATCATTAACAAAATGGTAACGCCCCCAATTTTGAGCACCATGATTTCTTAAAGAAAAATTTTCGCCATTTAATTCAAATTCAAACTTCTTCGTTTTATACTTTAATTCAATGGCAATTATTTTATCATCAATTTCAACAATTAAATCAATGTAAAATGGTCTACCGTCAATCAGATATGGTTTTTCAATACGGATATTTGCATTTGGATAACACATTTGAATTTCCCACGCCAAAGCGTGTTGAAAATCCGCTTCCGAATGAAAAACAGGGCGTTTTTTAGCAAGTTGTTTAAGAATATTTTCAATATCTATCATTGGGAAATTCCTAAAAATCAAGCCGTCAATTCTTTAAATACCCAAGGGCGTTCTTGTTTGGCTTTTTCTTCAAAGGCTTTAATATCGTCCGCATTTTGCAAAGTCAAACCAATATCATCTAAGCCATTTAATAAGCAATGCTTACGAAATTCGTCCACGTCAAAGGCGTATTCTTTACCGCTTGGGCTAATCACTTTTTGATTTGCCAAATCTACGGTTAATTGATAGCCGACATTATCAAAACATTCTTTAAATAATTCATCAATGTCGCCCTCTGATAAAATCACAGGGAGCATGCCATTTTTAAAGCAGTTATTATAAAAAATATCGGCAAAACTTGGAGCAATCACAGTACGAAAACCGTATTCATTCAATGCCCACGGAGCGTGTTCACGGCTAGACCCACAGCCAAAATTGGCACGAGCAAGCAAAATGGTCGCACCTTGATAACGCTCTTGATTTAGCACAAAATCAGGATTTTTTGGGCGTTTGGCAATGTCCTGCCCCAAAAAGCCTTCATCCAAATAACGCAATTCGTCAAATAAATTATCGCCAAACCCCGTGCGTTTAATAGATTTTAAAAACTGCTTGGGGATAATCAAATCGGTATCCACATTGGCACGGTCTAACGGGGCAACAATGCCGATTTCGGTGGTGTATTTTTTCATAATTTACTCTCTTTATCTCAATACAATTTGTAAATTTCTTCTCTTAATGTTGGCTTATGATAATCATCAACCCAATTTTCAAGTTTGATATTATCCAATCGCTCAAACTCTTTCATATTGCGAGTTACCATAATCATATCATAAGCAATAGCAGTCGCTCCAATCAGCAAATCAAAATCGCTAATTAAACGACCCATTGATGATAATTTTGCCTTTTCTTTGCTATAAATTTTTAAGCCATTATAAACAGGAATAATCGCAACCTGTTTTAAAAGCTCATCAATTTTTTGCATATTTTTGGCAACATTTTGGCTTTTTTCTGCACCATACAATAATTCAGCATAGGTAATCTCCGAAATGGCACATTGATGAATGCCTTTTTCGTGAAATTTTTGTGCCAAATCAAATTGATTTTTGAAATAATAAATACAGATATTGGTGTCCAGTAAATATTTCATTCAAAACTCTCAATATGTCGTTGCATATGGGCATTTGCCTTAATGTCTTGAATAATTTCATCAGCACTTCTATCATCTTCCCAAGAACCTGCCAAACTTTCTTGGTTGTTTACAGATTGCCTTTCGTTATTAACAGAATGAATGATTTTTTCAACCAATATCATTTTATCGGCATTATCCAAATGCTGTATCATTTGATAATAATGCTCTACGACTGCAATAGGCATTTTATCACTCCTTTTACCAATGATAATAAGCCGTCAAACTTGCCGTTGCCAACACTTTACCATTTAAATTAAAGCCGAGTACCGCAGGGCTAATGGTATTTGGCAAATCCAGCACGTCATTTAAAGCATAAAGCGTAAAAATATAGCGGTGTGGTTTGTCGCCTTTGGGCGGAAATGCCCCGATAAAGCCGTTTAATCCTGCATCATTTTGTAATTCTACCACGCCACCCCCAAAATCATTGGATTGACCCTTGGGAAGTTTATTCCAATCGGCAGGGATATTAAAGGCATTCCAATGCCAAAAGCCCGAGCCTGTCGGTGCGTCAGGGTCATACATCGTTAGCACAAAACTTTTGGTATCGGCAGGAGCGTTGTCCCACACAAGCTCTGGGCTAATGTTGCCCCCTGTATAGCCCCAAATGTTGGCGACATAGTCGTTTGATAGCGTACTACCTTCGGCAATATCGCTACATTTTAGGGTCATCTCGCCTGTGATTTGAGTGGGATTACGCACGTCTAGGTAGGTGTTTTGGGTTAGGTCGGTCATGGTTTTTCCTTAATTCACTTATAATCAAACTAATACAAATTAATCAATTTAAATATCAATCAATTTGCTTAAACTCGCCTTCAAAAATATCTGGCATTTGTTTTTTAAGGTTTTTTAAATCATCTGAAATCTCTTCATCGGTGTATTCTACCGCCACATCAAAAGTTTCATATAATCTTTTACTCATCTTATCCATAGATGCATAAGTAATACCACCTGAAATAATACCACCCATAACAGGAATAGCCTTAGAAACACCTTTTGCAAAAGTATCTTTTGTTAATTTTATACCAATCATTCCTGCAATTTTTTTAACCAATGGGTAATACCATGTTTTGGTTAATGCCATTTGTGGTAATTTTTTTAGAGCTTGTTTTGATAAATTTCCTGCTGTTAATCGAGTTAATTGTGATGCCCCACCAATACCAAACATAACACCCAAGAATAACATTAATTCATGTTCAACTTTTTCATGATTTAACACATCGCCATTCCAAAAATCTTGATAGCCATAAATATAGGCAATTTCTTGGGCTAAACGCAAATTAAAGGCAAAGAATTGTAATAAATCAGCAGGCACTGTCGCCGCTAATGCCAATCCACCCGGCAGACCCGTCAAAAAAGAACCACCAGAACACATCAATTTTCTTTTGTTGGCAACCATGATGGCGGTCTTTTTGACTTCCTTTTGAGAAATCAAGCCTGATGCGATTGGACCTTTTTCAAGCAATAAAGAAATATCGGATTGCTTAACCTTGCCTTTAAAAACATCAAGCAAAAAAGCATTTCGTTCAACTTTAATACCAGGTAAAGCCAAAGATTTTTCAATCAACTCATAGGTAAAATTTGATTCATTTGACATAACAACACTCCAATTAAAGTTAAAAAATAAGATAACCCATTCTAGCACAGATTATCTTATTTTATCATCTCAAAACGTCCGCACGTCCACAAAATGCCCCGCAATCGCCGCCGCTGCTGCCATGGCAGGACTGACAAGGTGCGTGCGACCGCCATTGCCTTGACGACCTTCAAAATTACGGTTAGAAGTACTGGCACAATGCTCGCCTGATTGCAGTTTATCGGCATTCATCGCAAGGCACATAGAACAGCCTGGTTCACGCCATTCAAAGCCTGCTTCGGTAAAGATTTTATCAAGCCCTTCTTGCTCGGCTTGCTCTTTGACCAAACCCGACCCTGCCACAATCATCGCTTGTTTGATACTTGGGGCGACCTTACGACCCTTGACAACTTCTGCCGCTGCACGAATGTCTTCAATGCGTGAGTTGGTGCAAGAGCCGATAAACACACGGTCAAGCTGAATCTCGGATAGCGGCTGCCCTGCCGTTAGCCCCATATATTGATAGGCACGAGTCCAGTCATTACGCTGGACGTCATCTTTGGCATCGGCTAGGGTTGGCACGTTTTGGCTAATGGGAATGACCATTTCAGGCGATGTTCCCCACGATACCTGTGGCTCAATCTCATCGCCATTTAGCACGACCACCGTATCAAAATGAGCGTCATCGTCCGAATGCAAGGTGTTCCAATAAGCGACCGCACGCTCCCAGTCATCGCCTGTTGGGGCGTAGGGGCGACCTTTAACATAGGAGGTGGTCTTATCGTCCACCGCCACAAGACCGACCCTAGCACCGCCTTCAATCGCCATGTTACACACGGTCATACGCCCTTCAATGGACATATCACGGAACACTTGTCCACCAAATTCAATGGCGTGTCCTGTCCCGCCTGCCGTGCCGATTTTACCGATGATAGCAAGCACGACATCTTTTGGCGTAACGCCTTTGCCCAATTTGCCGTCCACACGGACAAGCATATTTTTCATTTTCTTTTGGACAAGGCACTGCGTGGCAAGGACGTGCTCTACTTCTGATGTGCCGATACCGTGAGCCAAACAGCCCAATGCCCCATGCGTGGCAGTATGGCTATCCCCACACACCACCGTCATGCCTGGTAGGGTCAAACCCTGCTCAGGCCCGACAACGTGAACAATGCCTTGACGGACATCATTGATACCAAATTGCACGACATTAAAGGATTTGCAGTTGTCATCAAGGGTTTTGACTTGAATGCGAGAGGTGTCATCAGCAATCCCTGCAATGCCTTGCTCACGCTCGTTTTTAGAAGTTGGGACGTTGTGGTCGGGCGTTGCGATATTTGCCGACAGTCGCCACGGCTTACGGTTATTAAGCTCTAAGCCTTCAAAGGCTTGGGGGGAAGTTACTTCATGTAACAGTTGGCGGTCAATGTAGATAAGTGATGAGCCGTCATCACGCTGTTTGACCAAATGGTCGTCCCAAAGTTTGTCATACAATGTTTTCGCTGTCGCTTGGGGGGTTTTGCCTGCCATTGTTATTCTCCAAATGTAAAATGGTCTGGGTATGTTGAATTTTAAAAGATTATAACACACTTTAAAAATAACAATAATTTATAATTTTTATGGTTTATTTAACTTTTTGGAAAAAGTTTTTTGGCATGATAATCTTGCCACTTATGATAAAATAGCCCAAATTCCCACGCATTGTTTTTATGAAAAAATACCTAGTCACCGCCCTACTGCTCGGCTCGCTCACACCCCTAGCTCACGCCTGTACCCTGCCCAAAAGCCACTATAAAAACGTCAGCTGTACCGCACGTTCGGGCGTATTTTTGGCGGTCAAAGACAACGGCTCGCCCGTGGCACTTTTGGACAAAAAAGGCAACAAAACAGCCGATTTATTCGCTTATGACGCGGTGCTAGGCTCGGAGTTTAGAAACGGGCTACTCCCTGCCCTAAAAAACGGTAAAGTCGGCTACATCAATGACAAAGGCAAAACCGTCATCGCCTTTAACTACGACCGCATAGACGGCAACCAATGGGCAAGGGGCGTGCGGGGCGAACGTATCATCATCAAACAAAACCGTGGCTTTGGCGTGCTAGACACTCGGGGCAAGGTCATCGTCCGTCCCGAGCGAGCCATCAGTCACATCAGCGACTACTCCCAAGGTCTTGCCACCGTCACCGCTGGCGGTAGCACCTACGCCATCGACAAGAACGGCAATCGCACACGGCAAGCCCCCAACCCATCGCCCACCCCAGAGCCGACACTTGCCCAAGGCAGTCTGCCAAACCCGAGCACGCACCTGACACTCACGCCAAGACAACAAGACGGCAAATGGGGCTTTGTCGATGACAAGGGCGTGCCGATGATTATCTACGCCTTTGATGATGTCCGAGCTTATAGTGAGAATCTGGCAGGGGTACGCATGGGCGATAATTGGGGCTTTATTGATAAAAGTGGGCAACTGGTCATCGATTTTCGTTTTCATAAAGACGGGTTTATTTTGGACAGCACTAAAAATCCCGAACTGCCCGAACCGCTGATGTTTAAAAACGGCAAGGCATGGATTGGCAATCTAAATAATGGCGACAAGCTGTGTATCAATTCGCAAGGGGTTAATGTGGCTTGTTAAGGATTGATTATTTTTAGGACGTGCCCGCCTTTGGTATTTGCAATGAAAAATGACTGTTTAAAAAAGCAGGGGAATCGCACGTTTTTTATGCAAAAATTGATTTAAAACGTTAAATTTTTATCTTATTTTACCTTATTCTCAACTTTGTATAAGTGATTGATTTATCAAGGGCGAATTGCAATTCGCCCCTACAACCCAAAAAATAATCATTGGAAAATCAATAAGTTGCAACTTTAAATTGAGATTGAAGTTTATTTTATAAAAATGTCATCAATGGTAGGTACGCTCTAAATACTCCATTATTTTAAATCCAACCAAAATCACATTTGGTCGGATATTTTGTATCAAATCCCCATCAATCATGCTAAAATATCAACCCATCTGATGTGGTTATCTAGTCATGCATTTTAAAACAGAACTGTTTATACGTCTGCCTGTCAGATTATCTTAATTCAACAATTCATTTTGTCACACGGTAAAATAACTTTATAAAGGACTTTTTATGATTAGTATTTTTGACATGTTTAAAATCGGTGTTGGCCCTTCAAGCTCGCACACGGTCGGTCCAATGGTCGCCAGTGGGCGGTTTTTGGCACTGTTAGATGAGCGACTGCATGGCGATTTTAGTCCGATTACAGGCATTACCATAGAGCTATATGGCTCGCTGTCCGCCACGGGCAAGGGACACGCCACCGATACCGCTACCTTGCTTGGACTACTCGGACACGCCCCACGCACGCTAGACACCGAACGCACGGACGAGTATTTATCAGACATTCGCACGCACCAAAAGATGAACTTGGGCGGTCGTCATATCATTGATTTTGATGAAACCACTGACATCTTATGGTATAGCGATGTTACCCTGCCCCAACACCCTAACGGCATGACACTCATCGCCACCTTAGCCGATGGCACTCGTATCAGCGAAACCTACTTTTCTATTGGGGGTGGATTTGTCGTGGATAATGATGAATTTAAAGCCCAAACCGCACAAGAGCAACTAGATACCCCCAAAAAATCGCCCTACCCTTATCCCTTTGAGCTGGGAGCGGACATTGAACGGTTATGCCACACGCATGGGTTTAGCATTAGCGAGCTTATGCTCCACAACGAAACTGCTGTCCGAGATGAAGAAGAAGTTAAAGATTATCTTAACGACATCTGGGCAACCATGCAGGCGTGTGTCAATGCCGGCTACCAAAAAGATGGTATCCTGCCCGGCGGTCTGAACGTCAAACGCCGTGCCAAAGCCTTATATGACCAGCTTAGCAAAGAATATGGCAAAGCCGATGGCGGACTGCTTGCGATGGATTGGGTGAACCTATACGCTCTGGCGGTCAATGAACAAAACGCCTCAGGCGGACGGGTCGTTACCGCTCCCACCAATGGGGCGGCGGGTATTATCCCTGCGGTGCTACATTATTATCAAGGCTTTATTCCGTCATTTAGTTATCAGGGCGTGCGTGAATTTTTGCTCGTGGCAGGGGCGATTGGGGCGTTAATCAAACAAAATGCGTCCATTTCAGGGGCGGAAGTTGGCTGTCAGGGCGAAGTTGGCTCTGCCTGCGCGATGGCAGCAGCAGGACTGGCTCACGTCATGGGCGGTACGGTCGCCCAATGTCTCAACGCCGCCGAGATTGGGCTAGAACATAACTTAGGGCTGACCTGCGATCCCATTGCAGGACTGGTGCAAGTGCCTTGTATTGAACGCAATGCGATGGCATCGGTCAAGGCGATTAACGCCGCTCGCCTTGCCCTGCGTGGCGATGGCTCGCACCATGTCTCACTGGACAAAGCCATTTTGACCATGAAAGAGACCGGACTTGACATGATGGACAAATACAAAGAAACCGCTCGTGGTGGACTGGCTATCCATGCCGATAACCGCATTCCTGTGGCAGTAGTCGGTCATGTGGGCGTGGGATTTAGCCAGTGTTGATGACACCAACAAACTCCTTTAACAAGATTTAGCAGGGCAAATAAAAGACGGGTGTAGATGTTTTACTCCGTCTTTTTGTTTATCTATCTTTACTTCGCCAAATATGTAAATATCATTGCCAAAACTCTCATAACTGTGTACAATGGCAACAAATTTTTACCGCTAAATACTCATGACTTATTCTGTAACAACTCTGCTAGACCACCCTACTTTTCGCCTGTCCGCTGTGGCTGTTGCCACCATCACGCTACTGTCCTGTGCTTCGGCTCCCCAAGCACCACAGCGACCCATCGTGGTTAAGACACCAACGCCCACGCCTGCCCCGTCTCGTGTGGTCATTGTTCAGCCCCAAACACCAACCGCCCCAATAACCGCCCCCACGCCCACGCCTGCCCCATCGGTAGAAAATCGTTACTATGGCAGTTTTGGCGATTGGAAAAGCGACTTTATCACTCGCACCATCGCTGGCGGTCATGTCTCTCATGCGGTGCATGCACTGATGGGCAGTGCCAGTCTCAACTCACAGGTCATCAGCCTAGACGGTCGCCAAGCCGAATTCTCCAAAATGCCGTGGTCGTACGTGGAATCTGCCGTTACCTCAGGGCGTGTCTCTAACGGTAGAGCCAAATTACGTGAATACCCTTCCCTACTCTCACGAGCCGAAAACCAATATGGTGTCCCCAAAGAGATAATGGTCGCCATTTGGGGTATTGAGTCCTCATATGGGGCAGGCACCGGCTCAACCGACTTAGTCGATGCCTTATCTAGCCTTGCCTTTGATGGTCGCCGTCGCAATTTTGCCGAAGGTGAACTGCTTGCCATGTTACAGATGATAGAGCGTGGCGATGTCAGCCGTTCACAACTGCGTGGGTCATGGGCAGGGGGCATGGGTCATACCCAATTTATCCCCTCTACTTGGATAAAATACGGCGTGGACGGTAACGGCGATGGACAAAAAAACCCGTGGACAATCTCGGACGCTCTCACCTCCACCGCCCATTATCTAGGGGCAAGCGGTTGGGTGTCAGGTGTGGACGCTTTTTATGAAGTTCGCCTGCCAACTGGCTTTAACTACCAACTCTTAGGGCAAAAACAGTCCCTAGAATCGTGGAAATCCTTGGGCGTGGTCTCTGCCAATGGCGAGTACTTTGGCGGTCATGCCCAAGCCGAGCTGTGGTTACCTGCCGGCGTGAATGGTCCTGCCCTGCTACTGACACCCAACTTTGACGTTATCAAAGTTTATAACAACTCATCTAGCTACGCCCTAGCCGTGGCAACCCTTGCCAAACGTATCGCTGGCGGTGCTGGCATTCGTGGCAACTGGCCACGCCACGAACAGCCACTGTCTCGCTCAGAAGTCATTCGCTTACAAGAAGCCTTAAACACCAAAGGTTACTCTGCCGGTAAAGCGGACGGCGTGGCAGGAGCGAACACCTCTCGTGCCTTTGCTCGCTGGCAGGCGGATAATGGACGCATTCCTGATGGTTTTATCACCCAAAACTCGGTGCGTGGCTTGGTCTGGTAATACAAAAGTCGGTGCGTGATGTACCGACTTTTTATTTAATCGCTCATCATGCGGTTAAGCCATCGTTGCAAATGATAACAATTTAAAACTTTTCATCTTGATAAAAATCTGTTAGATTATAGCACTTTTAACTTTTAACCTTTGGAGCTGTTATGAAAATCAAATCCCTACTACTGCTTAGCACCCTATTTTGTGCCAGTGCCTTTGCTGCACCGAGCAATCAATCCCTAGAAGAACTTGCCAAAATCATGCCTTACGAATCCACATTTTACCAAGCGGTCGTTGCCCCACTTGAAATGGAACGCATGGCAATCGCTCAGGGCATGGCACAGGACAATACACTCACCGACGACCAACGCAAAAAAGCCCTAAAAGCCTTTGACGACTATGCCGAAGGTCTTATTAAAAGCCTAGACACCAAAGCAACCAAAGACGGGCTTAAAAAATCCTACCTAAACGCCGCCAAGTCATTTAGTCAAGCCGAAGTGGATGCCATGATTGCTTTTTATGGCAGTAAAGACGGGCAAAGTGCCTTAAAAAAACAAGATGCCGTCTTTGAGTCCTATATGAAAAGTGCAGGCGAGAGCAACAAAAAAACCGTAGAAGCCTACGAAAACAAACATCTTAAAAAAATGCAGGATGATGTTAAGAAGATTTTAAATAAATAAGTTGCATAAAAATGGGTCAGAGTAAATCCGACCCATTTAGATTTTTACCCATTTTTATTAAAGCTTATTTATCACTGATTGTCTTACTAGCAACTGCTCCTACCGTGCCTGCCGTGCCTGTGATGACCGCTTTGCCACCTACGACCGAGCCACCAATTTTTGCCAAAGACGCATTGGTTAAGGCGATACCTTTTAATGTGCTAATCGCTGTGCCAGTTGATGCAGCTCCTAATGCACCCGTCGCCCCTATACTCGCTGCAATGGCAGGAGCGGCAACATATCCAGCACCACCTGTTGCTACGCCCACCGCAACGGCAGTTTTAACTGGGTTTTCTTTAACAAAATCCACCGCTCGGCTTAATAAGCCAGACTTTTTCTCTTTTTCTGTATCTATTACTGTGATAATCACTCGATTATCAACAATGGAAACTTTATTGGTTACGCTCATGGTTGACTCCATTTTAGACTAGGGGTTTTATAGATTTTAGCCACTTTCAGCCCTTTACGCCATACCCAAAAAGTGCTAAAATTTACCGAATTTCACTATTTTTTAGGGCGATGAGCAGTGGCTACCATTCATGAAAATATCCGCAAAATCAGAGACTTTCGCCAACTCTCCCAACAAGATATGGCGGAGCGTTTGGATATGTCGGTTAGTGCTTATGGCAAGATTGAACGTGGCGAAACGTCTATCATTCATAGCAAATTATCAAAAATCGCTGAGATTTTAGAAGTGGATATTTTAGACCTTTTGAAAAACAATTATTACAATTCCATTCATGGCTCACAAAATAATGCCAGTGCCATTGGCATTATCCAGCACCAAAATAATTATCACAGTGATAGCGAATTGTTACACAAGATTGAATTGCTTGAAAGTCGGCTAAGACACCAACAAGACATCATTGAGAGCAAAGATAGAGAAATAGAACTTTTGCGTAAATTAATAGAATAAGTCCGCCCTACCATCGCTTGCAAATCCTTATCATGACCCCATTATGATAAGGATTTCTTTTGATAACAACAACACCATGCAACAGCCCAAAACCACTCGTGCCAAAATCACCGAAAGTCAGCTTACCAAACAACTAGGCAATGACGATAAAGTCTTTAAAATGGTTACGCCCTTTGCCCCCAGTGGCGACCAACCAACCGCCATACAGTCCCTAGTGGACGGGGTCAAGGCAGGCAAAAAAGACCAACTTTTGCTTGGTGTGACAGGCTCGGGTAAGACTTATACCATGGCAAAGGTCATTGAGAGCTTGGGGCGACCTGCGATTATCATGGCTCATAACAAGACGCTGGCGGCACAGCTTTATGGCGAGTTTAAGGAATTTTTCCCCCATAATGCGGTAGAGTACTTTGTCAGTTATTATGACTACTATCAGCCTGAGGCGTATGTCGTGGCGAGCGATACCTTTATTGAAAAGGATTCTGCCATCAACGACCACATCGACCAAATGCGACTGTCCGCCACTCGTGCCTTACTCGAACGCCGTGATACCATCATTGTGGCGAGTGTGTCCGCCATTTATGGTTTGGGCGACCCTGAGAGTTACCTAAAAATGCTCCTGCACGTGGTCGTGGGCGATGTCGTGGACAGAACCAACCTTATCAAACGCTTGGTTGAGCTACAATACGAACGCAACGAGCTGGACTTTGGGCGTGGCACTTATCGCTTACATGGCGAGACCTTGGACATCTACCCTGCCGAGAGCGAACAGTTGGCGGTGCGGATTAGCATGTTTGATGATGAAGTCGAAAAAATCACATGGTTTGACCCTTTGACGGGCAAAAACATCAAATCCGTGCCACGCATTACCATCTACCCCAAATCTCACTACGTTACCCCACGAGAAAAATTAGAAGTGGCAATGGGTACGATTAAAGAAGAGCTTGCCGAGCGGTTAGACTATTTTCGCTCGCATGATAAGCTACTAGAAGCCCAGCGTATCAAAGAACGCACCCAATACGACTTAGAGATGATACAGCAGTTAGGCTACTGTAACGGCATTGAGAACTACTCTCGTCATCTGTCAGGGCGACAGGCAGGCGAGGCACCGCCCACACTTTTTGACTATCTACCGTCTGATGCGTTGGTGTTTTTGGACGAAAGCCACGTTACCGTTCCCCAAATCGGAGCGATGTACAAGGGCGATAGAAGTCGCAAAGAAAACTTGGTTAATTATGGCTTTCGCTTGCCGTCCGCCATGGATAACCGCCCCATGATGTTTGAAGAATGGGAGGCGGTCGTGCCAACTCGTATCTTTGTATCGGCAACCCCTGCCCCTTATGAGTTGGAACATAGCGAGCAAGTGGTCGAGCAAGTCGTCCGCCCCACAGGACTCATTGACCCCATACTAGAAATACGCCCCGTACTCACCCAAGTGGACGATGTGCTTGGCGAGATTAACCTGCGTAAGCCACTCAATGAGCGAGTGCTGATTACCACGCTCACCAAACGCATGGCGGAGGATTTGACCAGTTATTTAAAAGAATATGGCGTGCGTGTGGCATATTTACACAGCGACATTGATACGGTAGAACGCATGAAAATCATTCATGAACTTCGAACAGGGGTGCATGATGTGCTGGTGGGTATTAACCTTTTGCGTGAAGGCTTGGATATGCCTGAGGTGTCGCTTGTGGCGATTTTTGATGCGGACAAAGAAGGCTTTTTACGCTCGGAGCGGTCACTCATTCAGACCATTGGGCGGGCGGCACGGCACGTCAATGGCAAGGCGATTTTGTACGCTGATAGCATTACGCCGTCCATGCAAAAGGCGATAGATGAGACCGAACGCAGACGAGCCAAGCAAATCGCCTTTAATACCGAGCATGGCATTACGCCAAAATCGGCAAGCCGTGCCATCACCGATAAGATTGACACGGGCGAAATTGAGAGCGTGGACGCCCCAACAATTGATGTGCCTTTTGCCCTAAATGACATTGATGTGGAAATCCTACGCCGTCCTGAGCTTATGATAAAAGAAATTAACCGCCTAGAAAAACAAATGAAAAAACTCTCGGGTGAGCTAAAATTTGAAGAAGCGATGAGAGTGCGTGATACCATGCTGGCGTTAAAAGATGAGTTTAACAAACTGTAAAACATACTCCATGCTCAACTTAAAATTATAACTCATTGATTTTTAATAATTATTTTTTTGGTTGTAGGGGCGAATTGCAATTCGCCCTTGATAAATCAACCAATTATATAAAGTTGAAGTGGGACAAAATACGCCTTTTATGGTACACTTAACGGACACCCAAGGAGCATACCATGACCCAAATCATCATCAATAGCCCCACCGACAGCAGTTTGTCTATCATGTTGCCACTCAATGCGGACGGTAGTGTGGTGTTTCCTAAGTGGTTGATTGATGACTTAACCCATTCTCATCGCTTGGTAAGTTTTAAAAACAATCAAAAAACTGCCAAAGATGATGATGTACTTGCCATGATTGAAAATACAGGCGGACTTGAACCGCACCCCAAAAGTTAGACACACTAACCTTTGGGGTGCTTTTTATGGCA